>JGI20214J51088_10001431_pt1 | contig 16310 bp, 10 predicted proteins | sample WetSurMetagenome_FD_51088 | JGI IMG/M metagenome (IMG submission 51088) | reverse complement strand
GAATCGATGAAATTCTGCATGTGAGGTGAACTGATCTCAAACTGAAGACCTGCCTGTGTGGGAGCAGGACGGGTCTGGGTTTGTGCCTGGGTGCCTGCCTGACGTCCCTGAGTAGCAGTCTGTTGGCCCTGGGCGGCAGCTGGCCTCTGTCCCTGTGGAGCTCCGGCTGGACGTTGTGCTCTTGGTTGTGGACGGTTTCCGGCAATTTCTGNGGGGATGAGGGAAGGATCAGAACATGCTATGTATCCCCTGGCCACTTCTATCCATCCTTTTGTTCCGATGAACTTAATACCCTGTGCACCGGGGTTATCCTCAAGATAAGGCTGTTCAGTCATTACAACGCCTGTCTTGTATTTGAAGGTCATATATGGCTGGCCGTTGTAACCTTTTGGAATTATTTCGCATGGAGCTGAACCATCCATTCCTATGGCTGCCTGTGCAATGTCGAACATGTGGGCTCCCCAGTCAGCGGTGTAACCGTTCCCGGTTTCAAGGTACCATCGCCATGCACCCCAGAGTGTTTCGTTCTGCACCGGATCGAGGGTGATCTGCGGAGCCAGATCAGAATTGTAAACTATCTTTTCATCATTGAGAGGACCAAGCCAGAGGTTCCAGTTAAGATTTCCGGGGATAGGCATTGCAGGCAGATCCAAAGGTTTTGGTGGATCGCCAACCTTGGCATAGATCTTCTCGATATGGCCTATTGCACCTTTCTGAACAAGTTCGATAGCTTTCTGGAATTCCTTGCTTGAGCGCTGCTGGCTTCCTACCTGTACCACTCTTTTGTTGTCATTTGCCACCCTTGTCATTGTCAGGGCTTCTTTGATAGTGTAGGAGAGAGGTTTCTGGACATAAACATCTTTTCCNGCCTGGCAGGCATGAATTGTCATAAGAGCATGCCAGTGATCGGGTGATACAACTTCAACAACATCTATATCCTTTCGTTCGAGAAGCTGTTCATACTGTTCGTAGGTATCACAGCGCGGAGCAAGTCCTTTTGATTTCTGCCACTCTTCAACAGTCTTTTTATACCTCTGTTGTTTAATTGAATCAACATCGCAGCATGCAATGACCTGGAGTCCGGGGGCTCCTGCAAATCCCCTGAAATCTGAGAGTGCCTGGCGACCAAGGCCGATAGTTCCCATCAGGATCCGGTCGCTTGGAGCTACGCGTATTCCGTNAATTACGTAGCTTGGCAGGATAGTAAGACCAGTCAGTCCGATTGCTGACAATCCCAGAAAATCCCGTCGGTTTAATCCTTTTTTCGTCTTTTCTTCTTTCATTATGAAATATGGTTTAGGGTTTATTGATCAATAACAGTCTAAAAATAGAAAATAGTTTAATTTGACTTGCCGGNAGTCGAAGTATTTTAAAAAATAAGTATTAGTTATCATAAACAAATCTTATACAAAGGTGGNAGATTCCTCGCTAGCGCTCGGAATGACAGAATTTTAGGTAGTACTAAGGGAAGAGTTGGCGATTCGCTCAACGAATCGCCAACTCTTCCTTCTCCTGAATAAAAATGGAATGTCATTCCGAATCCCGGGTCATCGGGATGAGGAATCTCTGAAAAAAATAGACTGAACCAAATGGACAATAATAATTGGATTCGATATATATGATTCCTGATACTCATTTTAAATAAAAATCCGGTTGTGAAATGAATCACAAACCGGATTTTCAGTTAAATCATAACAGAAAAGTTACTTGACTCCTGTGGCTTTTGATCCGCAGGCTCCTGTGCATGAACTTGTCTGTCCGCAAGCCGGAGTTGCTGTTTTTGCTTCCGTCTGGTGTGAAGGACAGGTTGCCGGATCGCAGACTTCAGTCCTGGCTTTCTTCGACTCCTTCCTGGAACCATTTGCATTAACGAACAGGATAACCACACATGCCAAAATTAAAATCGTTCCAATTCCTATAAGTACTTTTTTCATATCTGTTTTTTTAAATGAGAGCTTCAATATTACAAAATTTTTGTCATTTTATATTTATATGAACGTAAATCCATGCAAAATATTTAAATTTCAAACGTTGAAACCGTAACTAACCTTCTGAAGCAATGAGGAAAATATTGATCCCTGTTTTCTTGCTGTTTATCTCCCTGGCAACTGTTTACCCTCAATATTCAACCCTCAATGCCCATTCCCACAATGATTATGAGAACACCCCCCCTTTCAGCCTGGCATATGAGAATCATTTCGGATCGATAGAGGCAGATATCTGGGCAGTAAACGGCGAGTTATTTGTTTCTCATAATGAGAAGGATATAATTCCTTCAAGGACTCTTGATTCTCTTTATATTCGGCCGATTGTCAGAATTTTCAGACAGAATGGAGGGAGAGCATGGACAGACAATCCAGGTACTTTTCAATTGCTTATCGATCTTAAGACACCTGTTGAGCCGACTCTTTCACTGCTGATTCAGAAGCTGATTCAGTATCCGGAAGTTTTCAATCCGCAAATAAATAAAAATGCAATCAGGATAGTAATAACCGGAAACAGACCTATGCCGGCTGAATTCATAAATTATCCGGCTTTCGTTTTTTTCGATGGTAACGTGGCACTGAAATACAACAAAAAGCAGTTGAAAAGAATTGCTCTTTACAGCGAAAATTTCAGGAACTTCTCTTCGTGGAACGGGGAAGGTGAGATTAATGAGAAAGAAAATATCAGGCTTAAGTCTGTTATTGATTCAGTTCATTCAATGAAAAAGAAGATCAGGTACTGGAACGCTCCTGATGATAATAATTCATGGAATATTTTTATGAGCATGAAAATAGATTTCATAAATACCGACCATATCAGAGAACTGGCTGATCATTTAAAGCAATAACGCCAACATCCGAATAATTTCTGATTACCTTTTCATTAAGACCATGTTCCTTAATATATTCCGTCGGGCTTAAATGGAATATGCGCTTAAATGACTTATTAAAATGAGCCAGGTTATTAAAGCCGCTTTCCAGGCACGCTATATTGACAGGATACCGCTCTTCAATTAATAATTTGCATGCATATCCTATCCTTATTTCATTGAGAAAGGTAACAAATGTTCTCCCCGTGTGTTTTTTAAAGTACCTGCAAAATGCTGTGGAACAAATGTTAGCTTGTTCCGAAATTTCCTGAAGTGTTATTGGTCTGGCAAAATTCCTGATTATATATTCGTGAACACTGTTAAAACGGGAAAAATCATATGAATTAATCATCCTGGAGTAACCCTCACTGGAGTGGTAATCAAATTCTTTGGCTTTAGCCATCATATCCAGAAGGATTATCAGTTCTGTTATTCTTTTTATTCCCTTTAATTTAAAAATCTTCAATATCTGATCACCCAGGATTTTCCTGCTTTTTCCCTTGAACTGGATACTTCTCTGTGATTTCCCTATCAGCTCCCTGATCCCCCTCATTTCATTAAGGTTGATAAAATTCGCATCAAAGATCTCTTTCCTGAATTGAATGATAAGAGCCTTGATGCCATTACCTTCACCTTGTTCGAGGTATTTGTTGTCGCTTTTCCACCAATGTGGTACATTCTCGCCTATAATGCTGATTTCACCCTCGGTAAAACGGTGAATTCCATCTCCCGTATAGCATATACCTGAACTCTTAACAACATACAGTATTTCAATTTCAGGATGAAAATGCCATGGCACAGTGAAATGTGGCTTTTCTTCATTGTAAAATATCACAGATTGGGTGGGGGACGCGACAAGCTTCTGATAAAATGGCTTCATTGGAGAATCATTTTATAAATCATTATTTGCATATTTAATCAATACCAGATCAAAAATAGCTAAAATAGCATTACTAATGGTTAAATTAAAATCAATTTTATGTTTGTTTTTTTAAATAACTTTAGCTTCGGGTCAGGCAACATAATAATTCACATCAATTTTAGATCGGAATTATTATCTACATACTTTTCAATTAAATCTACCTAAACTAACATCTTAAAGTTATGAAAAATGAACTTTTAAAATCTGGCTTTCAAAATGAAAGCATCAGAAATGCATTAATAAGGATAAAGCTGACAATCGCTTTGTTTCTTGCATTACTGATAACTGTACCGGCAGGATCTTTGGTTGCCGCCACAGTTAATTCAACCGATGAAGAACCTCAGGTCAAAGAGGTTGCAGGGTCGGTAAAAGATAATCAGGGACTTCCACTTCAAGGGGTTTCTGTAGTTGTCAAAGGTACAACTGCAGGAACAATTACAGGTTCAGATGGTCAGTTCAGGCTTTCAATTCCCTCCGGTGCAAAGACATTAGTTTTTTCTTTCATTGGGATGAAGACCCAGGAAATGCAGATCGAAAACCAGACAACCTTTAACGTGGTACTTCTGGAAGAATCATACCTCGTCGATGAAGTAGTAGTTGTCGGTTATGGAAAAACTGCCAAAAAGGACCTTACCGGTGCTGTCACTGTTGTCGAGGCAAGGGATATGAATAAAGGAGTTTATTCATCTCCGACCGAGATGCTACAGGGCAAAGTTCCGGGGTTGAACATTACCAGGAGCGGTGATCCCTCGGGCAGTGCATCGATAACTTTGCGTGGTCCGTCTACACTGCGTACGGGCGCAGCGATGGAGCCCTTTTATGTTATTGACGGGGTTCCTGGAGCATCGATTGATGCTGTTGCTCCCGATGATATTGTCAGTATAAATATTATGAGGGATGCATCTTCAACGGCTATTTATGGTTCACGGGCTGCCAATGGGATCATAATGATCACTACCAGAAGAGCAAAAAACGATGAATCGTATCTTATTTACAACGGATATGCGGCGATTGAAAAAGTATCAAACCGGATCGAAATGCTGAGTGCTGGAGAGTTGCGCGATTATCTTTCAGCTGTTAATAAAGTTCCGCTTGATGATGATGGATCAAGTATAAACTGGCAGGATGAGGTGATGAGGACCGGAATATCCCATAACCATAATATCTCATTCGGCCATTCGTCAGAAAAAAGCAGATACAGTGCCAGCGCCAACTACCTTCAAAATCAGGGGATCATTAAAACAAGTTCAATGGATCGTCTCACCGGACGCATCAGTATTGAACAACAGGCTTTGAACGATCGTATTACTCTCGGATTTAACTTATCGAGCACCGAAACAAACCAACATGTGATTCGCGATGAATTATTTGCCAATATGCTGAAATACCTTCCGACAATAGGTATTTACAATCCGGATGGAACTTATTTTCAGAACACACAGAACAGTAACTATCACAATCCGGTGGCCATTCTCGATAATGACATTGACGACCGGAAAATTAATAATATGCTGACTAATGCTACAATAAAAGTAAATATTCTGAAAGGATTGACTTATGATGCCAGTATTTCATATCAGAATACTGAAATCAAGCGGAATGTTTATGACAAACAGGCTTCAACACTTAAGATTGGATCAAATGGTTTTGCATTGCGTTCCGAATATGCCAACCGGAAAAAGCTTTTCGAGAACTATCTTACTTACGAAAACAATTTTGGACAGCACCAGTTTAAAATACTGGCAGGCTATTCGTGGCAGCAAGATAAGCTTGATGATGGTTTTCAGGCGGCAAACAGCAATTTTGTAACCGATGACCTTCTGTACAATAACCTGTCTCTTGGCAGTTCTCCTGATAAAGTCACAAACGCCGAGCGTTTTGGAACGGCAACCATTCAGACATTACGGACAATCTCAGTTTATTCACGCCTTAACTATCAGTATGCCAACCGGTATCTGCTTCAGGCTACTATAAGGCGTGATGGTTCTTCAGCATTTGGGGTAAATAACCGGTGGGGTACTTTTCCGGCTGTTTCTTTGGGATGGAGGATTAGCAATGAATCATTTATGGAAAATCAGAAGCTTTTTAGTGATCTGAAATTACGTGTCGGTTACGGAATCAGTGGAAACTCGCTTGGTTTTGATCCTATGATAGCCAGGATGAAATATGGTCTGACTGGAGTAACCTATATAAATGGAGTTCAGGTACAATCAATCGGTGTTACCCAAAACGAAAATCCGGATCTTAAGTGGGAATCTACTTCAATGGCAAATATCGGAATTGATTTTGCATTCCTGAAAGGCCGTATCAGCGGAACCATTGAGGTTTATGACAAGCAAACCAACGACCTGATCTGGTACTATCCGGTAAAAGTTCCACCTTACCTATATCCATATCTATGGGCTAATGTTGGAGAAATAAGCAACAGAGGGATTGAATTCCAGGTAGATGCCACACCTGTTCAGAAAAATAAATTCAGATGGACCACTTCATTCAATATTTCATCAAATAAAAACCAGGTGAAATCTCTTTCAAACGAACAGTTTGAAACGCCTGAGACAGGTATCCGGACTGCGGCGATAGGAGGAAAAGGCCAGTCGGGCAATCCTACACAGGTCATCAAAGAAGGCTATCCTTTAGGAACCTTTTTTCTGAGGCAATGGGCAGGAAGAGATGAAAGNGATGTTTCATTATTCTATGCAGCTAACGGCGAAAAATTACGTGTTGTGACTGTNGATGATTTTGTTATCAGTGGTTCTGCCCAGCCAAAACTATTGTTTGGATGGAGTAACAGTATCTCATNCGGGAATTTCGACCTGAGCTTCTTTTTCAGGGGAGTTGCAGGCAATAAGATCCTTAANGGTACTCTGGCTGCCTTAAATGATGTGAACTATGCTGCCAGCAATAACATTCCGCGTTTTTCACTTGGTGAACCGATTGGAGATATCAACTCCTTCTATTATTCAGACCGTTTCCTCGAAAGTGGGACTTATGTCAGGCTCGACAATGCTACCCTGGGATATACCCTGGATCTTAGAAGTGTAAGAATGAAAAGTGCCCGCATATATCTCACCAGCAATAACCTTTTTGTCATAACGAAGTACAGGGGTGTTGATCCCGAGATTAATATGGGAGGTATTGAACCAGGTATCGATAACAACAATTTCTATCCAAAGACCAGATCATTTATGCTGGGTATAAACCTGAATTTTTAAATTGGATTCTATAAATCATTAAAAATACAATACTCATGAAATTGAAATTATTAAATATATTGCAACTGAGCCCCGCAGTTCTTGTGTCAGCCATGCTATTCAGCGCATGCACAGACCTTAACGTGGACGTGGAATCTGAACTTACTCCTTTAAACTTTCCGACCAAGCCGGAGCACTTTGAAGCGGCTAAAGGTCCTATATATTCTAATTTGCCTGCAAATTATGCTATTGATTACTGGCGCCTGCAGTCATTATCAACCGATGAAGTCCTTATTCCTGCACGAGGCGGCAACTGGGATGACGGAGGACAGTACAGGGAATTNCACAAACATACCTGGACAGTTGATCATGCAATCGTAAGAACAATCTGGGAATACGGATTCAAAGGCATTAGCTCCTGCAACCAGATCCTGACTATGTTCGAAAACGTACCGGAGGGTGAGCTGAGAAACAAACAATTCGCTGAAATAAGGATGATGAGAGCTTTTTACTATTTCCTTATGCTTGATAATTTTGGGAATGTTCCCATCCTTAAAAGTTTTGGCGATGATACACCTACTTCTCCCCGTGCAGACGTTTTTAACTTTATCAAAAGTGAAATTTTGGAAATATTGCCGTATCTGCCAGTTAAAAAGGATGCTACAACATATGGTCGGCCCACAAAATGGATGGCTCATGCCTTGCTGGCAAAAATGTATCTTAATGCAAAAGTCTATACAGGTCAATCAATGTGGAATGAAGCAGTTGTCCAGTGTGATTTCATAATCCAGTCAGGCCTGTTCAGTCTGGATACCGATTATAAAAGTATGTTTCTGCCTACCAACGGCCCTGCAGTAAAAGAGTTTATTTTTGCAATTGTTTACGATGCTTTCAAGATTACAGGGAACTCATTTACACGTTATTCACTTACTCCTGAGCTGAGAACTAAATATGAACTTGGGACAAGATCCCCCAGTAACTGCATGAAGACCCTTCCGGAATTCTACGACAAGTTCAACCTGACGGGCGATGTAAGAAATACTACATGGCTGATTGGACCGCAATCCAATAATGATGGCACTCCTATTACAATAAAAACAACTTATAAAGGGCTTGATGAAACTTATACTGGGCCTGCAAGAGATACAATCTGGCAGCTTTACTTTACAAAGGAAACATGGCTACGCGGTGATCCTCTCAAAATGGACACCGGCAATGATTATTTATCGCAGTATATGGGTCCCCGTTCAATAAAGTTCTATCCTGATAAGAACTGGGATCCGGTTAACCGGAGCGACAATCATGACTTTCCGGTATTCCGTTATGCCGATATTCTTTTAATGAAAGCCGAGGCTATTCTTCAGGGAGCTACCGCAACTAACGGGGAAACCCCTTTGATGCTAGTCAACCAGATACGCTCCCGGGCAAAAGCACCTTTGTTTACAGCTGCGCCGACGCTTGACGAACTACTTGAAGAACGTGCCAGGGAATTTGTGTGGGAAGGCTGGAGGAGAAATGACCTGATCCGGTTCGGAAAATATAAAAACACCTGGCTCTTTAAAGATTCAGAAAGTGCCAAATTCCGCGAATTATTTCCGGTTCCGGCCACCCAGATCAACCTTAATCCTAANCTTACACAAAATCCGGGATATTAAGATCCCGATAGANAGTTCCCGCCTTTCAGGGCGGGAACTATTAAAATTGTTGTCTAATCTAAAAGAACATTTATAAATGAAGCAATTCTCGACCATCGACTGGATAGTTTTCATAGGATACGTTATAATAATTGTTTTCGTCGGATTATGGGTTTCGCGAAAAAAGAAAGGGGAACAAAGGACATCTCAGGACTATTTTTTAGCAGGCCGTTCATTACCCTGGTGGGCAATAGGGGCTACTCTTATTGCCGCGAATATTTCGGCTGAACATTTTATTGCAATGTCGGGTTCAGGTTATGCAATTGGATTAGCAATAGCGGCTTATGAATGGATTGCAGCTGTTACGCTGATTTTTGTAGCCAAGTATTTTCTTCCGGTCTTCATAGAAAAAGGGATATTCACTATGCCCCAGTTTCTGACTCAACGGTATGACAAAAGTGTCAGTACCTGTTTTGCAGTGTTCTGGATACTGGTTTATATTTTCGTAAATATGACTGCTGTTATTTACCTGGGAGCTTTGGCAATGGAACGAATAATAGGGATTCCTTTGATTTATGGGATAATTGGATTTTCGACCTTTTCAGCATTATACTCCTTATGGGGAGGGATGAAAGCAGTTGCATGGACAGATGTTATAAATGTTTGTGTACTGATTTTTGGAGGTCTTGTAACAACTGCCTTTGCACTTAATGCTATAAGTGACGGAAATGGAGTGATTGCCGGTTTTGGTGAACTTTTACATAAAGCCCCTCAGAAATTTCATATGATCATTGAAAAGGGGACTCTGTTTGCCCCGGATGGAAAAGGTGGGCTAAAAGATGCTTTTTCAGATCTCCCTGGACTTGGCGTGGTATTGGGATCAATGTGGCTGACAAATCTGAGTTTCTGGGGATTTAACCAGTTTATAATCCAGCGCGGACTTGCAGGAAAAACCTTAAAAGAAGCACAACTTGGTGTCGTTTTTGCAGGGTATATGAAACTCCTGATCCCTCTTCTTGTAGTTATCCCGGGGATTGCAGTATTTGCACTGGGAGCAAAACTGGGGAAATCCGATGAGGCCTATCCATGGCTAATCAGAAATATTGTGCCTGTAGGAGTTACAGGACTCTCATTTGCTGCTATTGCTGCAGCGGCAGTATCAGCTTTAAGTTCTATCGTCAATAGTACTTCAACTATTTTTACGATAGATATTTACAAGGGTTTTATTAATAAGAATGCTTCTGAAAAGCAGATGGTAAGAGTCGGTATGATAACAGCACTGACCGCCCTGCTGATCTCAACGATCGTTGCACCTAAATTACAGTCTCTTGATCAGGCTTATCAATATATTCAGGAATATACCGGATTTATTTATCCGGGAGAATTTCTGATATTCTTCTGCGGGCTGTTTTGGCGTAAGGCATCGACTAGGGCGGCATTGGTTACTGCCATAATAACAATTCCTCTGGGAATGCTATTCAAGATTCTTTTCCCGGGTATGCCGTTTATTCTGCGGATCGGCTATGTTTTTATCCTTCTGTCATTTGTAATGGTAGGTCTTAGTCTGTTGGACAAAAGTCAAAATACAAATAACATATTTGATAAAGAATCAGCTAAGAAAGGAATTAACACCGGGATCAGGATAGTGGCACTCGCAATGCTGGTTGGCATTGTTGCCGGCTTTTTCGTCCAGCCTCTTAAAAATATGGCACTTGAGGCTATATATGTACCTATCATGATGTTTATCCTGACCGGCCTTATTTTGATCCTCAATAATACGCAGAAGAAGATGAATGTGAAAGCTATCTTGATCGAAAAAGGATTATTTAAAACATCAATGACATTTAATATTGCTGCAATAGGAATTTGCGGTATATTAGCTCTTCTCTACACGATATTCTGGTAATTAACCTGAATCTAGGCAAGCAAAACGCAGAACATTACAATGGAAAAAGAATCACAAAAAAAAGAAGTTTATAAAAGCACTCTTCACAAAATGACGCAGACTACCCCCACGATCCTGTGGAATGATTCCTGCTCGATTGAAGAGCTTAAATCATCAATCGGCCACGGTGCTTTGGGAGCTACCTGCAACCCCGTAATTGTCCTCAATGTTCTTAAGCAGGAGTGGGAAATATGGAAAGAAAGAATTCCGGAAATCATAAAAGAAAATCAAACTGCCACCGAGGATGAAATTGCCTGGAAACTCATTGAAGAGATATCGGTGAAGGCAGCAGCCCTTCTCAAGCCTGTGTTTGACAGGGAAAAAGGAAAGAATGGAAGACTCTCGATCCAGACTGATCCCAGATTATATCGTGATTCAAAACGGATTCTTTTGCAGGCGGAGCATTTTAACCGGCTTGCTCCGAACATGATCGTTAAGATACCTGTCACAAGAGCAGGTGTCGAAGCCATTGAAGAGGCAACTTACCGTGGAATAAGCATTAATGCCACGGTAAGCTTTACTCTGCCTCAGGCAATTGCTGTCGCTGAAGCAGTCGAACGCGGGCTGACCAGAAGAGAAAAGGAGAGAATGGATATAAGTACAATGGGACCTGTCTGCACGCTTATGGTCGGCAGGCTCGATGACTGGCTTAAGGTGGTTGCGGAAAAAGAAAACATAATTACCAACCCGGAGTCTGTCGACTGGGCAGGTGTGGCTGTTATGAAGAAAGCTTACAGAATATATAATGAGCGGGGATATCGTATACGGCTGTTAAGTGCTGCCTTCAGGCATCACCGGCACTGGTCGGAATTCATTGGCGGCAATGTGGTTATATCTCCGCCCTGGCAGTGGCAGAAAAGATACAATGCCTCTGATGTAACTGTTGAGAACAGGATGAATAAACCCGTTGATCCGGGGATAATCGCCGAACTTGAGAAAAAGTTCGTGGATTTCCGCCGGGCGTATGATGAGAATGGAATGAAGGTTGATGAGTTCGACGGATTCGGAGCAACNGTTCGAACTTTGAGGCAATTCAGCCAGGCAACTACTGACTTGATTTTGATAATCCGGGATATNATGTTGGTATGAAGAAGATATAAAAGATATANAAGAAATAAATGATATANAAGAGAAACAGAGGATAGATAAAGTTAAGAAAATGAANAGGGATAAAAAATGTCCGTTGCTNGTAAAATCATCACTTGATGATAAGACATACCAGGCAATCTCTTCTGGGGAGGCCGGATGGAAATATCTCAATTTCGCTGCGAGAACCATGAAGCAGGGAGAGAATTGGGAAGGGGAAACCGGTGATAATGAGTACCTGTTTGTACTGCTTGGAGGTAATTTTACTATTGAATCTTCGGCTGGAACCTGGAAGACATGGAACGGAAGAAAAGATGTGTTCAGCGGAATGCCTCATGCATTGTACCTCCCACCACATTCGAAATTTGATATTACACCTTCCGGCGATTTCGTTGATATAGCCTGTGGATGGTGTTTAGCTGAGAAAACATACCCTGCCCGTCTGATATCACCTGCAGATGTTGTTGAAATGGGGGTTGAATACCGGGGAGGTGATAATGCCAGCAGACAGATAAACAGTATTTTGCCCCCCGGATCCGAAAGCAGCAGACTTGTATGTGTGGAGGTTTACACTCCTTCGGGTAACTGGAGCTCATTCCCCGCACATAAGCATGATATAAGAAAAACCGATACAGTGACTGGTAAATTGATGGAAGCCAGTCTTGAAGAGATATATTTTTATAAGATGGATAAACCTCAGGGTTTCGCCATACAAAAAATCTATAACGATGACCGGAGCCTTGATGAAATAGCTGAACCTCACAACAATGATCTGGTAATGGTTCCTAAAGGTTATCATCCTGTTGTTGCAGGACANGGATACAATGTTTACTATCTGAATTTTTTAGCCGGAAGTGACCAGAGCCTTGCCAGTACCGATGATCCTGATCACAAATGGATCTACGGAACATGGAAGGGAATGGATCCCAGAATTCCCCTGGTGACCGTAGAAATGAATTGTAAGTAAAATAACTAAGGAATAATCTTGATGAAGACAATTAAGTTGACTGTTGGTCAGGCAGTGGTCAGATTTCTGAATAACCAGTATGTTGAACGCGATGGTGTTGAAAATAAATTTTTTGCAGGATGCCTTGGAATATTTGGCCACGGAATTGTGGCAGGAGTGGGAGAGGGTTTGTTGGAAAATCCCGATTTCCGTTTCTATATGACCAGGAATGAGCAGGCCTCTGTACATATCGCTACTGCATACGCTAAGATGAAGAACCGGTTAAGTACATTTGCCTGCATTTCATCAATTGGTCCGGGGGCCACAAATATGATAACCGGAGCTGCCTGCGCTACAATCAACAGGCTGCCTGTTCTGTTAATGCCGGGGGATATTTTTGCACGACGTAATGTGTCCCCTGTATTACAGCAGCTTGAATCGGCCCAATCACAGGATATATCAGTAAATGATTGTTTTAAACCTGTTTCAAAATACTGGGACCGGATCAGCAGGCCAGAACAGGCAATAACATCCCTTCCGGAGGTGATGAGGGTTCTGACCTCACCCTCCGAAACAGGTGCTGTTACACTCGCACTGCCACAGGATGTCCAGGCCGAAGCATTTGATTTCCCAGAAGAATTATTTCGGAAGAGAATCTGGAGAATACCACGAACAAGGCCTGATGCAGCAGCTTTAAAAGAAGCTGTAAAGCTTATCAGAAATTCCAAAAAACCGGTCATTATTGCAGGCGGTGGTGTGATTTACAGTGAGGCTACAGAGGCTTTAAAAAATCTGGTTGAAAAGACAGGAATACCTGTTACCGAGACATTCGCCGGGAAAGGCTCCCTGCCATATAATCATCCTTCAAATCTTGGAGCCGTTGGTGCAACTGGGACGCCGGGAGCAAATGCTTTCACCTCGGAAGCTGATCTGATAATAGGCATTGGAACGCGTTACAGTGATTTTACAACTGCATCAAAAAGTGCTTTTCAGAATCCGGATGTGAAGTTCATCAATATCAATGTTGCGGATTTCGATTCATATAAACATAGTGCATTGCCTTGTACTGGAGATGCTAAGGTAATCCTCGGAGAACTTTTACCATNACTCGGTGATTACAGGGTTTCAAAGGAGTATATCAGGAGTGCGTNGGATGAAAATAAAGCCTGGGATGAAAAGGTAAATAAGTTTTACAGTGTCTCAGGTACTATCCCGGTTTCACAGTCTGAAGTTGTCGGAGCGGTAAATGAATTTGCCAGCCCGGGGGATGTAGTTCTTTGCGCTGCCGGAAGCCTGCCAGGCGACCTTCATAAACTCTGGAGAACAACTGACCCTAAAGGATTTCACCTTGAATATGGTTATTCAACAATGGGATATGAATGTGCGGCCGGGATAGGTGCTAAGATGGCCTGCCCCGACCGTGAGATATATGTTATGGTTGGAGATGGCAATTACCTGATGATGAACAATGAAATTGTTACAGCGGTCCAGGAAGGGATTAAGGTTACAATTGTGCTGCTTAACAATAACGGTTTCGGAAGCATCGGGGCTTTATCCGAGTCGATCGGATCGCAACGTTTCGGAACTAAATACCGGTACCGCGATAAGAAAACAGGTCACCTGACAGGTGAAATGCTGCCGGTTGATTTTGCTCAGAATGCACGCAGTCTTGGAGCGAAGGTATTTGAGGCAAAAGATATTGATTCACTTAAAAAAGCACTTGCCATAGCAAAAGAACAAACTGTGACAACAGTTATCACAATTGAAACTGACCTTTATAAAGGAGTTCCGGGTTATGCCTGGTGGGAAGTTGCCGTTGCTGAAGTTTCTGAGATAGATTCAGTTAAAGAAGCTTATAAAACTTATTTAATAAATAAAAAGAAACAAAGGTATTTTTTATGACAGGAGTTTTCAAAAATTATATCAACGGGGAATGGATTGAAAGCAGGAGCCCATCATTACTTGATGTTGTTAACCCGGCTGATGGACGTATTCTTGCAAGGGTTCCTGAAGGATCGGCTGAAGATGTTGCACTTGCTGCGGAGTCAGCTCATAAGGCGTACTTGTCGTGGAGGGAGGTTCCTGCAACACAACGGATTCAGTATCTTTTCAGNATGAAGCAGATACTTGAGAAAAACGCTGATGAAATCTCAGAGATATGCACCAGAGAGAGTGGAAAGACTTTTTCCGAGTCAAAGGCGGAGATCGTAAGGGCAGTTGAGAACATAGAGGTAGCATGCGGTATCCCAAAACTTTTACAAAGCGAGTTTTCGGAAGATATTACAAAAGGGATAGATGAATTTGTAATCCGCCAGCCAGTAGGTGTCGGTGCATGCATCGCTCCATTCAACTTTCCGGTTATGATAACATTCTGGTTTATGCCGTACGCTATTGCATGCGGTAATGCTTATATTGTTAAGCCTTCAGAGAAAGTGCCTGGTACAATGACCCGTATTTTCGAACTCTTTGAAGAACTGAAGCTTCCTTCTGGAGTTCTGAATCTGGTGCATGGCGGAAAAGAGACCGTCGATGCTATCCTTAATCATCCTGAAATACCTGCAATAAGTTTTGTTGGCTCTACAAGGGTGGCAAAGTATATTTATCAGACAGGAGTTACCAATGGGAAACGGGTTCAGGCCCAGGGTGGCGCTAAAAATCCGGTTGTGGTAATGGGTGATGCTGATCCTGAAACGACTGTGAAAATTATTGCTGACAGTGCATTCGGATGTGCTGGACAGAGATGTCTTGCTGCTTCAATTGTTATACTGGTTGGAGATGCTTCCAAGACTTTTGCTCAAAGGATTGTCGCCGCAGCCATGACAAAAAAGACCGGAAATGGTTTAGCTAAAGATATCGAAATGGGACCTGTTATTACCAGAGAGAGCAAAGACCGTATTANTGGACTGATCCAAAAAAGTGTAGATGATGGAGCTAAACTCCTTCTTGACGGAAGAAATATACGAGTACCGGGTTTTGAAATGGGGAATTTCATCGGTCCAACTATTCTGGGGGAAGTAAGCCCTGAAAATGAGATCTATAGTACCGAAGTATTTGGACCTGTATTATGTATTGTGAATACNGAAACCCTTGATGAGGCAATAACCCTGATAAACAAAAGCCGGTATGGCAATTCAGCCTGTATTTTCACCAGGAGCGGGGCTGCTGCCAGAAAATTCAGGCATGAGACTCTTGCAGGAAACATAGGGATAAATATAGGAATTGCAGCACCAATGGCATTCTTTCCATTCAGTGGATGGAAAGACAGCTTTTTCGGTGACCTGCATGGTCAGTCAAACCATGCAGTTGAATTTTATACACAGACAAAAGTAGTTATTGAGCGCTGGCATGATGAATGGACAAGGAAATTCTAAAACCAAACGATATGATAAAAATTGCAAATGCCCCATGTTCCTGGGGCGTACTCGAATTTGAACTTGAAGGTAAAGCTGCCGGCTTTGAACAAGTATTGGATGAGATAAGGGAAACCGGATATCAGGGTACGGAGCTTGGCGATTGGGGATTTATGCCGGTTGTTCCTGAGGAGCTCAGAAAAGAGCTTGATAAACGATCGCTGGATATGGTCGGAGCNTTTGTGCCTGTATTCCTGAAAGACAAACACAAGCATGCNGCCGGTGCTGAAAATGCAGTTAAAACTGCAAAGCTGATGGCAGATGCAGGCTTCCCGGATGCATTTATTGTTCTTGCAGACGAAAATGGCAGTTTAAAAGA
>JGI20214J51088_10001428_pt1 | contig 16322 bp, 13 predicted proteins | sample WetSurMetagenome_FD_51088 | JGI IMG/M metagenome (IMG submission 51088) | reverse complement strand
GGGAAGCTCAGCTATCCTGATGATCTCCCCTTTTCCTGTGTAGGTCCGACCCCACATACGCTTTCCGTTTTCATTTAATACCACCACCGAATACAAAGCCTGAAGGGAATCATTCATCACATATCCACCCAGAAAAACAGAGCCACTGCTGCTGATTGTCATGCTGTTGATGTTCATATTTCCCAGCTTCTTGCTCCATAATTTCTGTCCATAACCACCAAGCTTAAATACCCAAGATTCCCGTGAGGAGCTATCTGTACCCGTCCATGTGTATCCAGCGCCAAAGATTTCATTCTTTTTACTGATGCATAAAATTTTAACTTCGTCATTATAGGCTTCGCCTACATATTTATTCCACAACATACGGCCATCGGTGCTGACCTTGATAATCCACGCATCTGTTGAACCAGTATCGCGGCGAAAAATAGTACTGCCCATTACATAAGCATTCAGGGTATCGGAGACAAGGCATGAAGTCAGTTCTTCATTTTCTTCTTCTTCAAAACTCCTTGCCCACAGTATATTTCCGGTAGGAAAAGGATGAGTTCCCAGAAACCGAGTGCCATTGTCCATCGATTTCAGGTTGAAAATATCAACATACAGTTGTCCCTCGGGATACTTCCTGATAAACTCGTTATAAGCCTGCAGGGTCTTGATTTTTTTTGCATATTCATAAAGCAGTTGTTTCTGAATCAACTTGGCTTCTGATATTTCCAGGGCTTCAGGGTATTCGTTCATAAACCTGTCCATTGCCTGGATCGTATTGGCTTGTTTGGCCTGCTGAAAAGCAACTGCATTCATTTTTTTAACAGCCAGATTCATTTCCACCGCATCAGGGTAATTATCCAGAAATTCATTATAGGCATTCACCGTATTTATTTTACAGGCATTTTCAAAAGCCAGTTTGTTGCGATATTTTACGGCTTTCTCTATTTGGGCAGCATCAGGAAATTTCCTGATGAATTCGAGATATCCTTCGAGTGTGTTTTGCTTTTCGTATTTTCTGAATTCCAGTTGATTCCGAATGTGCATGACGTTATCATAATAACGGAAATCGGGAAATTCCTTCAACACCTGGTAAACAAGGTCAAGGTTGTTCTCCTCTCTGATATATTTAATTAATTTGGCTTCAACCGTCTCTACAGCATATTCTATTTTTTTCTTGACAGGTCTGCTGATGTGCCTCAATTCGGTATTATAAAAATATGCTCCAATATATTCCTGTTCTTCAGTAGTAAGCTTTTCAATGTTGGCATTTAATACACTGGCACATTTCCAGGCGTTAACCAGGTCGAAATTGGGTGCATTGGTATCTGCCAATATGAGTGTCATGCCTAATAGAGCTGCAGGATCTTCCTTATTTTCAGAGACAGCCTCACTAAATTGTTCATAGGCTTTGGTGTAATCCGATTTCTCCAGTAGTTTAAATCCCCTTTTGGTATTTTGCGCCTGAATTTCAAAACAGGAGCAAAGCATCAAACTGAAAAAAACGCTGCAAAACAGAAAGTTCCTTTTCGACATGGCGGATAAATGTTTTGAAATGTTTTTATTTCTTGATCAATGTAAATTCAACCCTTCGGTTCTGGGCTCTTCCCTGCTCCGTTTTATTGGTATCAATGGGCCTTGATTCGCCATAGCCAACCGCTATCATCCGTTCAGCACCAATGCCCTGTGAGGCAAGATAATTAACAACAGCAGCAGCCCTTCCTTCCGAAAGCTTCTGATTATATGAATCACTTCCTTCATTATCTGTGTGACCACCAATTTCAATAAGCCTGATGTTTTGCTCCAGCATAAACTGAACCACTTTATTGAGTTCGGGATATGAAGCAGGTAAAAGATCCGTCTTGTTAAACTCAAAGAAGATGTTTTCCAGAACCACAGCAGATCCTTCATCAATATCTTTCAAACCATCAAGAAATTCATCCTTAACAATTACCGGTTCAACAAAGACAATGGTATCAGATGAACGGCAGTTGTGCATATCACTAGCCCTATAGATATAGGTTCCGGCAGGAAGATTGCGCAAATCTGTACCCGTCATTTTATTGTTCCATGAAACCATATAGGGCGGCGTTCCGCCAAGGAGACCAATACGGATGCTACCGTCATGGATAATTTTGGAAACCTTCCCTGAAGACATATCCTGTCCGCCGGTATAATGGGTTTCAATAACACGGCTTTCAAAATCGTGCAAAACACAGGGGCAAGTCAGGCAATTATCAATGGGTGATATGGAAACATCATCAAAATAGTAATATGCATATGCCTTGTTGCGCATGTTGACCACATTTTTATCCGTCACCACATAATTGGTATTGTCGTAACTTTTAAAGTTTCCGATGATAAAAAAGCGCTCGTTTCCGGTGGCCGTATAAACGGTACAAAATTCCTCCCACTCATCAATATTGTCAAGAAACAGACCAATTTTATTGGTTATCTGTGGTATATAGGCCAGGTTAACATTAATGTCATTTTTAATTTCGGTCTCACCAAAATAAAGGCTCATTTGATCCACTGCAAAGCGGGAATAAGAAGCTAGTTTGAAATAGAACTTGATGCAATACTGGTTTCCCTTAATGAGCGGAACAGAAAGGGTACCCTGGATGTATTCACGATAGCTTTCTTCGGTGCCGCTTAATATGGCTCCAACGTAACCATCTCCTCCGTGAGGCTGACTTTCTCCGGCAAAGTTTTTTGGTACACCTACCTTATTCTGTGTTTTGCTGCAACGATTAAAATAGTCAGGAGTGGCCCTGGTGGGATAGGTCCATCCTGGAATCAGTTTATGGGAAAGATTTTCTGGTGTATAGTCAACAGGACAGTTTTCGTACTTCTCAAACCCTGAATTAATTACCAGATTCTTTTCCTGTGCTGCAAGATTACGGCCTGTGAATGCAGGCAGGAACGTAAATAAAAAGAACAGCGGTTTAGCGTTCATAAGATATTGTTTCAGTCATTTTCCAGTTTCGGTGTTGTTGAAAGCAAATATGCGGCAACAGCTTTGTTTATTTTTCTAACAATAAGCGGTCCGTCATAGATGAAACCAGTATAAACCTGCACCAACGAAGCTCCTGCTTTAATCATATCCACTGCATCGCCGGCACATATAATCCCACCTACACCAATCACGGGAATCTTATTTTTTGATTGTTTACATATGTAACGTATGATTTCTATTGATCGGTTTTTCAAGGGTGCGCCACTCAGTCCACCCATGCCAATATCCATTACTGTTTCTTTTCCGGTAAGCAAGCAATCCCGTTCGGTTGTAGTGTTAGTAGCGATTATACCATCAAGGCTGGTTTCTTTGTATAGCTCAATAATTTCATCAATCTGGGCAAAGGTAAGATCGGGGCTTATTTTAAGGAATACCTGTTTATATTCCGGTTTTTTCTTACGCACTGCCATCACCCGGTTAAGTATTTCCCTCAGAGAGTCCTGATCCTGGAGCTTTCCCAAATCCTTAATATTGGGACAGCTCACATTTACAGCGAAATAATCCACCTCATCATATAAAGCGCTGACACATTTTTCATAATCAAGGGCCGCTGTTTCGTTAGCGGTGGCTGTGTTTTTGCCAATGTTTCCACCAATAATCAATGGGCTTTTTCTTTTCCGTTTTAACTGTTTCCAAGCGTGTTCAACTCCTTTGTTATTGAATCCCATCCGGTTGATCAGTGCATTGTCTTTTTTCAATCTGAAAAGTCGTGGTTTGGGATTACCGCTTTGAGGCACCGGAGTAACAGTCCCAATTTCAATGAAAGAAAAGCCAAATAGAGAAAACTCCTCAAAAAAATCAGCATTCTTGTCGAAACCTGCAGCCAATCCAACCTTATTCTTAAATTCGAGGTTGCCGATACGGGTGTTGAGTACCGGATGATTATAAGTAAGCCATTTGCGGATTGTTTTTTTGCAAAAGGGAATAAAGGTGAGTAAGCTTACCAGGAAAACTACCAGGTGGTGAACCTTTTCAGCATTTAAAAGGAACAAAATGGGTCTGATAATACCTTTGTACATGCAGTTTTGTAACAAAGATAAGGAAAAAATCAATCTTTTTTAGCCTGTTGATAAATATCAAAGGTACCATCTGAATTGAGAACTATAATGCGATCTACGATAGTTACACATGTAACCTTGACAGAATTATTCCCGTTGCTTTCCTGAGGTTGTTTTTCAAGCAATGTTTTGTTCTGAGCTGAGAATAGATTTCCTATTTTCTCCTTTTCTGTGATCAATAATTGATTTTTAGGCTGGATTGTTGTTTCCGTTTGTGGTTTTTCATTCTTAAGCATGGAACCTTTCCCCAGAATGAGCCATTCTGCATCCAATTGTGGAAATCTGCCCAGTAATTTAACCAGGAAATCGTAGGATGGTTGGTTTCTGCCACTAAGAATATGAGAAATACCGGATCGCTGTACTTCAATTTCATCTGCAAACCGAGTGGCTGAATAACCTAAATAGTTTAATATTTGTTGTAACCGTTCTTTCATATTACAAATGTAACATATTTATTTATAACAAATGTAACTTTAATATAGTTACATATGTAATGTTGATATTTATTGTTATTTTCAGCTCCTGTTTATACTCAAAATTGATGTGTTGAACCTGTTTATCGCTGTTGGTTTAATTTAATTTATACTTTAATGAAATATATTATATAACTGGTATACAGTATTATAAATAGCTTAAAAGACTATCTATGGAAATAATCAGGTGAAAAATCAGGTTTTACTTGAAGTATTAGTTAATAAAAAAAATGTAAATAATTGATATATACGTGTATATAATACATCTATATTATGTATTTATAATTATGAAAACTGACTGAATGTCCCCTTTCCTGAGAAAAAAGGTCAGAATGCGCAGATTGCTCCGCAAACCACGTTAAGGCTGTTGGGTAATAATTTAAATTGTATGGGCGAATGTCCGAGTGATTCACCATCAGTCTCCAGATGAATCAGCGGATCAGAATCAATAAGGATTTCCTTGCCTTTATAACCTTCAATCTTTGGATGAGTAAGCAGTGTTCCGTCATATAGTTTCTTCAGGCTCATTACTACCTCCCATTTGCTCATTTTCCGAATGATTGTAATATCAAAAAGTCCGTCATTGGGTAAGGCATGAGGTGTTTGCATCATCCCTCCACCCGAATATTTTCCTATTCCGATACTTATTGACAGTACATCGTGTTGTATGCGTTTTCCGTCTATTTCTACAGATGTATGGGTGTGCCGGTACACCAGCAAACTTCTTAACAGATTTATAAAATATATGGCCTTCCCCTTATAACCTTTATCCTGGGTAAGATTAGTTCTGTTGACCACTACCGCATCAAATCCTAGCCCGGCTATATTGATGAAATATCTGCTTTCTTTTTGTATGCCGTCATAAAAACTAACTTTTCCTACGTCCTGTGAACGCGTCCTGCAGTCCTTGATAACCTGTACAGCCAACTCATAATGAGTTGGGATTCCAAACAATTTTCCCCAGTCGTTTCCGGTCCCCACCATGATCATTGACAGTGTAATATCGGTGGGAGAACAGGAATTCAGCATAAATATCCCATTCACAATCTCATTCAAGGTACCATCACCACCAATAGCTATAATTTTCCGGTAACCGTCCAGAATACCTTCCTGGGTGAGCACAATAGCATGTCTGCGGGTAAGTGTGAAACAAACTTTGTATTGAATATCATATTTATCCAACAGGGAAGCTATAACCGGCCAGTCTTTTTTGCCTCGTCCATGTCCGGCATTAGGATTAACTATGACGAGCCATTCGTTTGTATTATTCATGCAACAGGTTTGGAAACACAGGTAAATATAATAAAAAAAGCCCCCCCGTGCATCCGGGAGGGCTTAAGGATTAATAAAATTTCCTTGTGTAGTACTCGAATCTTATATTCGTTTAACGTTTACAGCATTCAATCCTTTCTTGCCTTGCTGGAGTTCAAACGATACAGTGTCATCTTCCTTGATCTTGTCGATCAGGCCGGATACATGAACGAAATATTCATTGCCGGATTCTGCATCCTTAATAAAACCAAATCCTTTGTTCTCATTAAAAAATTTTACTTTACCTTCTTTCATAGCATTAATTATAAAAAATAAATATTTACAACAAAGGTATAACTAAATAACAAATTAATTTATACCAATATCAAAAAAAAAGAAGGAAAGTTTAATTTTGCAACAAAAAGCAATACTGTGAATAATAAGATTTTATATATCCTTTATCAGCCCTATAAATGGTTGTTTTTCATCCCCTTTGTTTTTTTAAACACCCTATTGTTCGGCATCATTGCCGTAATTGTTTCCAGCCTTATCAACCAGCGCATTGGCAGCTATTTCGGAGGCGTTGTGTGGTCAAAGGTTAACGGGTACCTTACGCCCATGTTTGTAAAAATTCAGGGGAAAGAAAATATCAACAAGAATAATTCCTATGTTATCATTTCCAACCACCAGAGTATTTATGATATTTTTCTGGTATATGGATGGTTGGGTATTGATATTAAATGGGTGATGAAGAAAGAACTGGCCAAGCTCCCGGGAATTGGATTCGGAAGCAAGAAGGTTGGGCATATTTTTCTCGATCGTTCCAACAGTCGTGTAGCCTTGGAATCGCTCAACGATGCAAAAAGAAAACTGGTTAACGGTACATCGGTGGTAATTTTTCCCGAAGGAACCAGGAGTGAAACCGGTGCAATGGGTGCTTTTAAAAAAGGGGCATTCAAACTGGCACTGGATTTAAGATTACCCTTGCTTCCGATTACCATTACCGGCACCAAAGACATACTACCTACCGGAACCCTTGATCTTATGCCAGGCAATGTCACCATGATCATTCACCAACCAATCGACATCAGCAGGTTTAATGAAGATAGTATAAAAGACCTTATAGAGGAAGCAAAGCGAACCATCGCCGCACCCTTGAATAAAACTGGCAATCATTAACGGGTGAGTGGTTTGCAAGTACTTTAAATTCTGATTTTCTTATTTCCGTAACAGGCCGCAATGGCTGTAAATAATACAACCGCCAGGGTTATACATACAACCGAAGGAAGCGGCACTGGATCTCCTTTGGCATACGAATGCAATCCCGACAAATAATAGTTTACGCCAAAATAGGTCATAATTACCGAGCCAATACCCAGTAAAGAGGCCAGATTAAATAGATATATACTTTTTAATCCGGGTACCATCCGCATATGCAAAATGAAAGCATACACCAACAGGGTTACCAACGCCCAGGTCTCTTTTGGATCCCAGCCCCAATATCGGCCCCACGATTCATTAGCCCATACGGCACCCAGAAATATACCAGTAGTCAATAAAAAAAGTCCCACAGTAAGCGACATTTCAATGGTAATGGTTAATTCGCGAATAACCGTTTGCAAGTGTGTCCTCCTGTTTATAAATATTATAAAGACCATGTTGAGGTATGCCATCAATGCACCCATAATTAAAAACCCATAACTGGCAGTAATAGTGGCCACATGGATCACCAGCCAATACGATTTCAAAACAGGTGCCAGATTAGTGATCTGTGGATCCATCCAACTAAGATGTGCAATCTTGAGTATCAGAAAGGCAATAAAAGCGCTAACTCCTGCGGTGATAGGCATCTTTGATGCAAAAAGCAGTCCTGCCAAAACAGTAGCCCAGGCTACATAAGTTAAAGTCTCATATCCATTGCTCCACGGAGCGTGTCCTGAAACATACCAGCGAATAGTTAGTCCAACAGAATGAAATATAAAAATACATATAATCAGCACAGTACCAATTGTTATCGGAATTTTTAGTTTAAGCTTAATGTAAAATAAAACAACAAAATGAAGAATCAGCAATAGGAAACCTACAATTCCATAGTAATTGGCAATCCTGGAAAAGGCATCTAATTTGTTCAGAAATATTTCCATCGATATCTTATGTGCAGAAGGGCAAATCCCCCCCGAGAAACGGGTTTGATATTTGCCGATTGCTTCAGCTATCTGATCGGGGTTGCTCCAGTTTCCCGATAACAGGCTTTCCTGAACATCACGGACATATATATAAAAGATGTTTTCAGTAAAAACTGAATCTCTGCTGTTGATTCTGCCTTTTATATGTTTGTGATTATACCAGGTATGGGTGCTATCTCCTTCCACAGGAAACAACCGTAAAAGTTCGCCGGTGAATATCAGATAGCAGATATTGATCCTTTCGTCCAGGCGTATAAGTTCATTATCCATCTTACTTCTCAATGCGGGTTTCTTGCGATAAGCTTCTTCCACATAGGTTTGCAACACATAACCTCTGTCATTGAAGAATGATGAATAGCTGAAATTGTTTTTCTTTGTTCGCATCAGCTTTAAAATCCCGGGATTTGTGGCTCGGATTATGGGTTCATGTTGCCACACTTCAGAATTGGTAAGCATCCCAATAAAAACCTGATCTGAATTCATTCCCCGGTAATTGTTCTGGCGGTATAGTTTCCTAAGCAACTCGGAACTCAATGTATTTACCGGCTCAATTCTGCCATTATTATCCTGGATTAATAACCGCCCAAAATGGCGGGCGTGCACAACATTCACAGGTACCATATTTTGAGCAGATTTGGAGTCACCAGCTCTGGCAATTAAAGAGAACAGAAGCAAAATAAGAACAACAGTTGCCTTCTTTATTTCCCTGATATGTTCAGACAGCGCGCTCATTCGGCTGTTCCTTTTAACCAAACTCCAAATAAAACCCAGAACTAGTATGATGTAACCAGTATAAGTTACTGTTGTACCCAACTGATCATGATTGACCGAGAGAACGGTTCCCAGCTCATCGGGGTCGTACGATGATTGGTAAAACCGGTACCCTTTGTACTTCAATATGTTATTCATATAAATCCTATGGTGCGATACTGTATGTCTGATGTTATCCGACAGGGTAACACGACTTTCAAATGATGACGGACTCATGGAACCTGGATAACGTTCAAGGATGAAATCTTCAAGCTTTAAACTAAATGGCAATATCTTTATTACATATCCATAGGAAATTAAAAAATGAGCATTTTTAATATCTACCGATTGCAGCGTTCCTGCTTCACCTGCTCTCCCGGTAATGAAATAGCGTTCATGGGTATCTTCCAGAGATATTTCCACTTCCAGGGCATCCATTCCCGAAGCCTGATGGTCAGTATCGTGATGGATAACCCGTTTCGCCTTAGGAAGATACTTATACATTACCAGCATTTTATTTTTAAAAGAATAAACGTGCTGTTCAATAAACGCATGATCATGATTGCTTTCCAACAATGAATAGGAGTTTTCCCCCATATTGGTAAGGGTAATAGGGATCGTGGACCGGAAAAGAAGAGTGTCTCCCTTTGCTATAAGCAGCATGTACCGGGGATTAGTGACGGCCGAATCGAATGCAAAAACCATGGTACCCAGCTGTTTTACCTCCCCTTGTGCAATCACAAAACGGGTTTTGGTCAACGAGTCGGCATAAAAAAACTCCGCCATAGGAACTCCCTGTTCATCAGCATCAATACTTTCAGCAGCATTGTTAATATAGGAAATTCCGCTCAGCGTATAAGTTTGGCCCTCCCAATGGAATTTTCTGCGGAACAAAGCATCATTGCGGTCATTTACCGGAACATCCAAAAGTACCTGCTGATTTGATGCACTATTATCAGAACATACCTGCAGGGCAGTATTCCCCGTGATGATGCTGTTTTCCGAATTTCCTTCCCTGATGGCCATTGTTCCCTCCCAGCCTGTATACCGGGTAATAGCAGCGCCTGCGATAATTACGATAAATGAAGTGTGCAGGAGAAAAACGGGAAATTTCGCCCAACAATACAGCTTTTGGGTAATTATCCTTCCCAACAGGTTCAGTATCCCAATAAAAAGTAATATCTCAAACCATCGGGCATTATACACGAGGATTCTTGCCGTTTCGGTACCATAATCGCGTTCAACAAATGTTGCCAGAGCTATGGAAACAGCAAAAATAACCAGTACTGCAGCCATAAGAACCGGAGAAAACAATAAGCCTGTAATTTTCCTCATTGCGTAATTTTTTCAAGAAATTCAAAAAAAGGATTAAAATACTACTTTTCTTTCAGCTTTTCAGAAAATATCTTTTTGAATTTCTCGATTTTGGGGGTAATTACCATAGAGCAATATGGCTGCGCTGTATTGTTAAAATAATATTCCTGGTGGTAGTTCTCTGCTATATAGAAGTTTTCGAAAGGCACTATTTGGGTAACCACAGGATTTTTATATATCCGGGCATCATCCAGTTTCTTTTTCATTTCTTCGGCTACCAGTTTCTGCTGTTCATTGTGGTAAAAGATAACCGACCGGTATTGGGTTCCAGCATCAGCACCCTGTCGGTTCAGTGTTGTAGGATCATGGGTTTGCCAATACACCTCAAGAATTTCCCTGAATGAAATTTCCGCAGGGTTATATGCAATCTGGCATACTTCGGCATGTCCTGTAGTTCCGGTACATACCTCTTTATAGGAAGGGTTTTTAACATTACCTCCCGAATAGCCCGATTCAACTGTATAAACCCCCTTCAATTGTTGAAAAACAGCTTCGACACACCAGAAACATCCGGCACCAAGTGTTATGGTATCCGTTTTCACATTTGGTATCATGGATTCTTTGATTGGTTCAATGTTCGCTTGTGAATGAACACAGGAAGAACCCTGTAAATATCCTATAAATATAAGGAAAATTCTTGCATACCTGTGCATTTCAGCCTTTCTTCGAATAACAACCGGTGGCAATAATTGTTTACAAATTATTAGATGCCACATCCATCTCGTCTTCAAAGAACAGCGGGGGCATAAATTTGCTTACCTGTAGCGTATATTCCGGGTTAACAATCACGGTATAACAGGCAATATATTGCCATTTCTGATTGGATTTATTGTAATAGAATGAAGTGTTTTTAGCGTTGGATTTATAAGGGATGATAAAGGAATAGCCAAACCGGAGGTCATCAATTGACTGGCAGAGTTTATTTTTTTGCAGATAGGTAGCCAGCATTTTGTCGGCATGGATGATGGCTTCGCCTTTTTTCACATTTTCCATGCCCGAAGTAGGGATAAACTCATCAATTACCACAACCTGATTGTGCCATTTAAATACACCACAAGGGTTGAGTGTATCAAATTTAGCCACAACCGATTGGTCGGTGTACCGGGCCAATTCTTTTTCCCTTCCTTCGCGTTCCAGGATATCAGATAAAGCAGAGGTGACTATCATCGACTGCTTTTTAAAGTATTCTCCATTCAGGGATGAACCGGACAGACGGCCGTAATTGATACAATGGGAAAGCAGTTTCTCTGCTTCTTTAAGGCTATTCAGACTGTCGCTGGAGGCCAGAGGCAGAAAAACCTTTTCGAAGCTCCGGGCATTATTGGTTAGTTCTGCCAGATCATAGTCCGATTCTGCGTCAAATATCAGTGCTTCGGTAAACGACTGATAGGAATACAGGTACTTGACCGTTTCGGCAAGGTTGTTCTCCTCAGCGTATTTAAGGGCCAAAGCGACAAACCTTTGCGTTTTTTGGTAGGCAGTCAATGTACAGGGGGCCGTATATTTCTCAAACTCTTTTTTAAAGTTTTTCTCTTTCAGAAACAATTGCTGGTAGTGTATCTTTTGCTGTTTGATCAAAGCATAAGCCTTTTCCTGGTATGCATAATAGAACTTGATTGAGGACTGATCCCTCCTGAATTCTGATCTCTTGATGCGATTTTCAACCAGTTCCTTAGCCTTTTCCATATCTTCATCAACCACATATTCTTCAAAGGCCCTGGTGAAAGTAGTGTGATCGAGCTCCCGTTGCAGGTTCAGGTAAGAAACGTCTCGTTTCTGCTTCATTCTTTCTATTTGCTGCTGCAGAGAGGTGATCCGGTGGTCAATGCTGTCGAAAAATGTCTTTGATCCCCGTTCGGCAGGTATCATTTGCCCGTTGACGGGCAAGGTCAATCCAATAAAGATTGTCCAAAGTATAAAAAAGTATATTGCGGGCCGGGGCAACATGAAACAGTAAATTTATTGGTATACGATTTCCGGCCCATTAAGTTTTAGTTTTTTGACACGTAAAAGGCAGATGAAAACACTGTAAACCAGGGATTTTACCCAATTCAGTATTGCCGGGAATTTCAGTAATGAAGTGTTACAACGGCTTGCCCATACGGCTTTTCAGTATATTGATGTCCTTCTTCAAACCGGCTACAGTTTTAATCAGTTCGTCGGGAGGGATCATGGGATCAGGGATTTCAGAGCTTATGTAATTAACAAATTTCCATATTTCCTTGATTTCTCCGGCGTGGACTTCGAAAGGTTCGTAGATGGGGTTTAACGAGAACAGTCTGAGTTTATGTTCGGTTTCGAGCAGATTTTCGGCTATTTTGAACACAATCCCTTCATCCAGGGTAAGCACAATATAACCGTGTCCGCTGATGATCGAGTTCCAGTCCTGCACAAACTCCCCGGTCACATACGAGCCGTCGGGAATGGGAAGCATGGAGTCCCCGTTAAGCTGGAAAGTACGGTATTTCTTTTGCCTTGATAAAAAAGGCAGTTGAAACACAGGAAGATCGCGGATAAATTCGGGATCGGCAAAGCCTGTAGCATACCCTGCTTTTGCCTTTTCCGATACCAGTTCGATGTTTTCCTCGTTTTTGCTATTGACTGTAATAGCGAGAACGCGCAGGTTGCTGCCTTTCAGGTACACATCCCCACCCCTTTCGAGTTGTGAAAACTGGCTTTCAGAAAGGGTCCTCAGGTCAATTTTAACCAGTGTATCCATGGCAACACCATAATATTTTGAAAAGGCAATCAATGCCTGAATGGTAGGAAGACTCACTTCATTTTCATAGCCGCTGAGTGTGGAACGTTTCATTCCCAGGGCAAAAGCCACGTCATCCTGGGTTCTGCCTTTCCGTTTGCGGAGTAGTTTGATGTTGGTGGAGAAATACATATGCAGATGTATTGATTTTGTTATGGGTAAAGGACGAAGTTAAAATCGGGTTATTTCCCTTTTTTTTTGCAAATATACATCATTATGATTAATTTATCATCAGCATTTATGATTATATTTTAATCATTATATAGAATTATTAACAATTCCGGGATTGGGAAGGCACGAATTCAGATAGATGGCGATGATTTGGGAAAATGGAAATACGGGACGAAGCATTATTCACTTTGACCTTGACAGCTTTTTTGTTTCGGTTGAGCGGCTGATCAACAGCAAGCTTAAGGGCAAGCCGGTGGTAATCGGAAGTTTATCGGGCCGGGGTGTTGTATCCAGTTGCAGTTATGAGGCGCGGAAATACGGGGTGCATTCGGCCATGCCCATGAAAATGGCTCGGCAGTTATGTGCCGATGCCATTGTGGTAAGGGGTGATATGGATTTGTACAGCAAGTATTCGGGCATTGTAACGGATATCATTGCCGAGCGTGCGCCGGTTTATGAAAAAGCTTCCATTGATGAGCACTATATTGACCTCACCGGTATGGAGCGGTTTTTTGGTTGTCTCAAATGGGCGCAGGATTTACGCCACGAGATTATTAAGCAAACAGGGCTACCCATATCGTCGGGATTATCGGTAAACAAAACCGTATCAAAAATCGCTACAGGCGAGGCCAAGCCTAATGGGGAAAAGGAAGTCCCCGGAACCCTGGTAAAGTCGTTTCTTGATCCCCTGCCCATCAGCAAGATTCCCATGATCGGGGAAAAAACCTTTCACCTGCTGCGGTCGATGGGTGTGGGTACAATAGGCACCCTCGGCCAGATACCGGTGGAAATGATTGAGAAAGTGCTCGGAAAAAATGGCCTTGAGATATGGAAAAAGGCCAACGGTATTGATACCACACCGGTAATTCCTTACTGGGAACAAAAATCGATCAGCGCTGAACGAACTTTCGATTCCGATACCACCGATCTCGCCCTCTTAAATAACACACTCGTCAAAATGGTGGAAAAAATCGCCTATGAATTACGCATGGAAGAAAAACTCGCTTCATGCATCACGGTAAAGATACGCTATTCGAACTTTGACACGCACACTCTGCAGCAACGGATTCCTTATACCTGTTTCGACCATAAACTAATAGGACTGGCCAAGTCACTTTTTGAAAGGCTATACCAACGACGCATGCTCATCAGGCTCATTGGGGTTAAGCTCAGCCACCTGGTACGCGGTACCCCGCAGCTGAACCTTTTCGAAGACACTCCGGAAATGGTTCACCTTTACCAGGAGATCGACAGAATGAGAAAAAGATACGGTAAAAATATCATCGTTCGTGCTGTCATAAATCAATGACTTAATTGATCTACGTCAATTTTTTAGCAACCTTTTTTATAAGTCGCCGTATATGTGGTTGTTATAACTAACTACCTGAATGATAATTAATTTAAAGCATGAAACGTACTGAATTCAAGGGCATACAGATATTTAACCTATTCATAATGGGTCAAATATGCCCTAATATGAAAAAAAGATGTAATGATCACACTAAAAACCCGAATATGAAAAAGAGACAAAATCTGAACATTCAACTCATGGTTCCGCTGATTTTACTTATTGCACTGGTTTCATCATGCGAGAACGAAACAGTCGAAAGACCTGTCTATGCTAATGCCCCTATTGACACAATCAGTACTTGTAATGCAAGTTTCAGCATGTATACTGTTGGGGAAAGTGCTATTCAGGGAATGGGCGAGATCGTCTCCAAAGAGCACACGGTTTCCGGATTCCATGAAATAGAGCTGAAAAAAATAGGGATTGCAGAAATATCCCTGGGTACTGAATACAAGGTAGAAGTATCGGATTATGAAAATCTGGTCGACCTGGTGAACATCACTGTCGACAATGACCGCTTGATCATAGGATATCGTGATACCAGCGTAAAAAACAGCAGACTGAATATCAAGGTAACCATGCCTGCACTTAGTACCGTTGTTTTAAGCGGCACCGGATGTATCGATATCCTGTCTGAATTCGATAACCTTAATGAGTTATCGCTTACCGGCAATGGAAACATCATCCTCCATTCGGCTTTCTCCAGCGATGACCTGTATGTTAACCTCGAAGGTGACGGACAAATACTGGCCGCCGGTAATGCAGCCAGTCTTACCGTTGACCTTACCGGCTCCGGAGCGGTTAACCTGTCGGAAATGACCTCGCAAAATGCTGATTGCCTGGTTGGTGGTTCCGGAACCATCAATGTTCATGTGGTTTCCTCACTCAAAGCCCTGATCACAGGAACAGGAAATATAGTATATTATGGCAATCCAACGGTAGAAAAGAATATTACCGGAACAGGAGCTGTTACGAAAGGAAAATAGTTAAAAAAATGTTAAGTTTTATTCGGGTATAACAAGAAATGATTATATTATAGTCTGTAATATTGATTATAATATAATCATTTCAATCATGAACAAACGATTGTTTTTTTTACGGAATGACGGGTGGTTTGAGGAACAGGTAACCGGAAGGCTGCTTGATGCTTCCCATGATGAACTGGTTCTTTGGGCCTATGCCATGATGGAACGTAGAAATTACCGTAACTATCTGATTACGGAAAATCCTGAAAGAATTCTGAAGAAGAAGCTGGTGATTACAGGCATTGCAGTTTATTGACAATGTACCTAAACTGCCATTCCTATTATAGTCTTCGTTATGGAACGATGACTGTTGAAAAACTGGTGGCTGAGGCCCTGAAAAATGATGTTCGTGCCATGGCCATGACCGATATCAACAACAGCATGGGCATGATGGACTTTATTAGTGAATGCCGGCAGGCACATATTAAGCCCATTGCAGGTATCGAATTCAGGGATGAGCAGAATCAACTGTTATACATTGCCATTGCCCAAAACGATGCAGGATTCAGGGAAATAAATGAATTTCTTACCCTGCATAACCTGGAAAAACGGACACTCCCACTTCGTGCGCCTCAATTTAACCATGTTTATGTCATTTATCCCTTCAACAACCCCATTCCGGTTAAACCGGCGGAAAATGAATTCATTGGGGTCAAACCGGAAGAGATCAACAGACTGGTCACCTCACGCTACCGTTATTACGAACAACGGCTGCTGGCCCTGTTGCCCGTAAGCTTTAGCAGCAGCGAAGAATTTGAGCTGCACCGGCACCTTCGCGCTATCGATAAAAATACATTGCTGAGCAAAATCAATTCCTCCGACCTGGCGTCACCCCAGGAACTCTTTTTACCTCCCGATTTTCTCCCGATTATTTATTCCGATTATCCCCAGATAGTTAGGAACACTGAAAGACTGACCGATGCGTGT
>JGI20214J51088_10001427_pt1 | contig 16331 bp, 7 predicted proteins | sample WetSurMetagenome_FD_51088 | JGI IMG/M metagenome (IMG submission 51088) | reverse complement strand
GTATCAGTCATACCCTGGATAACACCGGCACCTCGCCCGGAGTTGTGAGGTATGTGATAACACCAACAGGCCCTGCACCAACCAATTGTCCCGGTGTACCATTTAATTTTGATGTAACAGTAAATCCTACTGCACAGGTTAACCAACCAGCTAACCAGGTTGTATGTAATAATACATCCACAACGCCGGTAACCTTTAGTACAATTAATACTGGAGGAGTTACAACTTATTCATGGACAAATGATCAACCAGGTATAGGTCTGGCAGCCAGTGGGGTTGGTGATATTGGAGCTTTTACTGGTACTAATTCCGGAACTGTACCGGAAGTAGCCACGATCACAATAACTCCTCATTTTACAAATTTAGTGACCTGTGACGGAACACAGACATTCACAATAACTGTTAACCCTTCTCCTGTTGCGAATAATCAGACTCCGCCAACTCTTTGTGAAGATGTATTCGGAGGTGGGACAACGGCAGGGATTAACCTCTTATTGCTTGAAAGTGCTATAACCAATAGTGCACCTGACAGGTTGGTTGCNTGGTACAGCAATCCAGCCCGCACCGTTTTGGTCTCAACTCCTTCAAATATAACCGTCACCGATGGATTGATTTTTTATCCACGGGTAACGAATACTATTACTAATTGTATAAATGACGCTACTGTTACCTACAGAGTCTCTACCAAAAGACCTCCCCGTGATGTTGAAATTTTAGGAGTAGCAAAGATGGGTGCTACATTATCAGTCGTATATAACTCAAACGAGAGTTGCAAGCCGGAAGTGGTGGAAGAAACGGAAATTACATGGTACAGGTCAAATACTGGTACCGGTTCAGGGACAAGAATAATAACAACATCAGGAACAGACAATAAATATGTCTTGTCATCCAACGATTTAGATAAATATGTCAAAGTAGCAGTTAAGCTTTCTGATGGATCCGGGGTGCTTTATAATCCGGTTTATAATACTCTTCATAATGGCACTTCAGCTGAATGGATTGGCCCGGTAACCGCAAATGATCCTCCAACTGCATCCAATGTGCTAATATCAGGAATTCTCGAAGCAACACAAACTTTAACTGCAGATTATATTTACAATGATATAGAAGGTGATCAGCAGGGAGTTTCGACTTTTAAATGGTATACAACATCTTCATTAAGTGAACCATATACTGAAATTCCGGGCGAAACAGGGATCACTCATGTTATAGGATTAAATGAGCAGGGCAATTACTTTAAATTCTCAGTTACTCCCAAAGCCGGAACAGGTAATCTGACAGGAACAATGGTCACTTCTACTATCGACTATGGCCCTGTTAATAAACAGCCTTCCGCAGTTGCTTCAGATATTACCGGAGATACTGAGGTTGGTAAGCCTCTAGCCGGACATTATGCATATACAGATGTAGACGGAGATATTGAAGGAGTATCTACATTCAGATGGCTTAGAAACGGAGTCCCGATTCCCGGGGCCACTGCTATTACTTACCTGCTTACCGCTGATGATGAAACGAATAAAATTACATTCGAGGTAACTCCGGTATCTATAACCGGATTTCCAAAAACCGGAACCCCTGCAACGAGCCCTCCNACAATTTCAATAGCACCTATCGTGGTAGATTTTGTAAGCTTTAAAAATGTCTATTGTTATGATGGAGGTATCGATACAATAAGCATTAAGAATGTACCTTCCGGGGCAAGTGATCTGAAATTCAGAATGACCAATACCAACGGATTCGTAGAGCAGATAGATAATATAACAATAGTAGTCGATCCGCAAAAGATGACACCCGTGAGACCTAACAANAATGTAGTTGATTCGCTTGTTTTCTCATATTTTGAACGGGGTACAACATTCAATATCTCACGTCCCTTTGTGATTGATTCAATAGCACAGGACCTTGATCTGTTAAACATTGATCCTGCATATTGCGAAGACAAAGCATTGAGTATTGTAACTGTAAACAATATCTATCCTCTTGGAGGAACCGGAAGTTGGGGAGGTGATCTTACCCTGTTGACAGACAGGACCACCAACGGAGCTAAAATTAATCCTTTGCTTGGAACTGCAGCCACTACTTATGATTTCACATATCAGTACACATCTCCCAAAGGTTGTGTAAGCCAGATAATAAGCAGGTCAGTGAAGATAAACAGTTTACCTGATCCTGGTTTTGCACTGAATCCTATATACAATGTTGATGGAGGTGAAGTTACCCTGGTGCCTGTTTTGGGTGGTGGTGTCTTCAGCGGTGAGGGCATTTCGGGTGACAAATTTGATCCGGCCAAGGCAGGTACGGGAAGTTTTATTATCACTTACAGTGTCACAGATCAGAATAACTGTTTCAATACTCTTTCCAAAACTACAACTATAAAGAAAGCTGAAGGCAATTTTAGCGGTATCCCGGCTGTGATGTGTTATATCGATACTACATATAAAGTTAAAGTATTGAATACTCCTTCAGGAAGTACTGTAAACTATTTCATAAATTCAAAAAATTCCATTGTCCATGCATCCGGCACTTCTGAAGGCGACTATAGTGTTCTGGCTGCCGGTGCCGGAAAAGACACACTCAAATTCTCTTACAAGCTTGCCGGTGTCGATTATTGGATATCCACAATAGTGAATGTTGATTATCTTGAACCGGGATCAATAAGTAATTTGTCTGCAGGTGATAAGATATGTGAAAACAGGACTGCTTTTGAACTCAAAGCTTATCCCCCCGGTGGAGTCTTTACAGGACCTGTTGCCGGTGGTAATTATTTGGATCCTACAAAAGCTCTCGGAGATACATCGGTAACTTATATTTATACAAGTCAGACTACCGGATGTTCATCAATCCCAACAACGGTTCCAATACATATTATCAAAAACCCGCAAGTTTCTTTCATACCTTACGATGTTTGTATTGAATCCGTTACTGCTGACAGCATACGTTTCAAAAATACTACGGTTTCTGAGGATCCGGTAGAAAGATGGACCTGGTTATTTTCTGAGGCGGGAGCAGCTCCTGATTACAGGAAGGAAGCAGCATATCTATATAATACCGGAGGCCCTCATACACTTACTCTTACTGCGCTTACCCATAATAGTTGCTCANTCACAGCACCTTCAACTATTGATCTTGGGATCAAGCCTAAAGCAAACTTCTACTGGAAGAATGACTGCTATGCTCCCGGCAATTCAATAAAGTTGTATGATGCTTCAGTAACTAATTTCCCGCTTATCTCTAGAACCTGGAATTTCAATAACGGGAGTATGATAAGTTCTCAGGATATACCAGAATATGTTATGCAGGATACCGGATATCTTAAGGTTCAATATATTGCAGGGACAATTTATGCCAATTGTGCTGATACTGTTACCCGGAATATTTATCTGCGTCCGACATACTCCCTTGCCAGTGACGGATTCTATGTCCAGGATTTTGAATCAGGAAGAGCAGGCTGGATGAAGGATGATTCGGTTGCAACTGTCAATACATGGACTCTTGGCATACCGGACAGAAAGCACATTGACAAGGCTGCTTCGGGACTCAATGCATGGTTCTTAGGGTATGACACAGTAAGGCAGGAGCTTAAAGAAAACTATTCTGTTATTTCTCCCTGTTTTGATTTTACTGATATTCAGAAACCAATGATTAGTCTTAAAACATTCAAACGATTCGACAGGAACAGAAATGGAGCTGCTTTGCAGTACAGAACAGAAGGGAGCAGTGAATGGACGCATCTTGGAACAGTTGATGATGGCATTAACTGGTATAACTCGGCTGTTATCAATGGCAGTCCCGGTGGAGATAAGATAGGCTGGACTTCATTAGATAATCCTGATGCTGATTGGGTAGGATCAAGTCATAAACTTGATATTGTTCAGGGTATGAAAAATGTTAAATTCAGNATTGTTTATGGTGGTGANGGTTCATCAACTTTCAATGAGGGAATGGCCTTCGATAATATCTGGATTGGTGAGAGAAGCCGGTATGTTCTGCTGGAGCATTTTACAAACAATGATTCAAAAGCGGCGAGCACGGCTACTTCAACAGTTAACGGAATTGTAGCCAAAAATTCTGAGGATCTGGTTAATATTCAGTATCATACAAATTTCCCCGGAGATGATCCATACTATGATCTGAATCCCGGTGATTTAAGTGCAAGAATATTGTCATATGGCTTAATCAAGGTTCCTTATTCATTTATTGATGGCGGGAACAATAAGAATGAATATGCTTTGAGCGTTAATTATAATGATGTTCAGCTTGACAGTAATGACATATCAAGAAGAAGTCTTGTCAATCCTCGTTTTAAAATAGAACTTAATCCAACTGTTTCCGGAGGTGTGCTGTCAATAATCACTAAATTGACTGCCCTTGAGGATATTACTTCGGATCATCTGACACTTTATCTTGCTGTAACTGAAAAGGAAAAAAGAGATAAGGATCATCCCGATGCAAACGGCGATACAATATTCTTCAATATCTTCAGGAAATTTATTCCTGATGCAGGAGGTATAAGTCTGAAAAAGGCATGGACAAATGGAGAAGTTATTCCAATTCCTGAAAAAACATGGATAATCGAAAAAACACTTAATTCGTCAGATATTGAGGTAATTGCATTTATTCAGAATAGTGTTACCAAGGAAGTATATCAGGTAGCATCTGAAATTAAGAAAAACCTCGTTGTGGGAATTGAAAAACCGCTTCATGGAAAAGGCGTCAGTTTTGCATTGTATCCTAATCCGGCGAAAAACCAGCTGACAATTAAGTTTGGAGAAGCTCTTAAAACTGAAGCTGATATTACTATTCTNGACTTCAAGGGTACTATTGTCAGATCGGTTAANGTCGAATCAGGTNATAAGGAATTCACTATCAGCAACCTTGGTTTACACGATGGAATATATTTGCTGAGAATCTCATCGGNAGGTATTGATTTTGGTTACAAAAAACTTATAGTTTCAGGCAGCTAGCAATTTTGATTACTATTGGTTTCCTGCCTGGNTTCAGGCNGGAAACTGTCTGTTTAATTGTNCCAATTCCTGATGGATTTTGGTTCGAAAGGTTAATNAGGCTGAAGCCTGGTTAATATTTAATCATTAACTGCTCTTTTCTNCCAAAGTAAATTGACGCTGATTCTGTCANTACTCACACACTTAAATATTTCGAAGAAGTAATAGTATTCGGGTTTCCCGAATTTAACTAAATTTGCCGCGGAATTGGCGCCCTGAACAAGGGTACTTCATTTTATGTTTATGTATTTATATACTTTAATTATATGAAAAGCAGAAAAACTTTACTGATGATACTCGATGGCTGGGGAATCGGCGACGGTTCCAGGGCTGACGTAATAAGCAGTGTTCCAACACCAAATCTTACATACTATAAGAATAATTACCCTAATTCCAGGCTTCATGCTTCAGGTGAAGATGTTGGTTTACCGGATGGTCAGATGGGNAATTCAGAGGTAGGCCATCTGAATATCGGAGCCGGGCGCGTCATTTATCAGGATCTGGTTAAGATAAACAAGGAATGNAAAACAGGAGAAATAAGAAACAACAAAGTACTGACAGATGCCTTTTCCTATGCACGCGATAAGAACAAACAGGTTCATTTCTTCGGGCTGATGTCTGATGGTGGTGTCCATTCACTTGATAANCACTTGTATTCACTGTGTGACATGACTATGGATTATGGCCTTAAGAATGTCTTTATACATGCTTTTGGCGACGGACGCGATACTGATCCCAGAAGCGGAATNGGCTATTTAAAAAACCTTCTTGACCATCTGAAAAAATCAAACGGGAAAGTCGCTTCATTTGTGGGAAGATTTTATGCAATGGATCGCGATAAGAGATGGGAGAGGATAAAAGAGGCTTATGATCTTATTGTTAACGGAACCGGAAAGCCGACCATGAATATTTTAGATGCAATGCAGGAATCGTACAATAATGGAGTTACTGATGAATTCATAAAACCAATTGTTGTTACAGATAAACAGGGAAATCCCATAGGGAAGGTTAAAGAAGGTGATGTAATTATCTTTTTNAATTACAGAAACGACAGGGCAAAAGAGCTTACAATTGTCCTTACGCAGAAAGATATGCCTGAAAACGGGATGAAAACAATCCCTTTGTACTATTGCACAATGACACCTTACGATTCTACTTTTAAGGGGCTGCATATTATTTATCCTAAAGAGAATGCCGACAATACAATTGGTGAGGTTCTGTCAAAGGCCGGGAAACATCAGCTCAGAATTGCAGAAACAGAAAAGTATGCGCATGTTACATTTTTCTTCTCAGGAGGGAGAGAGGATAAATTCAATAATGAAGAGAGAATAATGATTCCATCACCGAAGGTTGCGACTTACGATCTTCAACCTGAAATGAGTGCATATGAAGTTAGAGATGCTGTTATTAAGGCAATCGAAACTGAAAAAATTGATTTTATCTGCCTGAATTTTGCAAATGGCGATATGGTTGGTCATACCGGCGTTTATGAAGCCATTGAAAAAGCTGTCAGAACAGTTGATGAATGTGCCGGAGCTGTTATTAAAGTTGCAAGAAAATCAGGGTACGATGTACTGGTAATTGCGGATCATGGAAATGCTGATATGGCAGTTAATCCGGATGGATCTCCAAATACAGCACATTCGCTGAATCCTGTTCCATGCATACTGATAAGCGATGACTATAAAAAGATCAACGAAGGGATACTCGCCGATGTGGCCCCGACATTGTTGAAAATAATGGGAGTAGAGATTCCAAAAGATATGACAGGGAAGGTGCTGGTTTAGCTTGCCTCACCCCCTTCCGTCCCCCGCTCCCGGGAGAGCGGGGGAAACTTGAATTCTGGATTTTTAAAAGTCCCTCCCACCCCGGGGGAGGGATTTAGGGAGAGGTAAAATTATGCTGCGCATCGACGATACAATTTTCAGTTTCGATGTTCTCGAAAAAAAATTCAGATGCAACCTTCCGGTTTGTCTGGGTAACTGTTGCCGTTATGGAGATTCAGGTGCACCTTTAAGTGCAGATGAAGCACATATTCTTAATGAAATATGGCCTGAAGTAAAACCATATCTGAGGGATGAAGGGATAAAGGCAATAGAAGAAAAGGGGAATAGTACAACAGATTTCGAAAATGAAAGAGTTACACCTCTTATCGGCAATGAAGAATGCGCATATACAATTCTGAAAAATAATATTTTTATGTGCGGGATAGAACAAGCCTGGTCTGATGGAAAAATATCGTTCAGAAAACCATTATCATGTCATCTGTTCCCTGTGCGCATAAAATACTATTCTGATTTTAAGGCTGTTAACTATGAAGAACTGGCAATCTGCTCTTCGGCCCGTAATACCGGGGCTGAAGAAGGTATTTATGTTTATGAGTTTCTGAAAGAGCCGTTAATCAGAGCATTGGGAGAAGAACGGTATAAAGAGTTATGTATAGCGGCTCATGAATTAAGGAAAAATAATACATTGAAAAAGTAAGTTATAAANCCTTCCCCCGACCCACCTGATAAATCGGTGCAGGCTTTCCCTTAAACAATAAGGGAAGGGGAGAAATTACTCATATACAACGGATTACACCCCGCCCTTAGACTTAAGGGAGGGGGACCGGGGGAGGGTTTAAAAAATACAGGAAATTGATTTATTTTATATCTAATTATTGATTACCGACACTCATTTTATATGAAAATACAGGAAGGAGCAGATTATCTCATTTATAGCGAATTATACCCCCTTCTTTCGCCAGGCGGAAAAGGGGTGGGAGTATGAGGCAAAAAAAAGCAAGCTGAGGGGAGGAGGGAGAACAGTGCAGGAAGGCAAAGTAGTGGTGCCTTTATGTCTGACAGATACTCCGAATATATAAAGGCTTTAAATACTGTTGAAGGTGAGTTCAACAAAAAACCAATTCCTGTGCAAAGCGGTGGGAGCATACCATTTGTTGCAACTTTCGAGAGAATACCTGGAATAAAATCAATATTATTAGGATTCGGTTTTAAATCTGACTCCATACACTCCCCTGATGAAAACTTCCTTCTTTCAAATTATTTCAAAGGGATTGAAACAATTTCATTATACTTTAAGTATTATAAAGAGCATAAAATCAGATGAGTATAAATTTAATTCATTTTTTGGAAGAGACGCTCATTTGAGTGTCACTTCCTGTTTTCTACGGATAGATTTTTAGTGGGTATATCCTGAAAAGTTATTGAGAATAAACTTTAAATATTTTTTCTTTAGTTTGGAGATTAAATTAAGAACCCATATATTTGGCAGGTTAAATTAAAACCTAAAACTAATTCGTATGAAGAAACTATTTCTGCTGATTGTTTTGTTTGTGTTTGTAGGTGGCTACACCTTATTGGCACAAACAATAGTCATTACAGGTACGGTAACCTCTTCTGTTCAGGGAGAAGGTGCAATTCCTGGTGTATCTGTTTCTGTTAAAGGTACCACTGTTGGTGCTATAACAGGTGTGGATGGAAAATATTCACTAACAGCACCACAGAATGCAACTACTCTTGTTTTCTCCTATATAGGGATGAAAAAACAGGAAGCTGAGATTTCAGGCCGTAAAGTAATTGATGTTGTTATGGAACCCGATCTTCTGGGTTTAAATGAAGTTGTTGTTACAGCCTTTGGTATTAAAAGGCAGGCTAAAGAACTTGGTGTTGCTACTGCTCAGGTAACTGATAAGCAGCTTACCCAGGCTGGTGTTAGTAACGTAGTAAACGGTTTGACCGCAAAGGTATCCGGGTTACAGATCAACACAGTTAACAACGGTGTTAATCCGGCAACCAGAATAACCTTAAGAGGAAACCGTCACTTCCTTGCAAGTAACCAGGCTTTGATTGTTCTGGATGGTGTACCGGTAAGTGCCGACTATCTGAACTCTATAAATCCCAACGACATTGGTAATGTCAACGTTCTAAAGGGCTCTAGTGCAGCTGCTCTTTATGGTAATGATGCTTCAAACGGAGTATTGGTTGTTACCACAAAAAGAGGTAGCGGTGACAAACCGGTTATTAAAATCAGTAATACAACTACTTTTGAAACTGTATCTTACATGCCAAAATTACAGACTCGTTTTGGTGCAGGTTCAGGTGAGGATACAGCCAACTCAGATCCTAATTATACATTCTGGATTGGTAAAGATCGTAACACCGACCCATATACATCTTATGAAAACCAGAGCTATGGCCCTGAATTTAACGGAGAGATGGTAATAAAAGGTGGTAAACTGATCGATGGTTCATACCAGATGATCCCTTACAGCGCTGTTAAAAACGGCAAGGAGAAATTCTTTGATACAGGAATCTCAACGCAGAACGACGTATCGTACTCTGTGGGAGATGACAAAAACAGTTTCTACCTTTCAGCACAGGATGTAAACACCACCGGTACAATACCGATGGATAAAAACAGAAGAACCGGTCTTCGTATGGCAGGTTCCAGAACATCAGGAATTTTCCATGCTGATTATACTCTTGGATTTACTCAGACAAATACAAACACATCAGGTGGTGAGTTTTTCCAGGGCAGACCAGTATACTGGAACGTGTTAAATACACCTGCAGAAGTTGACCTTACAAATTATAAGGACCTGGTAAATAATAAATTTGCTAACCATAATGGTTATTTTAATGCTTATTACCCTAACCCTTACTGGCAGCTGAATAATTCGAGGAATATTAACAGAGTTGAAAACGTACTTGGATCTGCACTGGTTTCTTTAAATCCTGCTCCATGGATCGATATTTCTTATCGTGCAGGTCTTACATACAACGTCGGTTCATTTAATTTCTACCGGAATCCTGTTGTTTTCAATACATATATGACAACAGACCCATGGTTGGCCGGGCACATGGCAACCGGATCACCTTATAGCGGAGTTTCCGGAGATCAGATAGGCAATGAAATGATCTTAAGTGGGGACTTACTTATTCAGCTTAATCATAAAATCGGTGACTTTACCGGTAAAATGATCCTCGGTAATAATATGTATTCAAATAAACAAAGATTTGTTGCAGTTGCAAACAATTCATTAGTGATTCCAGATCTTTATAACGTTGCCAACCGTCTTGGTGAAGCAGGAGTAGGTGAAGCTATTCTTAACCGTAATTCGATAGGTTTGTTTGGTGACCTTACTCTTGGTTATAGAGAGTTTATATTCTTACATGCATCTGCTCGTAACGACTGGGATTCAAGATTAACTAAAGACAACCGTTCATTCTTCTATCCGGGCGTGGATGTAAGTGTTATTCTTTCTGATGCTATACCTGCTCTTAAAGACAATTCATTCCTGAGTTTTGCAAAAATCAGGGGAGGCTGGTCAAAAACCGGTCAGATCTCATTAAACAACTGGTATGCAACATTGCCTTCTTTCAATCCGGGTAACGGTTTCCCATTCGGATCAAATGCAGGATTTGTGCTTAGCACTACCCTCAGCAACGCCGCTTTGAAACCTGAACTTACACAGGAGATTGAAGGAGGATTTGAATTAAGCTTTATTAAGAACAGGATTCACTTAACAGTAAACGCTTATCAGTCAAATACTAAAGATCAAACCATCCCTGCTTCGCTTTCATTTGCAACAGGTTACGCCAGTGCATATATTAATGCAGGTGAACTTCAGACAACTGGAGTTGAAACAGACTTCAAATTGACCCCGGTTATCAACCTCGGTGATTTTGACTGGAACCTTACTGTAAGTTATGCTTACAATACAAGTAAGGTATTATCCATTCTCGGTGACTTGAAGGAATTACCAATTGGTGACGTATCATATGCAATTGTAGGTGAACAGTTCCCTGCAATTAAAGTTACAGATGTTAAAAGAGATCCGGAAGGTCATATAATTGTTGATGCCGCTACAGGTTATCCTATTAAAGATCCTGCTCTGAAACATATGGGCCATGGTAACCCGAATCACGTACTTGGAATTGTCAATACATTTAACTATAAAGGTTTAAGCTTAAATATCGTAGCTGACTACAGAGGTGGTAACGTAATTGATAACTGGATGGGTAACTCACTCGATTTTACCGGTACTTCCTGGCATACTGCTCAGAACGGCCGGCAGGGTTTTGTAATTCCTAATTCGGTAATCAATACGGGAACAGACGAAAATCCGGTTTATGTTACAAATACCAATGTTATTACCCGAAACGCATCAAGATTATTCTGGGTATCAGCTGATTATGCTGGTCAGCAGAGCACATATCTGACAAGTGCAGCTTTCTGGAAGTTAAGGGAAATTTCTCTTTCTTACGATATTCCGGTTCAGAACCTGTTCGGTGGTGCTATAAAAGCTTGTCAGATTGGTTTTGTTGGAAGGAACCTGCTTATGCTTCGTCCAAGGACAAATATCTGGACAGATCCTGAATTCAATGAGCAAAATGGAAACAGTAATGCTGTTGGTTATACAACTGTTAACCAGACACCTCCTACAAGAATTTACGGGTTTAGTGTTAAACTTACTTTCTAAGTAGAAAAAATAAAAAGATATGAAGAAACTATTAATATTATTAACTGTATTGCTGGCCTTGGGGACCTCCTGCAAGAAAGATTTTCTTTCAGTGAACGAAGTAAACCCTAATTCAGCTTCATCTGTTCCGGCGAATCTTGTTTTGACTGCAGCTTTAAATACTACTTCAAGAATTGAAACCTTGCCGGGTAACTATTCTTTTGTGTATTTGTGGTATGGCTGTATGTCTGTAAGTGGAGGTTATTCACAACCAGCTGCTCTGACCGCCTATAACCTTCTGAACAGTAACTATCAGGGTAACTGGAGTAACAGCTATCTGAACCTTCAGAACTATGACTATATTGAGAAGAATTCAGCTACTCCTCAAACACAGCCTTATTTGGCAATCGCAAAAATAATGAAGGTTTATATTTACCAGTACCTTGTCGATACCTATGGCAACGTCCCTTACTCACAGGCGTTGCAGGGTTCTGCAGTTCCTGCGATACTCAAACCTGCTTATGATAATCAGCAGACTATTTATGAAGACCTGGTAGTTCAGCTTGATGCAGCTATGGATCTCATAAATTCTTCACCAGTCGATGCAGTTGCTGTTGGTAATTATGACATTATTTACAATGGCGATATGGGTATGTGGCTTAAATTTGCAAACACTCTGAAACTCAGAATTCTTATTAACCAGTCAGGGATGAGCGGTAGAGATTCTTATATTTCTACAAACATTGCCAGTACTGCTTCTTATGGTTATATCATGGCCGGTCAGGGTGCTATGCTAAATCCTGGTTATCTGAAGAGCGCCGGAAAAATGAATCCTTTCTGGGAAACATTCTATAAGCAGGATGATTCGCAGCAGGCAGATGGTCTTGGCTATTATGTGGCAGGTCAGGATGCATGCGACTTTCTTTCAGATTACAATGATCCCCGCAAACTCCTCTATTTCACGGCTAATACAGCAGGTGGCGAGAATGTTAAAGGTAACTACTTCGGAGCTCTGCTTCTTGAACCGGTGCCGACAACATCTCAGCTGGGTCCGGGTATGTTGAAATCATTTGATCAGGATGCTCCCATATTTACTGACTTTGAAAGTCTCTTCCTTCAGGCAGAAGCCGTTGCTAGAGGTCTTATGCCGGGCAATGCAAAAACACTCTATAATAGTGCTGTTAAACAATCAGTTATCTATATGGGTGCTACAGAAGGTGATGCAGCCAACTATCTTGCACAGCCTTACGAGCTCGTAAACTTTGATACATCTCTCAATCCGGTTAAGACTATATTAACCCAGAAATGGATTGCATTAGATGGTGTTAGCCCGATGCCGATATGGACAGACTACAGGAGAAGCGGTTACCCTGATTTTATTCACTTTACTCAGGATGCCAACAAATTAAACGCTACACCTCCGGTTCGTCTGCTTTATCCTCAGACAGAAATCAGTACGAACAACGACAATGTTCTGGCTCAGGGGGATATTAGTTTATTTACATCAAAGATTTTCTGGCAGAACCGCTAGACCGAAACTAATTAATTAAAAAAAAAAGAATATGAGAAACAAAATATTCATTATAATTTACTTTCTGGCATTAGTTTTCACTGCTAGTTCCTGCCTGAAAGATGATATTGGTGAGGACTGGACATCGTCTCTAAAAGGAAAGATGTACGCACAGTTCCCCAACAACAATGCTCAGGTTAGAGTTATTCAGCCTGTTGCTACTGATCAGATAGTTAAATTCCTTGTAAATATAGCTACTGATGCTGTTCCTACATCGGACATAACCGTCACGATGGCTTTTGATCCGGCTGCAATGGCCGTTTTCAATGCTGATATGCAGGCTGCTGATACATCAATTCACTGGGTTTATGAAATGTATCCCGGAGCAACATTTGTATCGAATACTGTTACAATTAAAGCAGGAACAAGAAATGTTTACGCATATGTATCCCTGCCAAGTGCAGATACACTTAACTTAAACAGGAAGTTCATGATTCCGATTTCCATCACCGAAGCATCAGGAGGGGTAATTGTTGCTGAGAATATGAAAACAATATTTTACAAACTGCCGATCGCTAATAAATGGGAAGGTACCTATAAAATGAAAGGCTGGATAGTAAGAGATCCTTATCCGGATTATACTGGATGGTACAAAAACAGAACTATGAAACTTGCTACAAATGGTCCAAACAGTGTTCAGATGATGACCGGACTATTATGGGCCGGATCGACTGGTTCTACATCAGGCGTTGGTGGTATTGGTAAATGGATAATTACAATAAGTGAAGGTTCTGTTCCAAACCCGATAACTCTCGTGGACCCGGATAATGCAGCTGTGAAACTTCTTGCCAGTTATCCTAACCGTTATGATCCTGCTACAAGAACCTTCTACATAAATGTTTACTGGGGTGGAGGAGTTGGAATCAGGCAAACTATAGATACTATAGTTTATTCAGGACCTTATTAATGCTCCCTGTTAAACTAAAGTATTATATAAAGCAACTGAATGAGATATTCAGAAAGAAACTTTAATTTGATTAAAATATTCTTAAATATGAAAAATAGAAATTTAATATTTGTAATGCTGCTCCTTTTATCCGGCCTGGTTACAATTCAAAGCTGTAAAAAGGAAACAGCGACACTTCTCATCGAACATGGAGGCTTTACTGTTCCAACTCTCGTAGCTCCTGCAAACGGTGTTTATGTGACTCTCAACGGAACGACGACTGTTGACCTGAAATGGGAATCAACAAGTCTGACCTCAGATGCACAGAGCTGGTGTGTATATTTTGGTACTTCTGACGATCCGGCTCTTATAGAAACAAATTATACTTCACAGACTGTTACAGTAGATGTAGTCGCAGGTAATAAGTATAACTGGAGAGTTGTAGGTACTGATGCAAAAGGAATCGTCACAACAGGTGAAACATGGAGTTTCAATGTTGTTGATCCTGCTGCTCCTCTTACTTTGAAGATGACCTGGACAACTAACGCATTGGCTGCTATTGGTCTGGATCTTGATCCGACTAAGGCAGCGAATATGCGACTCCTTATCCGTAATTCAAATCCAGGAAGAACTTCAGTTAAGACTGTTAATACTGCTGGGTTTGAAGAATACAGCGCCTGGAATACGCTTGCTGACGGTAAATACTATATAGCTACTGACATTTCTTCAACTGTAGATGCAGGTGATTTTAATTCGCCCATTGACATTGGTATCGATCTGTCATTTGTTCAGAAAGGAACCCAGTTGGATCCTCCGGCTTACAGTAAAACACTGTCTTATCCTGCTATTATGAACAATAAATTCGTTTGTTCATCTTACAGAGTATACCTGGGGTACGTAGAAAAAGTGGGTGATACCTACACTATGACCAAAGAAGTCACTTATCCTGTAAGTGTATATTCTGCAGTCTGGAACGGTATTGATATAGGCGATGTTGATTATCCTAGCGAAGTTGAAACGTATCAGGGATGTTCATTACAGATAAAAGGTCTGGTAAATGGATGGATGAGCGAATTCTGGGGTGAAGTCATTGTTAAAGGTGGTTCAGCCAGTATTACAATCGACCCTGTAGCAGGAACAGTTAATATTCCTCTCCAATACTACTGCACAACAAAATACAATGGTGCTGTACAACCAGCATACAATATTGTTGGATCAGGTACCTATTCTGCTGCCGGTGGCTTTATGAATATGGATATTAAGTATACATTGATCCAGGGAAGTGATGACTGGGGCCAGTGGATGTTTGACAATGGTTATATGGCACAAAATCAATTTGAAGCTCAAATAACCACAGATCCAGATGGTAAAGGAACTAAATCCGCAACTTTAACTCACAAAGCTTTGGTAAATAAACCTAAACGCTAATATTTAGTTGATTAATTAAAACCGTCCCGATTTCCGGGACGGTTTTTTTTATTCTATCTTCATGTTCACCAGCTCAAGTCTTGTACTGGTTGCCCGTAATACTTTGATTACAATGTTTTTAATCCGGATAACATCATTATTTACGGGGATCCCTCCATGGTAGAACAGAATCATGCCTGCAAGTGTTTCATAATCATCTTCTTCCGGCAGATTCAGATTATACTTTTCATTAAGGTAATCAATTTCAATCCTTCCTGAAAGTATATATTCGTTCTTCCCGGTTACTCTTTCTATCAGGTCATTAGTATCATGTTCATCTTCAATATCACCAACAATCTCTTCCAGAACATCTTCAATGGTTACCATTCCTGAAGTTCCTCCGAATTCGTCTACTACAAGTGCGATATTCTTCTTTTCCTCCACAAACAGTTTTAAAAGTTTATTTGCCGGCATCGTTTCCGGTACTATTGCGAGCTTTCTTAATGAAGATCTGATATCAGATGGATTTTTAAAGATATCTTTCAGCTCAAAATAACCGGTAATATTATCTATAGTNTTGTCATATACCAGTATTCTTGAAAGTCTGGTTTCNATGAATTTTTCTTTTAGCTCATTAACAGAAGCTGAACTCTCAACTGCCTCAATCTCAGTTCGGGGCACCATACATTCCCTCAGTTTCACATTTGAAAAGTCAAGAGCATTCTGGAATATCCTGATATTGTGATGATCCGGCTCTGAATCCTCACTATGCTTCGTATTCAGATTTACAAAGTGGTCAAGATCAACCTTACTGAAGATAAGATTCTCCTGTTTTTTTTCTCCTGGTTTAATACTGAAAAACACCCTGATGAACAGATTTGATACAGCCAGGGTAAATTTACTTATAGGATAAAAGAGTAAAAAAAAGAATAATGTCGGGATGCTTAAAAACTTTAGAAAGAAATTAGGGGAAATAATGAAGATTGTCTTGGGAAGAAA
>JGI20214J51088_10001426_pt1 | contig 16333 bp, 13 predicted proteins | sample WetSurMetagenome_FD_51088 | JGI IMG/M metagenome (IMG submission 51088) | reverse complement strand
TGCGTGGAAGTGAAAGACAACGGCTCCGGTATTCCAAAGGAGATCCAGGAAAAGATCTTCGACCCCTTCTTCACCACCAAAGGTCCGGAAAAGGGAACCGGACTGGGCCTTGCCATCATTTCGTCAATCCTTCATCAGCACCGCGCAAGCATCTCGCTCGAAAGCGAGGTCGGCAAAGGAACTCAAATCAAGGTTTCTTTTCCGGCCGCGACCTGAGGGGCTTGTCTTCCTGAGTCTTTCCTGTTGACCCCTCCGTCGACAGCTAACTATGATGGTCTCCCAAAAAGTAGCATAAATCCGTTCCGTTCATGGTTCGATACCTCACCATGAACGCAAAAACAGTGCCTTTAGCGTAGTATGCCCGTTCACCCTGAGGTATCGAAGGGGGGAACGGGCTGATTCACATGAGCATCAATTGTGCTTTCGTGATACTTTTCTGGAGATCGAGCATGTCTAAGGCTTGGGGTGTTTTCATTCTTGCATCCGCCAACTTTTTCCTGTCCCAGTTTTACCGTTCGACGAATGCGGTCATTGCGCCCCAACTTCTCAGGGATTTGTCCCTGAGCACGGAAGACCTGGGGCTCCTTTCGGCAGCGTTCTTTTACGCCTTTGGACTCGCTCAAATCCCCATCACGGTTCTTCTTGACCGGGTCGGCGCAAGACGTATGATGACAGGCTTTTCTCTCGTCGGCGTCGCGGGAGCCTTTGTGTTTTCGTTGGCGGATTCGCTGGCCGTGGGCATCCTGGGCCGCGCTCTCCTGGGCATCGGCATGGCGTGTAACCTCATGGGGACGCTGAAACTGCTGACACTCTGGTTCGATCCTGTCCGGTTTGCAACGCTGTCCGGNATCGTTTTCTCTCTCGGGACCCTGGGGAACATGGCAGCCACGAGCCCCTTTGTCATTCTCGTTGAGTGGATGGGGTGGCGGGAAGCCATCCAAGTTCTTGCGGGGGTGACTCTTGTGCTTGTGATGCTCTTTTACATTGTCGTCCGAGACAATCCTGACGATTTGGCGCAGAAGCAAAGCACGACACGCGCGCCGGACAGCCCTTCTCATATCCTCGGGGACCTTCGGCTGCTTTTTAGGAACAAGGACTACTGGATCATTTCGTACGGAACCTTCGTGAGGTACGGGGTCTTCGCCGCTTTTCAAACCCTCTGGGCCGGTCCCTTTCTCATGGACGGGATCGGGCTTTCACCTGTCAGTGCAGGCAACTTGATTTTTCTGATCAATGTGGGTCTGCTGCTGTCCAGTCCCCTGTGGGGGGCTGTTTCCGACAGGATTCTTAAAACACGAAAGTGGCTGGTGTGCTGGGACCTCGTCGTGCTCACTCTTCTGCTTGCCTTGACCGCCCGCACAGGAGGCGATACGGGCTTGCCGATTCTTGTGGCTTTGTTCTTCAGCTTTGGCTTTTTTCAACCGGGCACGTTGATGTACGTGCAGGTGAAGGAGATCATGCCCCTCAGGATGGCGGGGACGGCCATGACAGGGGTCAACTTTTTCACCATGGTCGGTGCGGCCTTTTTTCTGCAGACCCTCGGCGGGCTCATGCAGTCTCTTTACCCTGAAGCGTCCCGAAGCCTGCCTGCTTTTCACTCAGCCTTTCTCTTGTGCGCAGCCTTCATGGCCAGCGTTTCTGTCCTCTATGCGTTCACGAAAGACACGAGAGGACAGAAGAGCTAGGACTCCCTGAAAAGGTTGACTCCGGTAGTGAAGCCTGCTAGGAATGACTCGTCGTATCAACTCTTTGCTTCAGTTGATGAAAGGACCATCTTCGTTTTGAAGACACTTCAAGAAGACCAAGTGAAAGGGGGAGACGGACTATGAATCACGTGGACTCTAGGGACAGAGGAGACAATCTGAACAGAAGACAATTTCTGAAGGTGTCCGCAGCAATGGGCGGGGCCATGCTGATCAGCAATCCTTCCGTTCTTTTTGCTCAGGCCAAGCAGAGGATCTCCATCGCCACCGGCGGTATGGGAGGGGTCTACTTTGTAATGGGAGGGGGCATCGCCAACCTGCTCACCAAGTATGCGGGTGTAGAAGCAGCGGCGGAAGTGACGGCCGCCTCTGTGGACAACTGCAAGCTCATGGGGGCAAAGAAGTCGGATCTCGGGTTCGTCATGGGCGACACGGCCTATGACGCGTTCAAAGGGCAGGGCGTGTTCAACGGCAAACCCCTTCCCGTAAGGACCCTTGCTCTTCTCTATCCCGGATACGCTCACCTCGTTGTGAGTCAGGGATCGGGCATCAAAAAGGTTTCCGATCTAAAGGGCAAAAGGGTTTCAACCGGCGCTCCGGGAAGCGGGACAGAGGTGATGGCGCTGCGGATCCTGGAAGCAGGAGGAATCAATCACGAGAAGGACATCAAGAAAGACCGATTGGGCGCCTCGGAATCGGCCGGAGCCCTAAAGGACGGGAAGATCGACGCCTTTTTCTTCACCGGAGGAGTTCCCACGGGTGCGATTTTGGATCTTTCCGCCACGCCGGGGATGAAGATTTCCATCGTGGCCCACGATGAGTTGATCCCTGCCATGGTGGCAAAAAGCGGACCGATTTACTACAAGGCCGTGATCCCCAAGAAAGTCTACAGCGCTGTGGATGAGGACGTTCCTGTTTCCGCCGTGGGAAATCTTCTGATGACTTACCAGGATCTTGACGAAACGCTCGCCTACAACATCATGAAAACGCTTTTTGACCGTGTGCCGGACCTGGTTGCCATTCACAAAGAAGCGCAGAGCATCAATCTGAAAGACGCAGCAAGCGAAAAGGGCGTTCCTTATCACAAGGGGGCGCAGAAGTATCTTAAGGAAAAAGGATTTGACGTCCCAGCGTGACTCTAAACAGAAGGGGATGCAGAGGGTGCGGTTTCTTCTGTATCCCCTCTTGTGTTTAGGGGGCTTTGTCTTTCTGATCTCTCTTCTCCCGGTGCAGGTGCTCAGCGTGGGGGAGAGGGGGCCGCTCTGGAAGGTCTCGGCAGGGGACACCTTCACCCTCCGCTACACCCACTCCATGTACGGTGTCGAAGTGAGGGAGAATTTCCGAATCGGCCGGGAGGATTTCACTCTTTACCAGGTTGATTCGAGCGAAGCGGCCCTGGAATATTTCGGTATTGAACATTCAGGCCCGAACAATGTCCGAAGAACCCTGCAAACGTTCACGGTGCCCGGAGGAAGCGTGGGCCACCACGAAATTCTGCTGAAGGATCGNCGNATCCAGNTCCGCTCGCTCGGCGGAGAGCGGAACCCTATCGCGGTCAGACTTGTGAGGATGAGCCTCCTCGAATACCTGGTGCACAATCTTCGGAGGTAGAGCATGGAATCAGAGCAGCAGCTCACAGAGGAAAAGAAGCAGAAAATCGAAGAACTGATCGAGGAAGAAGAGGGGATCAGCAGAAAGGTCAAGGGATTCTGGCAGGTTCTCATAACGGCTCTTGCGGTGGGCATGTCGCTTTTCGCGATCTACTCCACCGTGTTTCCGGTCACCACCCAGATTCTGCGCGGCGTCCATGTGGCGTTCATGCTGGTGCTCTCTTTCCTCTACTTCCCCATCTCAAAAAAGTNCAAGAACAAGGTCAGCCCCATCGACATTGTCCTTTCCCTGGCGGCGCTTGCACCCATTGTGTACATGCTTTGGGACTTCGAGGATTTCATCTACCGGGCCGTCACGCCTGAGCTCTGGGACATGATCCTGGGGGTCGCCTTTCTCGCTCTGATCATGGAGGCCACCCGGCGCACCTCCGGGTGGATCATGCCGATCACCTGCATCCTGTTTCTGATCTACGCCTACGTGGGCCCCTGGCTCCCCTCTCCCTGGACCCATCGCGGGTATGATCTGGAGAGGATCGTCGGCCACATGTACATGACTCTGGAAGGCATCTTCGGTGTGCCCATTGACGTGAGCTCCACCATCATCATCATGTTCTGCATTTTCGGAGCCTTCCTGCAGGTCTCCGGTGCCGGCAAGTTCTTCGTGGATTTCGCCTTCACAGCCATGGGAAACAAACCCACGGCCGCAGGCCGCGCGGTGGTGATCACCTCCTACTTCATGGCCATGGTGTCCGGCTCAGGGGTCGCGAACACGGTGGCCATCGGGTCGGTCGCTTATCCCATGCTCTCCAAGTCCGGGTACGACAAGCTCAATGCCGGAGGGTTTCTTGCAGCAGGAGGAATGGGCGCCATCACCACTCCGCCGGTGATGGGCGCAGCGGCCTTTCTGATCGCCGAGTTTCTGCGAATCAGCTACCTGGATGTGATCCTTCTTGCCACGGTCCCTGCGGCGCTCTACTACTGGGGGCTTTTGCTCATGGTGGAGTTTGATGCAAAAAAATTCGGCCTGCGCACCGTGAAGATCGAGAGAGAGTATACGCTCAAACAGCTCGTCAAAAGGTACGGCTACCATTTTCTGCCTCTCATTGCCATCGTGTTCTGCCTGGTCAGGGGCTTTACGCCGCAGATGGCTGTGTTCGTGGCTGTGGTGCTCTGTGTTGCGGTGTCCACGCTTCGCAAGGAGACGAGGTTCACGGTGCCGAAAGTGATCGAAGCCCTTAAGCAGGGTTCGGTCTCTGTTCTGAATGTTGCGGCGATCTGCGCGTCGGCAGGGATCATCGTCGGGATTGTGAGCCTCACAGGCCTGGGGCTGAAGCTCTCTTCCATTATCATTGGCTATGCAGGGAACAGCCTGGTCCTCACGGCCGTGTTCACCGGAGTGCTTCTCTGGATCATCGGGCTCGCTGTGCCCATTACCGCCACCTACATTATTGCAGCGGTCATTGCGGCGCCGGCTCTGACCAAGCTGGGCGTCCCTGACTACGCCGCCCACATGTTCATCTTTTACTACGCCCTGTTGTCGGAGGTTTCTCCGCCCACAGCCCTTTCGCCTTTTGCCGCCGCAGCGATCACCGGCGGAGACCCCTTCAAAACGACCATGATGGCGTGGAAATATGCGATCACTGCATTCCTTATCCCCTTTACCTTTACCCTCCTTCCGGCAGGGCGAGCTCTTTTGCTTCGCTTTCAAGGCATCGGGATGGCAGAAGGCATTTGGACGGTGCTCATGGCCTTCCTGGGCATCGGGTTCCTGGCCTCCGGCTGTTCCGGTTGGCTGCTCATTCGCTCGACATTGATCGAGAGAGCCATCTCGGTGATCGGTGCCCTCAGCTTCATCTACCCCTCTCGGTATGGCGACGCCGTAGGATTCGGCTCTCTATTCCTTGTCCTGATCATGCAGAAGATGAGGAAGAAAACAGAGGGGAGAACGTAGGGAGGGGTGCGGAGTGCGGGATTTAACAAAAGGAGCGTTTCTTTTATGAGCAAATATCCGGAGATTGCCGAGAAGCTCATGAGCTTGGAAGAAGCGGTCAGCCGCTTTGTTACGGACGGTTGTCAGCTCTCAATCGGCGGGTTCACGGTGACCCGGAACCCTATGGCCGCAATCTATGAGATTGTGCGGCAGCGAATCAGGGACATCCATCTGGTGTGCCACTCCAACGGCCAGGGCCTGGACGTCCTGATCGGCGCAGGCTGTGTGAAGCGAGTGGAAATCGCCTATGGCGGAAACGGCCGGTACGCGCCCACCTGCTTCCGGTTCAGAAGGGCTNTGGAACAGGGCTGGATTGAATTTGAAGACTACTCCAACTACCAGATGAGCCTTCGATTCCTTGCAGGGTCCCTGAGCATTCCTTTTATTGCCACGAAATCCGGCCTGGGCTCGGATCTGCTTAGGCTCCGGGGGTTTTCGGAGGAGATCAGAAAACAGAGGAAAGTGGCGGCAAAGAAGTTCGAGATCCTTCAGAATCCCTTTGCTGAGGAAGAAGATCAGGTGGTGCTCCTGCCCGCTCTCACGCCGGATGTAGCGATCATTCACGCCCAGTATGTTGGAGAGGATGGCACGGTGAGGGTCAAAGGGTTGACCTTTGCGGATGTGGAACAGGCGAAATCGGCTGACGTGGTGATCGTCACCTGTGAGGAAATCGTTCCTCGTTCCTTCATCCGCCTCGACCCTGACCAGAACACTCTGCCGCCTTTCTTTGTGGATGCCATTGTGAAGGTGCCTTACGGGGCTCACCCCACGGCATGCTTCGGGTTTTACGATTATGACCCCAAGCACCTCAATCTTTACAAGAAGGTGGCCAAGGACGACGAGTCTTTCAAAAAGTATCTTGAGGAGTGGGTGTACGGCGTCCCCACCCACGAAGAATACCTGGATCGCGTTGGGGTGTCGGCTCTTCTGAGCATCAAAGCGAACCCTGTGGTGGGTTATGCGCAAGGCCTGGACCGAAAATGATGAAGGAGATCCCCTATGTCCACCTATTCTGCAAATGAGATGATGGCGCTTGCTGCGGGGCGGTTTATCAAGGATGGAGATATCGTGTTTGCGGGAACCGGGGTGGCCATGCTCGCGGCAACCGCGGCAAAGCGGATCTACGCGCCCAGGGCTGTCATCTTTTTCGAGACAGGGGGAATCGACCCGGTCCTGGAAGAAATCCCCATGGCGGTGGCCGATTCGAGAGTCATGCACGGCACGTGCCTGAATTCCGGCCTTATCGAAGCCTTCTCCATCGTTGGACATCGAAAGCTCCACACGGTCGCCTTTCTCGGAGCGGCCCAGATTGATCGCTATGGGAACCTCAACACCACTTCCCTCGGGGACTACCACCGGCCGAAAACCCGCTTCTCAGGGAGCGGCGGCGCTTGCGATGTGGCTTCTTTTGCATCCGGTGTGATCACTTTCATGCAGCACGAAAAGAGACGCTTCGTCGAACAGCTGGATTACCTTACCAGCGTGGGGTGGTACCAGGGGGGGGATTCGCGCAAGAAACTCGGGTTGAGAAGGGGAGGGGCTATGGCTGTGGTGACCAATCTCGGGGTGATGAAGTTCGATGAAACCACCAAGGAGATGTTTCTTGCCCAGTACTATCCGGGGGTTTCTGTCACTAAGATCGTCGAAAATACCGGCTTTCCTATAGACGTGTCCGGGGCTGAAGAGGCGCCCCCCCCATCTGCAGAAGAGTTGAGAATTCTGAGGGAAGAAGTAGATCCCCAGAAGCTCATTTTGTAGCGGTGAGCCGGCTAATAGGTCNTGTTCTACTCTTTGCTCTTTGCTCCCTGCTCTCTGCTGACTTCGTCGTCCAGACCCATTTTCCCCGGATTGAGGATGTTGTTGGGGTCGATGAGCTTCTTGAGGGAGCGCATCAACTCCATGGCCGCTTTGTCGTGTTCAAGGGCCATGAACGGCGCTTTGGCAATCCCGACGCCATGCTCGCCTGTAAGGGTCCCGCCCAGGCTGCAGGAAAGCTTGAAGATCTCCTCGGCGACGCTCAGCACCTTTTGGCGCTCTTCGGGGTTGCTCTTGTTGTACATGATCCTGGGGTGGATGTTGCCGTCACCGGCATGGCCGAAGATCACAAAAGGAAGGCCATGCTTTTCCACGACGGCTGAAATACCGGAGAGGAGCTCCGGAAGCCTCGATATGGGAATGGCCACGTCTTCCGAAATGTTGTTGGTCCGAAGCTTTGCCGCTGCGCTGCCCACGGATTTTCTGAGCTTCCAGAGTTTCTCCGCGTCCTCCGCCGAGGCGGCTTCCTGAATCTCCGTAACACCGTTCTTCCTGAAAACCTCCAGGATCCGAGCCATCTGAAACTCAGTCTCCTCCTTTGTGTACCCGTCCGTTTCTGTAAGGATAACTGCTGCGGCATCCGGCAAAGGAAAACTCGCAATCTCCCGCAAAACCCGTATGGAATTCGCATCCATAATTTCGAGGACGCTGGGGATGATCCCCGAGTGCATGATATCGCTCACAGCCTGGCCTGCGTCTCGAAGACTTGAAAACATCCCCAGAGCGGTCTTATGGCTGAGAGGCTTGGGGCTGATTTTCAGGATGATCTCCGTAATAATCCCCAAGGTCCCTTCAGAGCCCACAAAAAGACGGGTCAAGTCATAACCGGAGGAAGACTTCATGCAAGCCGTGCCAGTGCGCATGAGCTGTCCGTCGGGCAACACCACCTCCAGACCCATCACATAATCTCGGGTGACTCCGTACTTCGCTCCCCGGATGCCGCCGGCATTGGTGGCCACGTTGCCTCCCAGAGTGCAGGCTTTTCCGCTTGCGGGGTCAGGGGGAAAAAAGAAACCGTAGGGAGCAAGGGTGTTTTCGAGATCAGCGTAAACCACGCCCGGCTGCACGACCACGGAGCGGTCCGCGATTCGAATGGCGACGATTTTGTTCATTCTGCAGAGATCGAGCACCAGGCCTCCGCGAATGGGCACGGCGCCGCCTGCCAACCCGGTGCCGGCGCCCCTGGGAATGACGGGAAGAAGGTTATCGTAAGCGAGGCGCATGATTTTGGAAACCTGCTCGCAATTGAGCGGCCACACCGCCGCCTCGGGTCGATGGTCATGGTCTGAGGCGTCATATGAATAAGAAACCAGGTCGATCAGCTGATCGCTGAAGTGATCAGGCCCTACGATATCTTTCAGGGTTGACTTGATCTCATCTTTCATGTTCTAGGTCTCCCGCAGCGGGCAAAACCCTGAACGCCTTAGGTTGCCGGAACGGGAACTCCTCACAATCGCTTCACTTGATTTCAGGAACCAGGCACAACCCGACTTGGAAGTGACCTCTGAAATTTCCCCGCTCGATCTCGGTAATGTGGCGTATCTCAAAGTTCATGGGGACAGTGGCCTCAGAAGAGGTGTAGGCCATGCTCATCCTGGTGCCCGGCCGGAGGTGCTCAAGGACCTCCTTTTCAGTCTGCAAAATGAGCATGCCCAGGCCGCCCGGGGACACATCAAGAAGAAGACAGCGGTGTGCACGNCCGGAAAGGGTGAATTCCAGGAATGTATGGGTGGTGTAAGGTTCTACAAATGCTCTGTCCTGGCGACGCCTGTCTTTAGGGAGGGGCTCCATGGGTCCGTTCCATTCGTGTTTTGGATATCATAACCTAATGCAGCCTTTGGCCGCAACCAAAGATTAGCCAAATAAATCTCTTTGCACAGCGGAAAAATTTGTGCTAATTAATCAAGTTTACATATTTTTGAAAGGATGATTTTGGGGGTCATAATGATGTCTGACGAGAAGTTGGAGAAGGAAGAAAAACCAGTTGAGAGCTTTGCGGAGCTGTTTGAGAGTTACAACGGCCACAGGACCGAGAGGGTTCAGATCGGTGAGAGAATCCGTGGCAAAATCATTTCCGTCGGGAAAGACACGATTTACGTGGACACGGGAACCAAGATCGACGGGGTGGTTGAGAAGAATGAACTCGCGGATGAAAACGGAGCCGTGCCTTACAAAGAAGGAGATGAAATCGAGCTTTATGTGGCGTCGTATGACGGAAGTGAGATTCGGCTCTCAAAAGCCGTGTCCGGCGCTGGCACTCTGAACATGCTGAGGGATGCCCATGAGAACGCCATCCCCATGGAAGGAAAGGTGAAAGGTCAGGTCAAGGGAGGGTTCCAGGTGGAGATCGCGGAGCGAAGAGCTTTTTGCCCGATCAGCCAAATCGATCTTAAACCTGCGGNCAGCCCGGATCAGCACGTGGGGAAAGCCTACGTTTTCCTGGTCACTCAGTTCGAAGAGGGAGGCAGGAATATCGTCGTCTCCAGGCGTGAACTCCTCAAGAGAGAACAGCAAAAGGCGATCAGCAATTTCATGGAAGGCTTGGTCGTCGGAGCCGAGCTGGAGGGAAGGGTGACGACAGTCATGCCTTACGGGGTTTTCGTGGAGATTTTCCCGGGCGTGGAAGGGCTGGTTCATGTTTCGGAAGTGAGCTGGTCCAGAGTGGAAAAACCCGATGAGGTTCTTCACACCGGTGACCCTGTGAAAGTGAAGGTGCTTGCTATAGAGAAGGGGCAAAAACGGAATGCCGTGAAAATTTCTCTTTCCGTGAAGCAGATCACTGGCGATCCGTGGGAGCAACTGGAAGGAAGATTCCAGATCGGTGAAAAGGTAAAAGGCAAGGTCGTGCGGTGCGCAGCCTTCGGAGCTTTCGTGGAAATTGCGGAGGGGATCGAGGGCCTGGTTCACGTGAGCGAGATGAGCTACACCAAGCGGGTTCTCAAACCCGAGGAGATCGTTCAGGTCGGGGAAAGCATTGCCGTGGTGGTGAAAGAGATCGATATCAGAAGGAGAAGAGTTTCCCTGAGCCTCAAAGACGCGGAGGGCGACCCATGGCTGGACGTGCCTGAGAAATACCGGGTGGGGTCGTCTGTCAACGGGACCGTCGAGAGAAAGGAGAAGTTTGGATACTTCATCTCCCTCGAACCCGGCGTAACAGGGCTTCTCCCAATATCGAAAATCAAGAACTCCCTCAAACCGGGACAGATCGAAAAACTGAAGCCGGGCGACACGATGGCCGTGTTTATCGAAGAGGTCCATCCGAGCGAGCGAAAGATCACGCTGGGGCCTGGGGATGCCAAGGATGAGGAGGGGTGGAAAGAATTCGCCGGGGGCCAGCAAAAGAAGACGAGCTTCTTCGGCGAAAAACTGCAGCAGGCGCTTCAGAAAAAGACCGAGAAAGCCTGATTCTTGCAGACGCGCTGGGTCGTCACGTATTCTTGGCGCTTTGTCTGCAAACAAAGCGCTTGAAAAAGGCCCTCTCGTAGATGCGGCAAAAAACGCCGGCTCCGCATTTGCTGAGACCTATGTCACGGAGTCTGCAGTAGACGTGGAGAGGGTTGAGATAGTGTTTGAGTTCTGACCCAAGCGTTTCCATCGTGCACCTTTTTAGCCTACATATTCTATAGGAAATATAAGCTTCCTTTTGGCGTTTCCAATAGTCTTCTCAATTCCTTGACAATAAAGAAGAAATCAGTTACTAATGCAGACATACGTATTTCCTGCCTTCACGGCTCTCGCCCCGCTTTGGCAAAGGGGGATGGGACGGGATTTTTAGGATCAGGTGGCCATGGCAACGCTCCTTTTCATTCATCTTTCCTCGTGTGGCGGTTGATCTATGATTAAACTCTATGTCATGGATGGAGTGGATGAGATCCAGTCTTTCGATCTCCCCGGGGACACGGTCTATGTGGGGAGGTCCTCGGAAAACCAGATAAAGATGAAGGACGGATACGTGTCCGGCAGCCATCTCAAGATCATCGAGAAGGGGGACCGATATTTCGTCCAGGACATNGGGAGTACCAACGGCACCTTTGTCAACGGACATCCCATTCCGCCGGGCGTTGAAGTGGAAGTGGAGGAAGGGGTGCCGATCACCATGGGGATGAGCCTGATCTGCTTGGGCAAGGCTTGCCTCGATCATGTCATGCCCTTCGTGGATGCCATCTTTGAGTCGGAAAACCTGAACGAGGTTGTAGAGAGGTATCAGAAGAGAGACCGGCCCATGACGGAAAGGAACACGATGGAACTCGTCTACAATGTGTCCACCGTGCTGAAGGAAACCCTCACCTTGAACGAAATCATGGAGAAAATCCTTGATTCCATTTTGAACCTTCTCCAGCGAATGGACCGGGGGCTCATTCTTCTGCGAGATACGAAGACCGGCAACATCATTCATATCCTTTCCAAAGCCAAGAGGGGAGGAGAGGGTGTTGCCGCTCTTTACAGCCGCACCATGGTCGATCGGGTCGTTCGGGAAGGGAAGGCGTTCAAGATCGTGAACGTCATGGGAGAGGACGCTGAAAGGCTCTCTGAGAGCATGGAGATCATGAGGATCAAGTCCGCGCTGTGCGTTCCCTTGATCAGCCGGTCCGAGGTCAGAGGAGTCATCTACTTAGACTCCTTTGCTGAGCCATACGGTTTTCGTAACGAAGATCTCTCCCTCCTGACGGCCCTCGGCTCCTCCGCCGCTGTGGCCATCGAAAACGCGCTGCTGCATTCAGGGAAACCTTCTCCGTCTGTGCATTGAGCGGTAGCCTGCCGAGGGTTCTAAACCTTCAATCTCCTGAGTTCGTTTTCGTTTCTCCCGAATTGAGGAAGCATAAAGGTTTTTCTTGACTGTTTTCGAACCGCAGAATATCGAATGACGAATACTGAATGTGGAAGCAACTCAAAAAGAAAGCTGAAGAAACTTCGTCATTCGATATTCGGTGATCGATATTCGACATTCATGCGGGTCGGCACGTCACCGATTGGGCGGCCTGACGATTTGCCACAATAGGATCACAAGAACGAACATGTAAAGGAGTGTCCGAGCATGCGTGTCCTTTCAGGCATTCAACCCTCAGGGGAACTTCACATCGGAAATTACTTCGGCATGATGAAACCCATGATCGAGTATCAGAAGACTTCCGAACTTTACTGTTTCATCGTCAACTTCCATGCCATGACCTCCGTCTCCGACGGGCCGAAGCTGGCGTGGGGCACGATCCAGGTGGCCCTGGATTTTCTTGCCCTGGGCATGGACCCTGATAAGTCTGTTTTCTGGGTTCAATCCGATGTGCCTGAAGTGACTGAACTGACCTGGATCCTGAACAACGTGACCCCAGTGGGCCTTCTGCTCCGAAGCCATTCCTACAAGGACAAGACCGCCCAGGGAATCGCGCCCAACCATGGGCTTCTGTCCTATCCGGTGCTCATGGCAGCGGACATTCTGCTCTACCAGGGCGAGCGGGTTCCGGTGGGCAAAGATCAGCAACAGCATTTGGAAATCACTCGAGACATTGCCATCCGGTTCAACGGCACTTACGGGGATACCTTTGTGGTGCCGGAGGCCGAAATCAATCCTAATATTCCCCTGGTGGTCGGAATCGACGGCCGCAAGATGAGCAAGTCCTATGACAACACCATTGAGATCTTTTGCGAAGAAAAAGAACTCAAGAGCAAAATTGCGCGCATTGTCACGGATGCGACGCCCGTAGAGGCTCCAAAAGATCCCACAAAGTGCAATGTCTTCATCAATATTTCCTTGTTTCTGAACGAAGAGGAAAAGGCGGAGCTGGCGGCGCGCTACCGCAAAGGCGGGGTAAAGTACAGCGACGTCAAGAAAGATCTCTTTGCNCGCATGTGGGAGCATTTTCGTCCGGCCCGCGAGAAGCGCAAGCAGCTCGAGCGAGACACGGAGCAGATCCGCGCCATTCTGAAGAGAGGGGCCGAAAAGGCGCGCGCCAAAGCCGCGCCTACCCTGGACGTTGTGCGCAAAAGAGTCGGCATCATCTATTAGGACCGTGGGTCCTCAATAGCCTATTCTGCGATTCTCACGCGAAAGAGGAGTTCGATCGCCTGGCCGTGCGCGAGGGGGCGCTTGAAATTGAACAGGGTTCCGTCCTCGACCCCGGCGGGGATGGAAATAGTGAAGACCTGGGTCTCCGCGCCTGTGTGAATCCTGAGGTCCCTCTCCGTGCCCTTGAGGGCCTCATCGGATGTCAGGGGAAGATCCTGGATAGGGATATCAGAGCCGTTGGGGACAAAGCCGGCCGGNTGTGCTTTGGTTCCCCGGAAACCCCGCCCCTTACGTCCGAGCGTCCTTCCGAGTCCTCCCCCTCTACAGCGANAGGCCGAGAAAAAACTCTCTTCAAAGGGATCGCTCCATGAATCGAAAGGGGGAGGGCGGAAAGGAAAAGCGCCTGCGAGGGGGGCGCGGCCCAGATCGTACTGATACCTCTTGTCCCTGTGGCTCAGAACCTCGTAGGCCTCGTTGATTTCCTTGAAGCGGTCCTCGGCTAGGGGATCGTCCCTGTTCGTGTCCGGATGATTTTGAAGGGCCAGTTTCCTGTAGGCGATTTTGATTCGGCCATCATCCGCGTCTCGTGGGACCCCAAGAATTCCGTAGTAGTCTTTTCTCTGCATCGTGTGATAACAACTTGCTTGGAATGGCCGGAGTATAAGTGAGTCGCCCTCGATGTGTCAAGGGCAGCCCGCTCGTTCCACCCCCAACACCGTCTCGTGTTGATTGACATACTAGAGCGTTTCTCCTATCGTTCATCCCAAAAAAGGAAATCCTTTCGTGAACGCGACAGCGAAAGAAAACGTTGGTCAGGACACCGATGGGGCCTCGTCATGGCGTTCCACTCTTTTCGTCATGTTCGTTGCACAATTGTTTTCCATTGTGGGCTTNGCCTTTGTCCTGCCCTTCATTCCCTTCTATATCCGTGAAATNGGGGTGACGGACGAGAAGCTGGTGCCCGTGTGGGCCGGCATCCTGGGGGCGGCAGGAAGCCTCACGATGACTATTTTCTCCCCCATTTGGGGCTGGCTGTCCGACCGTTACGGCCGAAAGCCCATGGTGGAGCGCGCCATGTTTGCCGGCGCCGTCCTCACCATGGCCATGGGAGTGGTCGGCAACGTGTATCACCTTCTCTTTCTGCGTCTGCTCAGCGGCGCCTTCACGGGAACCATTTCCGCCTCCATCTCCCTCGTCTCCTCTGTTTTGCCTGTCGCGAACCTGGGGTTCGGGCTTGGACTCATGCAGGTTGCCGTCTTTCTGGGGATGTCCTTGGGGCCGTGGATCGGCGGCATGATTGCCGATGCCGTCGGCTATCGTTTGACCTTCATTGCAGGGGGCGGCATGCTGTTCGTGGGCGGCCTCCTTGTCCTGATGAAGGCGAAGGAGAAATTCATCCGCCCCTCCACCGCATCATTGAAAAAAAGCGGGAGTATGCGAACGCTTTTCGCGCTACCGGGATTCGTCTCCTTGATGGCCGTCTTTTTCCTGTTCCACTTTTCGATTCAAATCGCCATACCCATTTTGCCCCTGTTCATCGAACAGGTCGGGGACCTGAAGACAGGGGTCGCTTCCACGACCGGTTTGATGATTGGTGTCACCGGCGCCACCGCATCCATTTCAGCCGTCGCCATCGGCTATTTGAGCGATCGCGTAGGCCACAAAAGGGTTCTCATTGTCAACCTATTCATCACAGCTCTCATGTGGGCAGTCCATGCACTGGCGCGGAGCATACCTCAACTGCTCATTATACGCACCGTTTTCGGCTTGGCAGCCGGCGGGAACTTGCCCACCATGAATGCCCTGGTGGGAAAACTCACAACAAAGGAAACCTATGGGAAGGCTTANGGGNTGATGGCTTCNATGACATCCCTNGGCATGACGCTGGGTCCTCTGGCCGGGGGGATCATGGCCTCCTATATGGGGTTTCGCTGGCCTTTCGTCGTCGTCAGTCTGCTTTTAAGCTTGGTGGTGATCCCCGTGATTCTGAGCGTCAAAAGGGGATAGTGTACGGAATCCCGCCGTGTGCGTCAGGATGGAGCCGGTCCTTGTCCAACCTTCTCGCCGGCCATAGGACTTCATTCTTTCTTATGTCCACCACACCCTTGAGATTGATTCTGACCTCCGGCAAGAAATCATTGGGGAGAAAGATGAAGGTGTAGAGCGGATCATGAAAGGGGTAACCCCGGCTTGAGAGGAATTCCTTAAGGGCTGCTTCCTTTTCAGCCACTTCCTCCAAGGATCTTTCGGACATCATGCCTCCTATGGGCAAGGGAAACTCAAAAACCACCTTTCCTTTTTCCATGGCTGCAATCCCTCCCCCCATCCGAAGTACCCGATTCACGGCAGAGGCCATGGCGCCGGAGTTTTGACCGATCACGAGAATCTGGAGGGCGGTGTTAAAGGTGGAGGCGATCCCTTCGATGCGGTCCGCAAAGCCCTCCAGAAGTCCGTTTGCAATCCATGTCCCTCGCCTGTCCATTGCTGCAACCCTTAAGAGCCCATCCGCGGCAGAGACGTCAAGAAATCCGCCCCGCACGGGAAATTCCATCCGCTTGACGCGCGTGATCACTGTGCTGATGAGCTTGATCACGGGGAAGGAAACTTTTTGCCCCTTTGCCCTCCCCCTGGAGGGGATTTCAAAAAAGTTTTTTCTGGCGCGCCACTTGGACTCCTTTACTGAAACGCCAGAAAACCGCTTCCAGTCAGGCTTTGGAAACGGAGAAACCAGCACGCCTTTTTTTGCCACGATCCGGCCTCTGGAGAGGACGAGCTCCGGTGTGGGATCTCGAAGGTCGTTCAGCACGAGGATGTCTGCATCCCTCCCCGGTGCAATCCCGCCCAGCCGATCTTCGAGGCCGAAGTAAATGGCGGGATTGAGGGTTACCATCCGATAGGCCTCCACAGGGTCTATCCCCTCTTCGATGGCCATCCTTAACAAATGATCAGTCATGCCGGTTTCCAGTTGGAACGCGGGAGAGGAGCCGTCCGTCGTCAACATGACCCGGCGAAGCGCGAGGGGGTTCTCGCGAACCCCTTTCAAGAGACCCCGCAAGTCTTGCCGCAGCGAGCTTTCCCTCAGGAGCACGTGGAACCCCAGCCTCAGCCGTTCGAGAACTTCTTCAGCCGTGATGCTTTCGTGGCAGGACTCCACTCCGGATCGGGAAAGGATGGCGAGCTTTTCGTATTTCGCTCCTGCCGTATGGCCGTCCAC
>JGI20214J51088_10001425_pt1 | contig 16335 bp, 8 predicted proteins | sample WetSurMetagenome_FD_51088 | JGI IMG/M metagenome (IMG submission 51088) | reverse complement strand
AGCGTGGATCTCAACGTGACAAATTCCGCTGGATTCAGCAATTTCACCCGGTCAGGCTATATCAACGTTACGGGTGCGGGTTCGCGGATCGCGGTTTATCGAAATGGTGTCTGGATCATAGACTATAATGCAAATGGAACGTGGGATGGTGCGGTTACCGACAAGATAGTTGGATTCGGAAGTACTGGTGATCTTCCCATCCCCGGGAACTGGAATGCGAATTCTATAACCCAGGTCGGGCTTTTCCGTTCGCCAGGAGTGTGGATCATTGACACGAATGGAAACTATGCCTGGGATGGACCAACAATTGACCGGATGGTAGGGTTCGGAGCAACCGGTGATGTACCGGTTGCCGGGAACTGGAATGCAAGTTCATTTGATAAAATTGGCCTGTTCCGTGGTTCCGGTGTCTGGATTCTCGATTACAACGGAAATAATGTTTGGGATGGATCAGTAATAGATCGCATGTTCGGATTTGGAGCTACCGGGGATATCCCAGTTGTCGGCGACTGGAATAATGATGGCAACAAAGAGATCGGTGTCTTCCGGTCACCAGGAGTCTGGATCCTTGATTACAATGGAAACAATGTATACGATGGTCCGGTTACTGACCGGGTGATTGGATTCGGCGCTACCGGAGATACCCCCGTAGTGGGTGACTGGAATGGCAGCGGTTTTGATAAGATCGGTGTCTTCCGGTCACCAGGAGTCTGGATCCTTGATTACAATGGAAATAATGTCTGGGACGGAACTCCCACGGACCGGTTGTACGGATTCGGTGCAATAGGTGATATCCCGGTTTCCGGGAAATGGATCTAATTTTTTTTGTCGGGACAGGCGATTGATTTCTTTTTTTTAATGGATATTTATAAAATTTATTTCGGCTGAAAAAAGATCCAATGCTATAAATTTTCATGTTACCAACTAGTCTGGTAATGGGAGATATTCAACTCGCACTTATTCTGGCGACCACCGATGATATCCGGGAGTCTTATTTCAAACCTCTTGGCTTAGGTTACATCAAGAGTTATATTGCCCGGTCTCTGCCATCGGCAGAGGTTGCGGTTTTTGAAGATATTAACCGGCTTATCAGAAGTGCTCCGGATTGTGCAGGTGTCAGTGCTTCTACAGAAAATTTTTCACTGGCGCTCAGATATATCGAAGAGATCAGAAAAACAATAAACTGCCCCATAATCCTGGGGGGCGTCCATATATCCCTGTTACCCGGGTCATTACCAAAAGGGGTAATTGCCTGTATCGGCGAAGGCGAAGAAACCGTTACAGAATTACTTTCCTTACTGAAGGAGAAAAAAGGGTTTGATGAATCTGATCTGAGTAAGATAAAAGGAATTGCCTTCTGGAATTCCCGGGGGGAGTTGATCCAGACACCCTTACGAGATCTGATCCGCCCTCTCGACAACATCCCTTTTCCGGACCGTCTTGCTCTGGGGATCAAAGGGACTGTTGAAAATTTATATATCTTTACATCCCGTGGATGTCCCTATAAATGCAGATTCTGTGTTTCCAGAATACACTGGAATAAATACCGTGAATTTTCCGCACATTATGTCATTGCAGAGATGGAATATTTAATCAGCCATTTTCATGTTAAAAAAATTACCATTTTTGATGATTTGTTTGTCGTGAACCGGCAACGGTTGAGGGAGATAGCAGATTTGTTTGTCAGCAGAGGACTGAACATTGATGTCTTTTGCGCGGTCAGGGCGAACCTTGTTGACGAAGAGTTATGTGACCTGTTAAAGAAAATGCGAATAACTCAGGTTACTTTCGGGGCGGAAAGTTTTTCGGAGCCGGTCTTGAAAGCGCTCAAGGATGGTTCGGTGACCGTCGAACAAAATCAGAATGCAATTAACCTTCTCAGTGGACATGGGATAAGTGTAAACTGTTCAATTATTTTTAATTCTCCCGAACAATCAAGGGACGATATTATCACGACCTGGAAAGCCCTTTTCCGTAATCTTCAAGATAAAAAATTGAATAAAATCGGATGGGGAATGCTCCGACCGTACCCGGGCTCGTATTACTGGGATATGGCTCTGGAAAATAACCTGGTCTCTGTTGATATGAACTGGGATAAGTTCAGGGACTTTTCAAATTTCCATATGAACGATCATTTATCCCCGGAAGAATTGAATGAAGTGATGGATGAATGGGATACAAAATGCAATCTGTTGTCATTAACGTACCGGGATGCCCCACAGCTCTATTCTACCAAGGCCCAGATCTTTATCAAAAAGGAAATGCTCTTCAAAAAAATTCAGGCAAGGATGGACAAAGATGAGATAGATCAATATGTCACCGGCGAATACGAGCAGTTTCTTTCAAATTCGAAACAGCATAAAATTGTTTTACTGGACGGGTGGTACGAACCCGAAGCGGATGGCTACCGCTGGATCCGGAAGAATGCAACTTTCCTGATTGGTTCATCGATCATAAAAGAAGGGAATTTTTTAAACGTGGAATTTTACATTCCTGATGTCAGTAATTTCCGAAACAAGCTGATTGAAATCAAATTCAGGCTGGAAAAAGAAGAAAAAGGGGTTACTATCGAATCAAGCGGATTTCACAGACTGTCCGTTCCTTTGTCACTTTTCCTCCATATTGCACGGGCAGATTATCTGAAGGGGGAAATAACCGCAAGCGAAGAATTTTCACCGTCTGAAAAGTCCGGATCCGCGGACACAAGGCAGCTTTCAGTTCTTGTCACAAAATTTGAGATTGCCCAGGGATCACCGGATAATCCTAATAACCTGATACATCTTCCCAGTGAGTGATGAGCAGAATAAGATCCGGCAACAGATTGGAGAATTTTTCCCATATGACCGGAGATATAGTGGGAAGCTTCACTATACATAAATAGGTGGCCTTTTGATAGTTATGGGAATAAGATGACCAATACCGATGAAGAAATTGTTCGGGATCCAAAGAAAATATTCGAATTTTTATATGAAAAACGCAGGGTAGATCTGGTAAATTTTGGCGATTTAAAATTTTTTGTTTATATTGACGACATGATGTATTCGTCTATTCCTGACGAAATGAAAAATTATCAGTTCTCTAAAAAAGATGCCGTTAAAATCGAGAGCGGCAATTATAATCTCCTCCCGGAAGAATGCAAGAATAACCTCTACTCTATTTTATTCGGTCATTACTGGCGGGAAAACCTGGATTTTACACTAATTGACATCGGGTGCCCTTACGGAATTACCGCAATAATTAACTCACATTTAATTCGATGTTCCCATCATAATAACAGAGTTATTTTCTTTGAACCCGGTCTGACCGCGGAACTGATCCCCCACAATATCAGGATCAACAACGTCCAAAACACCGTTACCTTCGAAAATGTGGCCGTAAGTGACCATAATTTTCCCGTGATTATGTGGACAACCTCCAGTCATACGGAAGGTAACCGGATTGTGAACAGGGATCCACAGATGGAAGACAGGTCATTCGTAGTAAATTCCACAACGCTCGATGACTACATAGGTCATCACAAAATTACGACAAATTTTATTGTAAAAATCGATACAGAAGGGGCAGAGCATGAAGTATATTCAGGATTTATTAAAACATTAAAAGAAAAATATTGTGTCTGTATCTGGGAATTCTCTCCCCAATTCCTGTCGACACGGATCGATCCTCTGGTTTTTCTTACGGAAATCAGCAACAACTGTTCTGTGTTCGATCTTGGACAGGATCATTTTAACGATGTTACCGTAACCCCTGTTCCGGTTTCGGGATTTAAGAAATTTGTTGCCGACACCCTTGAGCGCCAGCACCAGTGGACGGACATCCTCGTTGTCCCCAGGAATATTCCCGGATTTGATAACCTGTGCAGGGATTTATCATCGATTGGCAGGCTAAAAACTTCGTTATATCCATCCTATACCAAACCGGTTACTCCCGAACCGATATCAACGGATAGGATCCAATTCCGTAAAGGGTGGTTTGAAAAAGATGAAAATGGGAGGTGGATGGGTAAAGAAAGTGAAATATTTGTCAAAAGTGTCAGAGAAGGGGTTATTGAATTAAATTTTTTTATTCCCAAAGAAATATTTGAAAATACGTATCATGGGAATATAAACCTGGAAATCTTTGCAGATTCCCGCAAAATTCATTCAGCACAATATTCAGTGAAAAATTACGAATCCGGGATAATACCCATTACGTTAAAAATGGAAAAAGAATCGGACGTTTTGTTACAGATTACTTTAAATAAATTTTTTATCCCGAAAAATGAAGGGATTAATGATGATACAAGGAAATTAGGTATAAAACTTCTTGACATGGCATAATCTTTTTTGGAATTTTTTAAAGAGAACAAATTTTGACCCAATTGTTAGAGGATTCTTCTGAACGGGCGGATTTTGATAAAAATTTGTAGGATTTGTTTTAACTGTTTTTCACCGAATTATTTCTTCAAGAATTCAAATAATTCGATATACCCGACAGACCGGATCGAGGATAACCTGAAGAGATTCTATAAAATTACGATATCGAAAGAAACGACTGGTTCAAGGAACTGGTGAATAAACCGAAAATAAGATTAAAAAAAATACATTTTTCTTGTGGGGTATCAAATACGTATAATATATCGAGTGATCTTTTTGAAGCCGAAGGTTATTTTTTTTATATTTTTCCTGATTTTTATAATCCCTCAACCTGTATCCGCGTATCTGGATCCGGGTTTTGGGAGTATGGTCTGGCAGATGATTGCTGCTGCCCTGTTCGGAATTGCATTTACGATAAAAATATACTGGCAAAAAGTCAAGAATTTTTTCAACAGATCGAAAAAAGAATAAAATTCAGGAATAACTGAAACATGATCTTACCAGGTTCATTCCGTGATCCATCAGGTTTCTTGTTTTTTCACAATGGAATTCTTTACCGTCAGATTAATGATGAATATCAGGATCACTTCAATCGGCTGATCGATTCAGGACTGTATGAGAAATTGTCCACAAATCGTTTAATTATTCCCCATCTGGATGTAGAAATTCCTCCACAAAATCCGGAACGTGCCTTCAAGGTGATCAAACCTTCACCAATACCTTTTATTTCCTATCCCTATGAATGGGCATTTTCCCAATTGAAGCATGCAGCTTTGCTGACTCTTGAAATTCAAAAAATTTCACTGGAATTTGGCATGACCCTGAAAGATGCCAGTGCGTATAATGTTCAATTTTTACACGGGAAACCTATTTTTATCGATACATTGTCGTTCGAAATTCACCAGCCCAAAAAACCGTGGACTGGATATCGCCAGTTCTGCCGTCATTTCCTTGCCCCGCTGGCACTTATGCAATATACCGATATCCGCCTCGGACAGATGCTTCGAACTGATCTTGACGGAATCCCTCTTGATCTGACGAGCAGACTTTTGCCCAAAAAAACATGGCTGAATCTTGGGATCGTGATGCATATTCATCTGCACGCAAAAAGCGAGAAAAAATACGCGGATGTACATGTACCGCTCAAATCGAAAGAAGTCAGCAAAAATGCATTATTGGGATTGCTCGATAATTTAACCTCTACTATTGAGAAAATGCAATGGCAACCACAAGGTACCGAGTGGGTCGGATATTATCTGGATACGAACTATTCGAAGGAAGAATTTGAACGGAAAAAAGAGATTGTCTCATATTTTATGGAATTGGCTCAGCCGGAATATGTGTGGGATATTGGAGCCAACACCGGATTGTTCTCAAGACTTGCAAGTACCAACAAAATCACGACCATTGCCTTTGATCGGGATCCGGCATGTGTTGAATTAAATTATCGACAGATCGTACAGAATGACGAGCAGTTTCTCCTTCCGTTACTCTTGGATCTGACCAATCCCAGCCCGGGAATCGGGTGGCAGAATGAAGAGCGGGATTCGTTAATCGGACGAGGACCTGCTGATACTGTTCTTTGCCTTGCACTGGTTCACCACCTGGCGATCGCCAATAATGTACCACTGGACAGGATTGCAGAATTTTTTTCCCGGATCGGAAACTCATTAATCATTGAGTTCGTGCCGAAAAGTGATACCCAGGTGCAGAAATTATTGATGAACCGGCACGATATTTTCAGGGACTATACGGAAGAGCATTTTGAAAAAGCCTTTTCCACCTATTTCGATATTTTGAATAAAGAACCCCTCAAACCGACGTTTCGGATTTTGTACTTTATGAAAAAAAAGGTGAAACCTTTTGGATCTTAATGCATTATTCACTCAATCCAAGTCAGAAACGGTTATTGCAGCATTATCCGCAGCATTTTTACTATCCTTTACTCTTTGTTTTTTTGGTCCGGCTACCCTGTATTATACAAATATATTTGAATATTTATACACATTTTCTGACATCTGTCCCTACCTAATCGGTGCAACGATTTTTTTTGGACTTTTGTTAACCGTCGTCTCACTTTTATTCAAAGGAAAAAACCATCAAAGGACTGTCAGCATTTTTTTTGCATTGGGTGTATTGTTTTACATTCAGGGAAATATTCTGGTTTGGAATTATGGTCTCTTGGACGGGCATGAAATAATCTGGAATAATTTTCTTGTAAATGGATTAATCGACGCGCTAATCTGGAGTGGAATAATAGTATTTTCAATAATCAAGTACGAAAAGATCTACAAATTTATTCCACTTGCCTGCATTTTTTTATTGATAATTCAGACCGGGGGATTTCTCGCGCTCATTCATTTTTCACCAGATGAACCCCATTGGAAAAGTTATTCTTTTGTGGATGAAGGATCGGCATTTGAATTTTCAGAAAACAAAAATATCATTGTAATTGTGTTGGATGCATTCCAGTCTGATGTTTTCCAGGAAATTATTAACGAAGATGTCAGCTATAAAGACATGTTCACGGGATTTACCTACTATCGGAATGCTATTGGCGGTTATCCTACAACAATGGCATCTGTACCGTTGATCCTCACGGGAAAATATTATAATAATTCAGAACCTTTTGATACGTTTGTTCAAACATCCTATAAATCATCATCATTACCCGAAATACTGAAAAAAAACGGCTATATCGTTGATATTTATGAAAGTCCACGTCTCGTTTATCCGGATAAAGATCTTGAATCAAATGTTAAAAATAATTTTTTAAATCATGAGACAATGGTACCTCAATTTGACTCGTTGGTAAGATTAACAATATTCCGGCATTTACCCCATTTTCTCAAAGAAGCAACCTATGACCTGTTAATTGATATTTACCAGGAAAAAAAATCAAGCCAAATAGTTGATCGGTTGTTAACAAAATCAATTCAGATTCAAACGCGCCCCACATTCAAATTTTACCATTTGGACGTGCCGCATGCACCATTTCGCATCAACGAGCACCTTGATTATGAAAAATTACCGAATAACCGCTCCGGTTACAAAGAACAATCAAAAGCCTCACTCCGGATTGTCGGGAATATTTTGGAAAAATTAAAGGAAAAGGGAATTTTTAACAAGTCAATGATCATCGTTTTAGGGGACCATGGGATCTCTAATAACGCATATGGACTAAATTTGTCCCAACTGCAGTCAGGAGATCAGATATCTTTTGTATCGCAAAATGTTGTAACCGGGGGGCTCCCGCTTATGTTAGTCAAACCGCTTAACTCCACCCATCCATTCTTAATTTCAGATGCTCCGGTTTCAACATCCGATATCCCAAAAAGTGTTGCTACTGAAATGCATATCCCTAATACGTTCACCGGAGAATCTGTGTTCAGTATTCAGGAATCGGACAAACGAAATTTTACCTATTATCACTATTTTTTGACTCATGAATACTATTACGGGGATTATTTACCTCCTCTGAAAGAATATACCGTCAGCAATTTTAGCTGGTATGCAGATTCCTGGCTCCCGACCTATCGCATATATTCGTCCAATGGAGTAGAAATCCATCCCCCCCCAAAGTATAATCCGGGAACCGAAATAAAATTTGGAAAAGACCAACAATCCCTCGATTACACGATTTCAGGCTGGAGTAATCCTGATGATCGTTTTGTCTGGTCTGACGGGGAACGTGCAACAATCGCATTTTCGATGAATCGCTCAAATTCGACGTATATGAATTTACAGATTTCCGCGGTTCCATTTATTTTCAAGCAAAAGCAGGAAAAACAAAGAATTACTGTATATTTCAATCAGCACAATCTTGGTGATTATTCATTTATTCAACCGCAATTACAGAATATTGAATTTACGGTCCCCCCTGGCAGTCTTAATGATCAGATCCAATACCTTACGTTTAGTTTTCCCGATGCAATCTCTCCTGCGGAACTTGGAATTTCCGATGATTCGAGAAAATTGGCAATCGCGCTCTCATCTTTCAATCTCACGGCGAAAAATTACCCTTAATAGGATTTTATGGCGGATTAATTCCCGCCAAAAAAAAAACGGTTGCAGGCTTTTTGTTCAGCTTGTTGGATCCGTTTTAAGGACCGGAAATTTCCCCAAGGACCTTCTTAATCTCCTTTTTCCAGTACGGGTAGGAAAAATGATTCTCAATATTTATTAAGGAATTTTTTGATAATTCTGTCCAAAGCTCTTCGTTTTGATAGAGTTCGATGCAATTATTAGCAAATCCTGCCTCATCATCACTGATCAGTGCATTCACCCCGCTCTCGAGATACATCCCCTCCGCTCCTATAGTGGTTGTTACAACCGGAAGGCCATGGCACATGCTTTTGTTGATCTTTCCTTTTATTCCCGCACCGAAACGGACCGGGGCGATAAATATACGGGATTCATCAAGGAAAGGCTCAACCCTCTCAACAAAACCGGTGACAACTATCGTGTCATCAGAGATTGCCCTGATATCCTGAGGTGGATCGCTGCCAATGATAATCAGTTTGACGTCGGGTATCTGTTTTTTTATGGAAGGAAAAATCGCCTGAACAAACCAACGGATCGCATCAGCATTGGGAGGATGGGCAAACCCTCCGATAAAGAGAATATTCTTCCGCTGCCGGAACGGAGTATTCCCGGAACAGGCAACCTGAATATCTGAAACAATATCCACCCGGAGCGAGGGGTCCTCTTCCCGTAGCAGTTTCTGTTCCACAGGACTGACGACCCAGGTGGCGTCACATACCCGTGCGAGATTCAATTCCATTTTTTTACTTTTTTCTGCCTCAATTCTTATATCCGGATTCAATTCTAATTCAGCTTGTCTTAACAGCCTGAGATGCTGGAGATCAACGGTATCAAATATCACTTTGGCACGGGGGCAGTATTTTTTGATTAAGCCGATATATTTAACAGCAATATGAGCCCTGCTTATTACGATAATATCATAAAATGCACCGTTTTCTGCCAGGTATTTTTCAATTGATGTTACGTACGGCTCAAACACTACTTCCACACCGTTTTTCTGCAAATCTGCCGTGTATGGCTCATACTTCAGAAAGTTTTCTCCGGCAAATGTGACATTATTCCCCAAATCTGCCAGAATTTTTAACAGTTGGTACATTCGCTGGGAACCGGCGTCCTTGTCATAGGTCGGGACGTAATGGTCTACAACAAAAATATTCTTACCCCGTTTACGGCTTCTTGCCGAGATAAAATTTTTCGTACCGCAAGGAAATTGGCCAGCCAGCTCTTTTTCCCATTTCAGTAATAACTTCTCTCTGTTAATCTCCTGGCTTTTTTTCATACCTGAAGTGGGATCGGTACCGCTGGTAATCCCCTCGTAATGAATAACAACCGAATCCGGCCTGTAGTGGACCTTGTATCCCATCGCCCTGAGAGAGAAACACAGATCAACATCTTCATAATATCCCGGTTGGAACTGCCTGTCAAATTTGCCGATTTTCTCAAATAACTCTTTTCGTACAAGCAACGCGGCAGCAGAGCAATAATCTACTTCACGGATGAAGTTGAACTCAGGACGACAGGGATCTTCATTTTTTCCATAATTCCAACCTGTTCCATCGGCCCAGATGATAGAGCCGGCTTCCTGGAGAGTGCCATCCGGGTACGTCAGTTTTGATCCCACACCCCCGACGTCTGTCTTTTGAATCTCAAGCAGGAGAGGTTCCAGCCAACCGTCAGTGACCTCAGTATCATTGTTGAGGAAGAGAATATTTTTCCCGGTCGCAACCGTAGCACCCCGGTTACATGACTCAACAAACCCTGCATTGCAGGGGTTTCTGATAACCTGAATATTTGTGATTTTTTTCAGCATCCCCTGTGTTATATCCGTGGATGCGTCGTCAACGACGATCACTTCATAATTTCCGGTTGTACGCGCAGCAAGGGATATCAGACATCGTTGTGTGTATTCCCATTTATTGAAGACTGGAATTACAATGGAAACGGCCGGATTTTCCTGGACATTGGGAAATACTGGTAGATTTTCATCGGGCACACAATTTTCAACTGTCGGATTTGACAAGCCGTTTCTGATAGATGCTTTCTGTATCTCACTTTTTCTGTAACCGGAATATTCCTGAATAAAAGTTTTCAGCCCTTTATTAACAAGAATTCTGCCTCCTTTTATCATCAGATTAAATTTCTCGCGTTTTTTTGTTCCATCAGGGAAGATCCTTTCAATAATATTTTTATGAAATTTCACTCCGATCTGCCAGAGGATCGTAGTTTTCATAACTTCTATCTCTTCTTCAAGAGTTAACGAATGAACGTAACTCTCTCGTAATTTGCGATCCAATTCTTCGATCTTCTTCGTAAGCGAACTCGTTTGAGACTCAAGATGCTCAATAGAACTATTTTTTTCGGCAATTGCGCGAGCCTGACCGGCAATTGCGTGAGCCTGATCTACAATTTGTGAATTGAGCAGCTCTTCAGCTTTGGATTTTTCAAGAAATTGTTGATCCAGCGAAGTTATATGTGACCGCAGGGTGATTTCAATCGCATCTTTTTCCGCAAGAACTTTACAGACATTACCTATTTGGGAACGTAAATTTGAAAACCGTATATCAGCAGGATCTATGAGGTAACTTTTTTTTCTTTCCAGGTTTTTGACTTTTTTATTAGAGGCAATTATTACATAATATACCGGTAATAAATCCTCCATTGCATCCACATGAAAGCCCCCGGTTCCTTTATTTAATGCAAAATCAACACAAGAAAACTCATTTTCGGCATGTAATGGGAAGATAGATGAACCAGAGACTATTCGTTGTCCATAAAAGACAACAGTCGAAAAATTATTTTCAAACATTTTTTGAAGATCTTCGAAATATAATTCTTTAACATGGAACGGGTTAGAATAGTTCGGGACATCGCTGTAAATTTTTTTATTTGGTGTAGAGAGGATAACAATACCATCATCTTTTAAAAGTCTGAGTATTTCTGCCATCAGTTTATTATGGTCCAGAACATGTTCGATCGCTTCAAAACAGACAATGACATCGAATATTTTCTCACCAGTAATAGGAACATCCAGGATGGATCCTAATTGATATTCAAGATTTGATCTCTGGTATCTGCTTTTAGCATGGTTTACAGAACCTTCATCAATTTCGATACCTGTTACGCGTCCGGCATCTTCGGAGAGAAGAAAACTTCCATATCCTTCGCCAGATGCAAGGTCGAGGACAATTTTGTCTTTCGTAAACCGGGATGCAAAAGCATACCGGTGAAGATGTTCGTAGTGAATTTCCACACCGCACACCGATTCGTCAACGGAAGGGATGTAACGTTCACCGGTCCATTCAAGCAAAATTATCGCCCCATTCACTGATAAATAACACGAATTGTTGCATCAAGATCGCAAATTCCTTCCATCATCTTATCATTAATCACCGTGAAGATCAATGCATCTTCCCTTCTATCCAGCTGTTCTACTTCGGTGTCGGAATGAACTATGGCAATTGCAGGGCTGAGCGAATACGTCCCCTCTCCTAACCTCAAGGTGAATGACATTTCAATTGTTGCAATCTGACCAACGCTCATTTCTGTCATTTTAATATTCTGCCACAATGCGCAGGTTCCATAAATCGTCGTAAACCGGTTTCGTAGCAGGCATCCGACAGTAAATCCAGCGTCACAATACTGATTTAAACGGATAACAATTTTAATTTTCACCAGGTCATTTGTTTTGAAACTGGTTTTTTCCGTATTACTCCCGTCGAGCATCTCAAAATTCAGTATTTCCGCTTTTTTATTGCCATAGTTAATCGGTGCTCCTTTGATGGAATCGGGTATTTTCACATCAGTTTTTTTTGCATTCTGGGTTCTTTCATCAGGCTCCCGGTCGATAGTGGATGAGAGTGCACCATGGTCATTTTTAAGATGGACTACCTTTGGCCATCCCCAAGCCGAGCCGCACCATGAGTCATCACTGATACTCAGTTTTTGAGTGATAAAACGTATATAAATAAATTTGCCGGCAAAGTTTTCTAAGGGTATTTCGAAATTTTGCCACCCTTTATCGGCCGAATAAATGGAGGGCTCCAGTTTTTTTGAAAAAACCGTATCGTATTTTTCCCCGGCGTTAATCTGAATCTGAAAATTAACTCCGGTTTTCATCATTTTTACTGACTGCGGGAAAATCCCGATCGCAAACGATAAAATCATATCAGGGTTAACTGAAATTCCATATTCAAACACAGAATGCGGGAGTGCATAGATCACGGTTTTTGGTAAGGATGATGTACCTATTTTAACGGTTTTGATGTCCTCCGTTGTTCGTTGAATTATTTTTGCGGTTTCGAATAACTCAATAAAATCGTAATCCGTTATGGAAGGTTTATCAAAAAAGGTTCCTATTTCGGGCGAGAGTTCCTCTGAATATTTCTGTTCTCTTTCCGAAATCAGTGCATAATAGGTATTTACGACAGTATTAGGATCTCCCCGCGTGATGATCCGGCCTCTGTCAAGAAGGAGTGCGGCGGAACAGAGATTTCGCACAGCCTCCGTATCGTGCCCTACGTATAAAATGGTCTTTCCTGACAATTGCATCTCCCGAATCTTCCGGAAACACCGGTGCTGGAAAATTGCATCCCCGACAGCAAGTGCTTCATCAACAATGAGAATATCTGCATCGACATTGATTGCAACAGAGAATGCAAGGCGAACTATCATGCCCGATGAATAGGTGCGAAGAGGTTGATCGATAAAATCCCCCAGTTCGGAAAAACGAATGATTTCATCAAACCGGGTATCTATTTCCGCTTTTGAAAGCCCCATGATGGAACCGTACATGTATACATTATCCCGTCCGGAAAATTCCGGATGAAAACCCGATCCCAGTTCGAGAATTGCGGAAACCTTCCCATTGATTGCAAACGATCCGCAACTCGGTTCAAGAACGCCTGCAAGAATACTGAGGAGCGTGCTTTTTCCCGAGCCGTTCTGACCCAGAATCCCCAGCGTTGTTCCCGCCGGAATTTCGAAGGAAATATCCTGCAATGCCCAGAAGTCTGTGTGGCGGGTGATGGCTCCCATGCTCAGGTACTCAAGGAACCTCCCCCCCTGCGAGGAAAAAAGTTTGAATTTTTTCCCAAGGTTTTGCACGGTGATAGCGATCACAGGAGCTCACCAAACCCATGTTTGGTTCTCCGGAAGAACAGGATGCTTGCGCCGAATATGAGCCCGGTAAAAACAAGAAACGGTACCAGGATACTAAGTTCGGGAAGTTTACCGTAGAACAATGCATCACGATAGATCTCAAGCATGTAAAACACCGGATTCAGCTGAACAATCCAATGAAATTCCGGAGGTATCATATTCACCGTATAGGCAATCGGGGTTGCCCAAAACCAGATCATAAAGACTGCTCCTAGTATTTGAGGAATATCCCGGAAAAAGACAGCCCCGCTTGATAAAAAAAGACCCAGCGACAGGGTAAAAAGAAACTGAAGGATGATAGCGAGCGGGAGGAGGAGAAGATAGACCGAAGGAACTCCCTTCAGTATCAGGAACATTACTAAATAAATGACGAGTCCGATAAGGAGATTAATACATTCCGATAGGGTCACATAGACCGGAAAAATTTCACTCGGAAATGGTACCTTCTTGATGTAATGTTTATTGTCAATGATCGATCGCGAAGCCCTCATGACGGAATCATTGAATACGATCCATGGCAGGAACCCCGCCGCGAAATATAATGCAAAATCCCAGATATTATTATCACCCGGGAGACGGACTTTCAGGAACACACCGAAGACGATGATATAGACAAGAATCGTTATGATCGGGTTAATCACTGACCAGTATAGTCCAAGAAGGGACCCGACATATTTCGATGATATATCCCGTTTGACAAAATTCCCGATCAGTCCGCGGTATGCGAGAAATGAATCCATTTTTCTGTGTCCTTGATATTGTGCTTGTGTTTATATCTTGGTTTTGATTGTCGGAAATGCTCTCGGAACAGTTGTTATGGGTTTTTAATGCTTCCGTGAAAAATTCACCGGCAGAATCCATTTATTAATTTCATTAACCGGAATCTTCCTTTTGATAAGTTTTCTTTTTTTAATCATACGATAAAATCCTTTGAAACTGTCAAATTTTGCCCGCAATATCGCGACGCCTTTTCTTTTCAAGATATAGTAGGGGATTTCAGCACAGCTTCTTCCCATGATCCAGGGAGATGAAAGCAACAGCATTTTAACCGGATAATTTTTTATTACATACCATAACAGGTTGCGGCTCCCGTAATATACCGGCAGATCTGACACCTTTCCTGTCGTTCCACCAAAAGTATGTACGACTTTTGCAGAAGGAACGTACATACATTTCCAACCGGCAAGCCGTGCCCGGAATGCCAGATCGACATCCTCCATAAAGAGAAAAAAGTCTTCATCCAAGAGCCCAACCTCATCAAGCATCGAGCGCCGGTATAATGCTGCTCCTGCAGAAGGTCCGAATATCTCCTCCGCAGAATCGTATTGACCCGAATCCAGCTCACCCATTCCCCGATCCCACGCTGCACCGCTCCGGAAGATGCAGATTGCAGTTGAGTTGATACGGCCATCAGGCAACAGTATTTTAGATCCGCACATGCCAACGTGAAGATCATCCTGCATCGGTTTTTTGATCTCTTCAAGGAAATGTGAATCAAGAATTGTATCATTATTCAGGGTCAGGATAAATTCACCCGTGGATCTGCGAATCCCGGTATTCGTTCCACCGGCAAACCCGAGATTTTTCCCCGTTTCGAGAATGATCGCCGCGGGATATCGTTTTCTCACCAGATCGACGCTGCCATCGGATGAACCGTTATCAACAAAAATTATTTCATAGAGTTTATAGCTTTGGTGGCAAATGGATGAGAGACAGGCATCAAGAAACCGCAATCCATTGAAATTGACAATAATTATGCTTATTAATGGATTTGCGGGATTTTCCTCCATACATTAAGATTTGAAGATAATCTTAAATATACTCTTGTTATATCCTGGGGAGTTTTATTTTTTAGCCACCGCATCCGCCATTTGCTCTTTAAATCGTGTGATGTCAAATTCTTTTGCACGGGCAATACAAGCGTCATGATACTGTGCAGGGTTTTTTGCTATTGTCTGAATCGCCTTACTGATCGAGACAGGTTCCGGTTGCACAAATATGCCCGTTTTTGTCGTTATGGTTTCAAGGAATCCACCTTCTTCAACGGCAACAACCGGTTTCCCGCTTGCCATTGCCTCAAGAGGGGTAAGGCCATAATCCTCATCTAGAGCCGTGCATACGAGTGCTTTGCACCTCGCGTATAAATCGATAATTTCCCCTTCCGTGACTTCTCCCCGGACTTTCACATTGGATGGCAGATCATGCCGGATTTTTTCCGCATAGGTTGCTGCGTGATCTCCCGTTGAATATCCCCCGACAATGACGAGTCGCTCATCTGGAACCTGTCGGAACGCTTCTATTTGAAGGTCTATCCGTTTCTCCGGGTAGAGCCGGTTCACCGAAAGCCAGAAATTTCCGTACTCGCTACAGCGGTACAGGGAAGTATCCACGGGAGGATAGATAGTTTCTGCACGACGGTTGTGATATTTGAGGATCCTTTTCTGCACATTCATTGAAATCGCGATAATGCGATCTATGTGCCGTATTGATCGCTGATCGAAAAACCGGTGCAGATAAACCCAGAAGCGAAACAGCTGGCGGGGTAGGAAATCAAATCGGGAGAGAAATGTCGGGTACAGGTCGTAAAATGCCCTGACCGGTGTATAGCAGTACCAGATGTTCGGGTGGTGCCGATGTGCAGCCGCATGGCTCCAGTTTCCCGTGAAGATGAACAAATCATAATTATCCGAAAAATCGCAGAAAAAAAACCGGATTGTTGCGGAAATTTGTTTGAGCGGCGGGAATTTTATCGTCTTTCCAAGGCTGATGACGCGGACGG
>JGI20214J51088_10001424_pt1 | contig 16336 bp, 12 predicted proteins | sample WetSurMetagenome_FD_51088 | JGI IMG/M metagenome (IMG submission 51088) | reverse complement strand
CAAGCAGCAAGCAACTTAGATGAATTTATTCTATCTTAGCATCCGGTGATACTAATATTATGCATCTTTTATGGAAAAGCCATTCAATCTTATTCTTGTTATTTTTGGAGCAACAGGGGATCTGACTTCTCGAAAACTGTTACCTGCTCTCTTTTCTCTGAAAAATCAGGGCCTGATGCCGGATAAATGTGCATTTATTGGTGTTGGCCGAAGTGAAAAAAGTGTTGAAGATTTCAGGAATGATATGGAAAAGGCTGTCAGGGAGTTCTTAGAGGATAAGGATGCCGGCATCAGTAATATTAAGCAATTTACAGCTTGTATCGACTATTTCAAGATGGATTATCAGTCTCCTGGTGATTATGAAAAGCTCAGGCAGGAAATTGAAAAAATAAGTGCTGCCCGCGGAACAGGTGGGAATATAATTTTTTATATGGCAACGCCTCCAAGTCTCTATGAGGTTATCGCAACAAATATTGCAAAAGCCGGGATGGGTGTTCAGAACGATGGTTTCAGGAGATTCATTATCGAAAAACCATTCGGGTATGACCTGGAAAGTGCCCGGAATCTTAACAAAACCTTGCATATGCTTGTTCAGGAGGACCAGATCTACAGGATAGATCACTACCTTGGAAAGGAGACAGTCCAGAATCTGCTTGTAACAAGGTTTGCAAACGGGATTTTTGAACCGCTCTGGAACAGGAATTATGTTCACAGGATTGAAATCACATCTGCCGAAAGCATGGGTGTTGAGGACAGGGGAGGCTATTATGATGGCTCAGGTGCCCTTAGGGATATGGTTCAGAATCATCTTCTGCAAATGGTAGGATTAACTGCCATGGAGCCCCCTTCGTCGCTCGAAGCTGATGCTATCAGGAATGAAGTGCTTAAGGTGTTCCAATCGCTTCAGCCCATAAAGGAAGAGGATGTTGAAAAGCAGGTTATAAGGGGTCAGTACACTCCGTCCAAAATCAGGGGAGAATGCGTCACGGGTTACAGGTATGAAAAGGATGTGGACGTTCACTCAAGAACCGAAACTTATGTGGCAATCAGATTTTACATAGATAACTGGCGATGGGGAGGGGTCCCGTTTTACATACGGACAGGGAAGCGTCTGCCAACCCGGGTCACTGAAGTGGTTATCCATTTTAAGCAGACCCCGCATCATCTGTTCCGCAGAGTTATGGGGAAACTGTCGGGCAATCAGCTTATTATACGAATTCAGCCCGATGAAGGAATGCTGCTCAAATTTGACATGAAGGAACCCGGAGCCGGATTCAATGTCAAAAATGTGAATATGGATTTTCATTATAAGGATCTGGCTGATGCAAGAATGCCATCAGCATATGAGAGGCTTCTTTACGATGTAATGCTCGGCGACTCAACCCTCTTCTCCCGTGATGATGAGGTTGAAACAGCATGGAAGTTCATCGAACCGATCCAGAAGGCATGGAAGAATAATCCGGCAATAAAGGTATATGGTTACCCCGCAGGTACCTGGGGCCCTGAACCGTCAAATAGTCTTATTGAGGGAGAAGGACTCATGTGGAGGTATCCGTGCAAAAATATGGCGGATGAGGAGTTGTACTGCGAGTTATAGAATTAAATTTGGTACAGGGTCTGTGGTCCGGGGTGTGGGGAAAAGGAACAAATAGCTGACTCGGTAATGCTATGTCTTCAACTCTCTGAAACTCCGTATTACTCCGTGCAGCTCCGTGATTAATAAATGAATATGCTAAAGAATAATAAAGTATTTCCAACACCTCAGGCNCTTGCTGAATCTTTGGCTTTTGATCTTGTAAATCAGATTAAGAATGTTGATACCAGTGTTAATTATTTCACAATAGCCCTCTCAGGTGGCAGCACCCCTCGGTTCCTTTTTACGGTACTGGGTGATCTTTATGCAGGTACCGTTCCCTGGGATAAGGTTCATTTCTTCTGGGTCGACGAAAGATGTGTCCCGCCTGAAGATACTGAAAGCAACTTCAGGATGGCCAATGAGACTTTGTTCACCAAAATTGAAATCCCTGAGGAGAACATTCACAGGATCAAAGGTGAGGCTGATCCTGTTAAGGAAGCTGAAAGATATTCTAAGGAAATGCTTGATTTTACTGTAAAAAGAAATCGTCTTCCGTTTTTCGATATTATACTTCTTGGTATGGGAGAAGATGGTCATACAGCCTCTATCTTTCCTGGCTATGAGCACCTTTTTCTGACTGATAAAATCTGTGCAGTTGTTGTTCATCCATCGACCGGACAAAAGCGAATAACAATTACCGGGNTTGTTATTAATAATGCAGCTTCAGTTTTCTTTCTTGTCACTGGTAAAAACAAGGCAACTATTGTTAATAACATTTTACGGGATCATAATGATAAAAAACAATTTCCTGCTTCATTTGTTAAACCGACTGATGGAAGGTTATATTGGTTTCTGGATGCGGCCGCAGGATCGTTAATTGGCAATGAGAAACCGGGAAATAAAGAAATAAAGAAATAAAGAAATAAAGAAAGGTATGAGCGACTAGTATCTGGCAACCTTAACCTATAGAAATATTTGAACCATTTTCTGTATTTTTGAATAAAATGTTTAATTATTAAAACTTTAAGTCATGTCACACGAAAAAGCAAAAGAACAGACTAAGGAAAAAAAGCAGGCTACCAAATCGTTAAAGGAAAAACGTGCTGCTAAAAAGGCAAAAAAAGCTGAGAAAAGTAAATAGAGAGCTGAAACAGGGGGTTGTTAAATTAACAGCCCCTTTTTGTTGATGGTTACTTGTTAAAAGTTGCTTGTTGCCGGTTCCTGGGTGCTAGATAAAAAATATTACTTATCTTTATCTTTCGGTCTCGCAAAAGTTTTTTTATTCTAAATTGAACGATATGAGTAGTTATCGAAACCTCGATATATACCAGAATACTTTTGCATTGGCAAAAAGAGTTCATAAAGCTTCATTTAAGTTACCTCCTTTTGAACTTTATGAACAAGGTAGTCAGATTCGTCGGTCTTCAAAAAGTATAAGAGATCAAATAGCAGAGGGATATGGCAGAAGAAGATACAAAGCTGAATTTATTAAGTTCCTGATTTATCAGATTTCAATGGTTTATACCCTGAATTTGATAGTCTTGGTAAAAAGATAAATAATTATATACAATATGTGGAGACCAGCTGGAAAACTTTACACCAAGCATCAAGCAACAAGCAACAAGTAACAATTCAGTTAGTCAAAAAAAAAGGAGGCTCTCTTCAAGGCCTCCTCATTTTTAATCAGTAGTGTGCTGAATTATGCTAATTTTACATTAATAGCATTAATACCTTTTTTACCTTCAGCAAGTTCGAACGTAACTTCGTCATTCTCTTTAATCTTATCGATCAAACCTGTTGCATGCACGAAATACTCGTTGTCTGAATCTGCATCTTTAATGAATCCGAATCCTTTTGATACATTAAAAAATTTAACTGTTCCTTTGTTCATTGTATTATGTTTTAAAAATTAAGTTGGCAAATGTACATAATTTTTCCATAATTCCGAATTTTAATTTTTGGAAGTTATTTTTAGTAATTATTATTCTTTCTTTTGTAACCGCAGTNCACACAAAGAATGCGCAAAGCAAGCAAGGAGATAACATTACATTGACTAACTTTGAGACCTTTGCGCTACTCCTTTGCGATCTTTGTGGTAAAAGAATAAAAAATAATTAAAAAGTAATTATGAATATCCGTAAAATGAAATCCCTGGTAACATTCCTGGCTATCATTTCATATTTTAATTTTCAATGCAATGGCCAATCAAAGATGCTGACTGTTGCAGAAAAATCGGAATTCAAATCCACAGCAAATTACAATGATGTTATGACATTCATTGACCAGCTGAAGAAATCATCGAAGTTCATAAGAGTTGAAACTATTGCAAAATCGGTAGAAGGGAGGGAAGTACCCCTTATGATTATAGGAAATCCTCTTCCAAAATCGCCGGAACAGATGTCAAAAGATAGCAGGATTGTAATTTATGTGCAGGCAAATATTCATGCAGGTGAAGTCGAAGGAAAGGAAGCTTTACTGATGTTTGCAAGGGATCTTCTTTTCGGGAAAAATCCCGAATACCTGAAGAGCGTTGTGTTTCTGCTGTGCCCGAATTTTAATCCCGACGGTAACGAACAGATCTCGCCAACAAACAGAACATACCAGAATGGTCCTGTAAATGGAGTGGGAGTAAGACACAACGGACAGATGCTAGATCTTAACCGGGATGGGATGAAAGCAGAATCACCGGAAGTACGGGGAGTTATCTCCAATGTATTCAACAAATGGGATCCGGCTGTTTTTATGGATTGCCACACTACTAATGGATCTTATCACGTGGAGCCTGTGACATTTACATGGATGGTAAATCCGAATGGCGATAACTCGCTTATACGATACATGCGCGACAGGATGATACCTGAAATGTCAGGGAATCTGTTGAAAAAATACAATGTTGAGAACTGTTACTATGGTGAATTCAATGATATGCTCAAGCCTGAAAACGGATGGTTTTATGACGCTTCTGATCCCAGGTACATGAGCAATTATTTCGGGCTGAGGAACCGGCTTGGTATTCTGAATGAGAACTATGTTTACGCTGATTATGAATCGAGGGTTAAAGGTTGCTACCGACTAATTTATTCTCTGGCCGATTTTGTTGTTTCGCATGGTTCAGAAATAAGAAATATGCTTCGCGAAACAGATCGGAAAACAGTTCAGAGGGGACTTAATGCTTCTATTGCTGACTCTTTTGCAATTGAATACAAAGTAAGATCTGCACCGGAAAAGGTCACAATCAAGACTTTNGAAGCGGAGATGATTACAGATCCAAACGGAAGGAGAAGACTTCAGAAAACAGACAGGCAGAAAACTGTCACTGTTCCATATTTCATTGATTTCTACGGATCGAAGTATGTCAGACTGCCATTTGCTTACCTTATCAAAACTCATGATCCTGAAATTATAAGNCTTCTGAAGACACATGGCATTTCCCTGGAAGAACTTAACACCAATTCCAAAATTGATATTGAAAGTTTTGAGATCAGTGAACTCAAGGGATCAGCCAGGCTTAACCAGGGGCATTATACAAATACAATACATGGAAGGTTTGTAAAAGAATCCATGGAATTTCCTGCCGGCACTCTGGTGGTCAGAATGGCCCAGCCTCTGGCTAACCTGGCTGCTTATCTTCTCGAACCACAGTCAAATGATGGTTTGATGACCTGGAATTTTTTCGACAGGTACCTGGTACCACAATGGGGAATGGGATATAATCAGTATCCGGTATTCAAAGTCATTGAAAAAGCTGACCTGAAAACAGTGAGATTGCCACCTGCCCAATAAAGTGGGTTTTAGACGCAAATCCATTTAAACACGGAGTTACGCAGAGTTAAAACGGAGTTACACGGAGTTAAGCAGTGACACTCCGTGCACTCCCTGCAAACTCCGTGGTAAAATAAAACTTTTGGAATTAATGCCTTGTATACTTATCGAACACAGTAATCACAGGCAGCACATTTCCTTTCTCGTCGAAAAAGTCGCGTGTTCCAATGCCTCCTGACCTTGTTGCCGGTTCCCACCAGAAAATTCCGGCACCCAGATTATAAGGTGTGCTCAAAACAACTTTATTGACCTCATCAAGGAACTCTTTCTGTCCTTCGGGGGTCTCAGGATAAGGAGCAGGCTTTATTCTGTATTCCGTTGGTGAAGAGCAATAAGCAACTTCAACAAGAATGATTGGTTTCATATAAGTCTCAGCCATGAAGATCATATTCTCCCGAAGGTCGAGCAAGCTGCCGTGCCACCATGGATAATATGACTGGCCGATATAGTCATAATCTATTCCGAAAGAATTGAATTTGTCGAAGAAGTATCTGGTTCTGTTCTTATTCCCTCCCTGGTCGATATGTATCATTATCTTCGGCCGGTTTGATGTATCACAACCTGCGTTTACTCCATTAATCCCTGCCTGGACCAGCTCCGCAAAATTATCCCAGTTATCAGGGATTTTTCCATCAGGCCAGAGCATCCCATTTATTACCTCATTCCCTATCTGCACCATTTCGGGCATCACTCCGGCTTTACTGAATTCTATTATCGTCTCCTTTGTATATTCAAATACTGCTTTAACAAGCTGTTTGTGCGTCATACCATTCCATGCTTTGGGGATAAACTGCTTGCCAGGATCGGCCCAGGTATCGGAATAGTGATAATCGAGAAGGAACTTCATTCCCATTTTTTTTGCATTTCTGGCAAGGTCAATTGTATATTCAAGATTGTTAGGAAGGTTGGTTGGGGTATGAAACAGTCTGAGTCTTATCCAGTTAAAGCCATGATCGGTGAATATCTTCAATCCGGGCTTAACTTCATTATCTTCTTTGAACTCATAACCGCTATCCTCGGCACTTTTCAGAAATGAAAGATCTGCACCAATTGCGTATTCCTGACCCGAAGTTTTAAGTGGCAATATGGAAAGTAAAGAAATAAGACTAATTAATAAATTACTTCCTGAATTGTAATTATTGATTGACTTCATGATGGTTGGTTTAATTCAATCGTAAATTTAAATAATTAATAACTTGCATATCTCTTTTTGCCCCCTACCCCCTAAAGGGGGTTTTAAATGAGTACACTAAGAAGTCCCCTTTTTAGGGGATTTAGGGGCGCCAGCAGGACGTGCAGGACCACACGACAAATAATATTATTTTCCCATAATATTCCCTTATTACCTTAATTTTAATAACATTGCAGAAATTTAAGATAAAAGAACAGGTAAAACTGAACTGACATGAGAAAATGGCGAATTGAAGACTCGGCTGAACTCTACAACATAAACGGGTGGGGTGTTGACTATTTTTCTATTAACCAGAAGGGAAATGTTGAAGTGAGACCTACAAAGAATGGGGTTGCGGTTGATCTGAAGGAGCTTCTTGATGAGCTTACCCTCTCTGATGTTTCGACACCTGTGCTTGTAAGGTTCCCGGATATTCTGGATGACCGGATCATTAATATTTCAAACTGTTTTAAATCGGCATCTGAAGAGTATGGTTACAAAGCTCAGAATTTCATTATCTACCCAATCAAGGTGAATCAGATGCGGCCGGTAGTTGAGGAGATAGTCAGCCATGGTAAAAAATTCAATATAGGCCTTGAAGCCGGATCAAAGCCCGAGCTGCATGCAGTAATTGCTATTAACACTGATCCTGAATCGCTTATTATCTGCAATGGTTATAAGGACGAAGATTATATTGAACTTGCACTGCTTGCTCAGAAAATGGGAAAACGCATATTTCTCGTTGTTGAAAAACTTAATGAACTAAAGCTGATAACAAATATTGCCAAAAGATTAAAGGTCAAGCCAAATTTAGGGATCCGGATTAAGCTTGCGAGTGTCGGCAGCGGAAAGTGGGAAGATTCGGGAGGTGACATAAGCAAATTCGGACTTACATCCAGTGAACTTCTTGAAGCAATTGATTTCATCGAGAGAAACAGAATGAGAGATTGCGTAAAGCTGATACATTTTCACATCGGTAGCCAGGTTACCAAGATCCGGAGGATAAAAGTTGCATTAAGGGAAGCCTCACAGTTTTATGTTCAGCTGCGAAAAATGGGATTCGATGTTGAATTTGTGGATATCGGAGGCGGCCTTGGCGTTGATTATGACGGAACAGGCTCATCAAACAGCGAAAGCAGTGTCAATTATACAATTCAGGAATATGTTAATGACTCCATCAGCACCTTCGTGGATGCTGCAAATAAGAACAATATTCCGCATCCAAATATAATAACCGAATCGGGTAGGTCACTTGCGGCGCATCATTCTGTCCTTATTTTCGAGGTTCTGGAGACAACCACTCTGCCATCCTGGGATGAAGAAGAAACAATTAATGAGAATGACCATGAACTTGTCAAGGAACTCTACGTTCTCTGGGATAATGTGAATCAGTCCAGGATGCTCGAAACATGGCATGATGCGCTTCAGATAAGGGAGGAAGCACTAGACAGGTTCAGTCTTGGACTAATCGATCTCAAAACCCGGGCACAGATTGAAAGACTCTTCTGGTCGGTCGCCAGACGTGTTTACCTCCTTGCCAACGTGACAAAACATGTACCTGCCGAGTTAAGGCAGATCTCAAGGATACTGTCGGACAAGTATTTCTGTAATTTTTCTATTTTTCAGTCGCTACCTGATTCATGGGCAATCGACCAGATTTTCCCGATAATGCCTATACACAGGCTGAATGAAGAACCCGTGAGACTGGCAACAATCCAGGATATGACTTGTGATTCGGATGGCAAAATCGATAATTTTATNTCGACACGCAATTCACCGAATCAGCTTCCGGTCCATCCTCTCAAAGGAAGGGAGCCATATTACCTGGGTGCTTTTCTGGCCGGGGCATACCAGGAAATTCTGGGCGACCTTCATAACCTGTTCGGGGATACTAATGCGGTACATGTTTCAGTTGATGAGGACGGTTACAAGATTGACCAGGTAATTGACGGTGAAACAGTGGCAGAAGTATTGGATTATGTTCAGTATAATTCAAAGAAAATGGTCAGGACCGTCGAATCATGGGTTACGACTTCTGTTAAAGCCGGGATTATAACACTTGAAGAGGGNAAAGAGTTCCTTTCAAACTACCGGTCAGGTCTTTACGGATACACATATCTCGAATAGATTTTGTAATAATTAATTCTTTTCTTACCTTTCTTAGGGTTTCGTAATTCAAGATCGTAGTTATTAAACCTTTAAACTNTTATGCCGTTAAACCTTTAAACCTTTATTCTTATGAGCGANTCTACTTCTTTCGATCTGAATGCATTTATTAAGGAGTCAAAAGAGACTCTGTTAAATCCCAAAGTTTATTTTTCAACAATGCCGATAACTGGAGGTATGGCTGATCCTGTTATCAAGGCACTCATTTATGGTGTGGTAGCAGGAATAATTGTGTTTCTCTGGGGCATTATTGGTCTGGGCGGCCAGACTGGAGTGTTTGGGGCAGGAATCGGGGCAATGGGGCTGGTATATACTGTNATTGNAGCAGTAATCGGTTTATTTATTGGTGCTGTAATAGTTCTGATAATTTCGGCAATCTGTAAGGGNANTACCGATTTTGAAGCATGCGTCAGGGTTGTGGCAGCTGTGATGGTTGTATTTCCGGTGAGTGCACTTCTCGGATTTATTACAGGGATAAGCCCGGTTCTCGGAGCCATTGTCGCTCTATGTGTANATCTTTATGCTCTTTACCTTCTGTATTTTGGATTGACCGAGTCGCTTAAAACAAATACTGGTACAACAAAGATATTCATGTATGTTCTTGTTGCTCTTCTTGTTATTTTTATGATTGCCGGATTAAATGCCCGAAAGAAGCTGAATAAATATATGGATGAAATGAGCCAGGTAAACCAGACGGAATTGATGAAAGATACAAGATAGGTTCATTTGTTTAAAAGAACATTTTATATGATTTAACCTTTGTGTACCTTAGTGTATCCTTAGTGTACTTTGTGGTAAAATTCCATAATAATTGACCACAAAGGTCACAAAGGACATCACGAAGGAACACAAAGGACTTACTGCGGAAATTTCCAGTTTCTTGTTGATTAAAAAAGTCAGACTGTCTGATCAACACTGACCAATCTCTTCTTATATTTGGCGTCTTTAGAGTTGTCAGTTGNATGTTGCAGGATGGAAGGATTTATAAACNTGCAACCTGCAACCTGGAATTTTGATNGATTGACTGAATGAAAAGACTTCCAGGATCGGGAAATATCTATATTATTCTTGTCTACAGGATCTTAATTGTCATGCTCCTGTTCTCCCTGTCAAGAATAGGTTTCTACATTTTTAATTTTCGGATGTTCCCGGATATCCCGTCCTCCCAACTTCTGACAATCTTAAAAGGAGGACTCTTATTCGATATTTCGGCTGCAATTTACATCAACCTGATATTCATCTTCTTTCACATAATACCTTTTGAATTCAGATATAATAATAAATATCAGGACGTTCTCAGGTATTTCTTCTTTATCACAAATGGAATAGCCATCGCAATTAACAGTGCCGATTACATCTATTACAGGTTTGTCCTTAAACGTGCAACCACCGACGTTTTTCAGACATTTGAGCATGAAGACAACCTTGTAAAGCTTTTTTTCAAATTCCAGCTCGATTATTGGCCCGTAGTTGTATTCTCAATCCTGATGATATTTATAATGATCCTTCTGTACAACCAGGTCAAGGTGGAGAAACCTGTCATAAAGAGAAGAGTTTTATATCATGTACTTAATGTATTGATGGTTCCTTTAATAGCAGGATTACTTGTAATTGGAGCAAGGGGCGGCTACAAACATTCTACAAGGCCGATAAGCATAAGTAATGCGGCAAGGTATGTTGAGAATCCACGTGATGTCGCGATAGTGCTTAATACTCCCTTCAGTCTTATAAGAACGATAAATAAAAAGATTCTCGTTAAATATGAATTCTTTGATAATGATAAGCTTGATGAAATCTATAATCCACATTACATTCCAGATACATTGGCTAAATTCAGGAATGATAATATTGTAATAATAATCCTTGAGAGTTTTGCCAGAGAATATATTGGATCGCTTAACAAAGATCTTGAAAACGACAAATATAAAGGCTATTCACCCTTTCTGGATTCCCTTATAAGTAAAAGCCTGACTTTTGATGTCTCGCTTGCAAACGGAAAGAAATCCATTGATGCAATGCCCTCGATATTTGCTTCAATACCATCGCTTGAAACTCCTTATACAATTTCGCATTATGCCAATAATACGATAAATGGACTACCATCCCTGCTGAAAGCAAAAGGATATTATTCTGCCTTTTTCCATGGCGCGCCAAACGGTTCGATGGGTTTTGATTCATTTTCAAGGATGGCAGGATTTGATGATTATTTTGGTCTTGATCAATATCCCGATGAAAAAGACTTTGATGGCATGTGGGGAGTGTGGGATGAACCATTTCTGAATTTTTTCTGCAATAAGATCAGTACTTTCCGGCAGCCATTCTTAGCATCGGTATTCACTATTTCATCACATCATCCGTTTAAGGTTCCGGAAAAATATAAAGATAAATTCCCGAAAGGTCCGGCGCCGATCCTTGAGGTAGTGGGTTATACTGATAATGCTCTCAGGGAGTTTTTTAAACAGGCTTCTGCACAACCATGGTTTGAAAACACACTTTTTATATTAACAGCTGATCATACAAATGAATCGGTGCACAAGGAATTTCAGAATAATTTCGGCTCCTATTGCATACCGATAATTTTTTACAAGCATAACAGCGATCTTCAGGGTATTAAAAACAGGATTGCCCAGCAGATCGATATAATGCCATCGGTGTTAAGTTATCTTGGTTATGCCGGGGAATACATTGCATTCGGAAACAACCTTTTTGATGATACAAAAGAGTCATTTGCCTTCAATACCAACGGAAGCACATACCAGCTCTTTATGAAGGATCATATGCTTGAAATGGTCGAAAACAAACCGGTCGGAATGTATAATTTCAAAACTGACAGGTTTCTTGACCATAACCTGATTGATAAAGACATAAGCAATTTGCAAATGATGGAGGATAAGCTTAAGTCAATAATCCAGAGCTATAATGCGAGGCTGATCGATAATAATATGGTTGTAAAATAGTCCGATGCCGGAAGCCGGAAGACGAGAGATTTTTTTCTGCGTGACTCAGCGAATTATTCTGCGTGCCTCTGCGAGAAATTTCTTTTCTTTTTTTTCTCGCAGATTTTCGCAAATGGAAATCCCGCAGATTTTCGCAGAGTTTGATATCAGATCTACGACTATCTACGAAACCAGAGGGAAATTATTTGTATTTTAAACAAATGAAAAAAATCGCCCAAATAATTTTCGAGAACGATAACGGGGAGTTCCTTCTATATCTGAGAGATGGAAAGCCCGGAATCCCTTTTCCTCATCACTGGGACCTGATCGGAGGGCATATTGAAGAAGGAGAGACTCCTGAAGCGGCGCTTGTTAGGGAGGTGAAAGAAGAGCTTGATTATGATCTGAAGGAATTCAAATTCTTCAGGGAATATCTATGTCTGGAAGGGGATGTCTATCCGAATTTAAAATATATTTATTCTGGTAAGTTCAATCTTCCGATTGAAAAAATTACTTTGCTTGAAGGCGACCGGCCGCAGTATTTTAGGAAAGAAGAGATCAAGGATGTCAAATTTGCAAACATTCTTAAGAAAATTGTGTTGGATTATATTTGCGAAAAAGAAAATGCTCAAATCGACAATTCTATTTCTTAAAATTGATTTAGATTTAATTATTGATTCTATTTTACCACTGAGTTTCACAAAGTTTACTCTGAGTTGCACTGTTTTAACTCCGTGTCACTCCGTGTAACCCCATGGTTAATAGGTTTTTTGATCCTTAATATTTTACTGTCATGATGACAATTAAAACTTTCTTATTAGTAATTTTAATAATTCTGGGAATTACAATCCAGGCTCAGAATTTTACCATTAAATCGCCTGATAATAAAATTGCTGTAAATATCAATAATGCTGAAAAGCTAACCTACTCTGTCACCTTTAAAGGGCTGAGCGTTATTGATCAATCGCCGATGGGATTTGAGTTTAAGGATGAGCAACCCATGGCCGGTAACTTCGAAGTTACGAATCAGAAAACACAGAGTATTAATGAGAAATGGATCCCTGTGGTAAAGTCAAAACATGCAGAGATCCTCGACAACTATAATGAATTACACCTTTTTCTTAAAGAAAAATCGGCTCCGATGCGTCAGATGGAGCTGACAATCAGGGCATACGATGACGGAGCTGCCTTTCGTTACAAGTTATTCAGAGCTTCACGGATTGGGGAGAGGCAATTAACAAAAGAACTGACAACTTTCAGCATTCCGGGTGATCCAAAAGCATGGATAGTGGAATACGGAAAGTATTCGACATCGAACGAAGCCGAGTTCTTTGAACATCCTTTGAGCTATCTGAATGAAAAATCAATTGCAGGGTTGCCACTTCTGCTTCAATATTCGAATTGCTGGGTAGCCGTTACCGAAGCCAGGATCGATAATTATGCAGCATTTTATATCGGTACCAACGGTAACAAGAATCAGCTTACAACAAAGCTGGTTCCGTTCCCGGGAGAGCAGGAAGCAGGAGTTAAAGTCAGGTTTGCCGATGNGGTTTATACACCCTGGAGAGTTGTTATGGTTGGAGATACCCCCGGAACNCTTATTGAATCAGAAATAATCCAGAATTTAAATGATCCCTGTGCAATTAAAGATCCATCCTGGATAAAGCCGGGGATGAGCGCATGGGACCACTGGTGGAGCGGAGAGGTAAAGATGGAGATGCCGGTGATCAAGCAGTATATTGATATGGCTTCTCAGATGGGATGGCCATATATGCTGGTTGACTGGCAATGGTACGGAAAGTTCAATTCGCCTGAAGCTGACATAACAAAATGGGCGCCTCAGATCGATATGCCCGGGATTATTGAATATGCCCATTCAAAAAATGTAAAAATCCTTATCTGGCTATATTCGAGCGATGTGAACAGGAACTCAGCCTATAAGACTGCATTCCCGATCTATCGGAGGTGGGGTATTGCAGGTGTCAAGATCGATTTCATGGACCGCGATGACCAGGAGATGGTAAACTGGTATCATGACATTATAAAATGTGCAGCAGAGAACCATCTGTTAGTTGATTTTCACGGTGCCTACAAGCCTGACGGAATAATCAGAACATGGCCTAATATGATCACCAGGGAAGGATTAATGGGCAATGAATATTATAAGTTTTCAGATAAGATGAGTCCTGAACATAATGTCAAGCTTGCATTTACGAGGATGCTTGCCGGACAGATGGATTATACGCCGGGAGGGTTTCTGAATGTAACCAAGGAACAATTCAGGCAGCAGACTCCTGCCCTTGTCTGGAATACCCGTGCAGCCGAGCTATCAAAATTTGTAATTTATGAGAGTCCGTTGACAGTCGTTTGTGATCATCCTGACAACATTCTTGGCAAAGCAGGATCTGATTTCCTTAAAATAGTACCGACAACATGGGATGATATTAAATTCATTGGCGGTTATCCGGATGAATATGTTGCAATTGCAAAGAGGAGTGATGAAAAATGGTTCCTTGCTGTAATGAATAACAGCATTGGGAGATCTGTGGATGTCAATTTAAATTTTTTACCACAGGGTAGTTATACAATTGAAATGTGGGCTGATACAAAACAATCGGACAAGGAGCCAATGGAACTGAAGAAATCGGAGAAAAGTGTAAAATCAGGTGATACAATAAAGATTACCATGGCTAAGAATGGAGGGTTTGTGGCGGTGTTTAAGTCTAAGTAGTCTTGCAGTCCTGCGGTCTTGCGGTCTTCCCTCTGAATTTTAATCTGCGGAACTCTGCGCGATACTCTGCGCACCTCTGCGAGAAAATTCTTTTCTTTTTGTTCTTGCAGATTTTCGCTGAAATTAAGACTAATATGCAAAACTGACAGCTGAAAGCTGATAGCTTTTTTCCATCTTTTTTCCCAAATTCCATCCAAATTCTCCCCTGTTTAGTCAAAATCAGCCATTTTACTTTTTATTCAGGACAAGAATAGCTTTTATGATTTAACTATTTGATTGTTAATAATTTCACAATATTTGACTCTTTGGTCAATCAAAAAACAACATTTTCATTGTAAATTTCACATCCTTTTTGACCAGAGGCACTGATTACTTTGCCGATGGTAAGAAGTTGCATGCAGACGGACAGAAATCATTGATAAGCGGTTTTCAAATCTTACCTCATTTGGCCACCCAACGGACCTTATCTGCTTGACATGCATGGTGTTTAGAAATATCTTTATCCCATAAACTGACACTTGAAATTATGGGAAAAAGGAAATTTTCGGCTTACATGAAAATTCTATTTCTGGCAGTTCTTTTCATGTGCCTTGGGAATGGTGCTTCGGCACCGACAAAGTGTTATTCAATGCGAAGGATGATGATTGTTCATGCAACAAAATTCGCAGAGAGAATACACCATGAATCTGAGTTCAACCGGCTTATAAACGACCTGGGACGAAGGGAATCAGGAAATAATTGGTTGTCGGTTAATTGTATCGGCTGTTTCGGGGAATGGCAGTTTGCGGAGTCGACTGTTCATTATCTTGGTTATAAACAAGTAACTCTTAAAAAGTTCAAAAAGGATCCCGGAGTATTTCCACCAGAGTTACAGCGCAAAGCCCTGGAATCACTTATAAAGTTAAATCTTGTATTATTAAGGAATTACTTTGAATATATAGGTGATACAATTATGGGGGTAGAGATTACGAAGTCGGGTATGATTGCTGCTTCTCATCTTGGAGGGGCTCAGTCTGTTAAAATCTTCCTCGCTTCAAATGGAAGGATTGACAAAGAGGATGTTCTTGGTACCTCGGTAAGGGATTATATGAAAAAATTCAGCTTTTACGATATCGATTAGTCAGATACAAAGTGGGAGTGCTTCCTGACCAGGCCAATGGTTCTAAGGAGGCCGGACAAAAAAACCTGATGTGTGGAATCATCAGGTTTTTTATATATTATTTTCTGCGCGACTCTGCGTTTTTATCTGCGAGACTCTGCGAGAAATGGTTTTTCTTTTTTTCTCGCTGATTTTCGCAGATTCAAATCCCGCAGATTTTCGCAGAGTTTATCTATTAATGATTTATCCCATGCCATTTATTTGATAATGAAGATAATCCCTGGATAAGTTTCAGAACCCGCCAGGAAGTATNCGGAACGAGGTAATCGGGAGATATTATTTTTGGAACATCCTGATTATGCTCATTTATTGCCAGCTCAATTGAAGCCAGAACAACCTCCGGATCGAATCCTGTAAGTATTATTGTTCCTGTATCCTGGGCTTCCGGTCTCTCCATCGATTGCCGGAATGAGATAGCTGGAAATTTAAGGATTGCAGATTCCTCACTGATTGTACCTGAGTCGGACAAAGTACATTTGGCATTCATCTGCAGTTTGTTATAATCGAGGAATCCGAAGGGCTTAAGGAACTGAATAAGAGGATTCATTTTAAAATCCTTTAAGTTTTCAAGCCGTTTCCTGGTCCGCGGATGGGTTGAAACAACCACCGGCAGACTGTATATTTGGCATAGTTTGTTTAAAATGGTCAGGATNTTATGAAGATTNGCNGGATTNTCGACGTTTTCTTCGCGATGAGTAGAAACCAGAAAGTAGTTATCAGCAGTCAGCTTTAAGCTATCAGCTATATTGGAAGAATCTATTTTTGATCTGTAGTA
>JGI20214J51088_10001422_pt1 | contig 16363 bp, 19 predicted proteins | sample WetSurMetagenome_FD_51088 | JGI IMG/M metagenome (IMG submission 51088) | reverse complement strand
AATTTTTCTAAACAATTCTTTACCCCCAGCATAGTTGATTGTAATATATTAATCTTATCAATTATATAATTATTGATTATTTCAATATTGAAAGAAAAGCATTTTCGAATTATCTGATGATATAAGAATTCCCTTTTTTTCTCACTTAGTTTCTTGGAATCTTTAATTCCTTCGATAATTGTATTTTCAGTCATGACAACGGCGGCAACGACTAAAGGTCCGGCTAAAGGACCTCGTCCTGCTTCATCAACTCCACAAATTAAATGATTCAAATAAAATTCTTTTAAATTAATATAGATTATTTTGCTTTGAATTTCATTTAATTAAGATATATGAAAAGAATTTATAACTATAATTGCATAATTCCTTGAAATACTTTCATAAAATATGTAAATTAAAGGTTTATTATAAAATTATGTTCGAAGATTTATCGCTTAAATTTGATAGTGTACTAAGAAAAATCCGTGGACAGGGCAAAATAACCGAGAAAAACATCGAAGAAGCCCTGCGCGAGATACGACTTGTATTATTTGACGCTGATGTTAATTATAAAGTTGTCACAAAATTTCTTCAGGAAGTAAAGATAAAATCGCTCGGACAAAATGTCCTTACAAGTATCACACCCGGTCAATTAGTCGTAAAAATTATTAACGATGAGTTGATGAATCTGATGGGGTCTGAAAAATCGGATTTGATTTTTTCAAATTCAATCCCTTCTATTATCATGGTTATTGGTCTTCAAGGCTCTGGAAAAACAACATTTTGTGCAAAACTTGCAAAGCATTTGAAATCTAAAGGAAAAAATCCCGTGCTTGCGGCTTGTGATATTTACAGACCGGCAGCTATAGACCAATTAATTATTTTAGGTAAACAAACAGACATACCGGTATTTTCAGCCGATAATGATAAAGAACCATTATCCATTGCACNAAATGCAGAAAACTATTGCCGNTTAAATGCAAAAGACACTTTNATTATTGATACGGCAGGAAGATTAGCAATTGATGAAGACATGATGAATGAAGTACAGAATCTGAAGNTAAATTTGAAACCTGCTGAGATATTATTTGTTGTTGACTCGATGACAGGACAGGATGCTGTAACTACCGCCAAAACTTTTCATGATAAACTTGAATTTAGCGGTATAGTTCTTACTAAACTCGATGGCGATACACGCGGCGGAGCAGCACTTTCGATAAGAGCAGTTGTTAATAAACCAATTAAATTTGTCAGCATTGGTGAGAAAATAGATTCAATCGAGCCGTTTTATCCTGACAGAATGGCTTCGCGGATTCTCGGAAAAGGTGATATCATATCTTTCGTTGAGAAAGCCCAGCAGGAATTTGATGTTCAAGAGACAGCTAAACTTGAAGACAAGTTAAAGAAAAATAAATTTGATTTTGAAGACTTTTTAGCGCAAATCAGGCAGATTAAAAAAATGGGTTCATTGAGCAGTATTCTATCAATGATTCCAGGAGCGGGTAATGCACTAAAAGGAAAAGAAGTAGATGAAAAAATATTTCACAGAACAGAAGCTATAATTCTTTCCATGACAAGGAAAGAGAGAGAGAATTCTAATATTTTAAACGGCAGCAGGAGAAGAAGAATCGCAAATGGAAGCGGAACTACGATACAGGAAGTAAATAGAATCATAAAGCAGTTTGATGAAATGCAAAAAATGATAAAGGGTTTTAGCAGGGGTAAAATGAAAAATGTAATGAAAGCGATGAATATGCCAAATAATTTATTAAATAGAATATAATTCAAAAAACCTTATAATTTAAAAAAATTTATTTTATATTTAGAAAAATACTAAGAAGGAGAATTAAGCAAATTGGTAAAACTTAGATTAAGAAGAATGGGCAAAAAGAAAAAACCCATTTATAAGATAGTAGCTGCGGATGCAAGATCACCCAGAGACGGTAAATTTATTGAATCGGTCGGATATTATAATCCGAATATGGATCCGATTGAAATCAAATTAAATGAGAAAAAAATAAGTTACTGGATAGATAATGGTGCACAGCCTACGCATACAGTCAATAGTCTTTTCAGAAGAGAAGGTATTATTTTCAAAAGAAATCTCATTAAAAAAGGATTGGATGCTTCTGCTATTGAAGAAAAGATGAATCTGTTCTTTGAAAACAGAAAAACAAAACTTGATAATGAAAAAGTAAAGAAAGTAAGAAGAAGAGAAACAAAAGCCAGGAAAAGAAAAGAAGCTAAAAATAAGACTGAGAAATAAAGAATAATAACTGAATTCAAGAATTTTTTCTTTAAATAATATTATTAATTAAATCCTGAGGGAGGTTCTGAAATGAAGGAATTTTTAGAATTTGTTGCAAAAAACTTGGTTGATAATCCGGAAGGCGTTACAGTTGAAGAAATAGAAAAGGATGGAAGAATTCTGTTTAGATTGCATGTTGATGATTCAGAAATGGGTAAGATTATCGGAAAAGAAGGAAGAAATGTAAAAGCAATACGAGTGTTACTATCAGCTGTAGGAGCTAAAAACAGGAAGACGGTAGAATTAGAGATTCCTGATAAAAGGGTAAGAACGGAATAGAGTTTATTGATAGAGAAAGAAAATTTAGTATTCATAGGAAAGATTTTAAAAACTACCGGATTAAACGGTTCTTTGAAAATAAAAATATTAAGTGATTTTCCGGACAGATTTGATAATCTGGAACATGTTTATCTGTTTGATGAAAATAAAGATGAGCTTGTAAAAAACAAAATAACTGATGAATTTAATTTCTTCATCGAAAATCATACGTTTCTGAATAAAGATTTAAAATTAAAATTTAACGGTTTTAATTCTATCGAGGATGCAAATGAATTAAAGGGTTATTTTCTCTGTATCAATGATACAGATAGAGTTAAGATTAAGGATGGAAACTATTATTATTATGAATTAGTTGATTGTTATGTATATTCCGAACAAGTACGGGTAGGCAGAGTTTTGCAAATTGACAATTACGGCGGAGATGATTTATTGGTTATTGACAGGGATGATAAAGAAAATATTTATTTGCCATTCCGGAAAGAATTTATCAGTTCAATTGATATTTCGGAAAAAAGAATTGATGTTAAATTGATTGAAGGTTTAATATAACGATTTAAACATGAAATTTGATATTATCAGTGCAAATCCTAAAATCATAGAAAGTTCTTTAAAATCAGGATTAATTTACCGGGCACAACAAAAAGGAATAATTGAAATAGACGTTCATGATTTAAGAAATTATTCTGCCGGTAAATACAAGCAAATTGATGATTCACCCTATGGCGGTGGTTCAGGAATGATATTAAAACCCGAACCATTTTTTAAATGTATAAATCATTTACTGAAACAGAGGGAATATGATGAGATATGTTATTTTTCACCACAGGGAATAGCATTGGAACAAAGGCATTTGAATTATTATTCACTGAAGAAGAATTATATATTGATTTGCGGACATTACAAAGGAATTGACGAGAGAGTGATAGATAAATTTGTTACGGTTGAAATATCAATTGGAGATTACGTTATTTCCTGCGGTGATTTAGCTGCATTGGTATTCATTGATGCTACATCGAGATTAATACCCGGTGTGCTAAATGACGGTGAATCTGCAATAACCGATTCGTATCAGGTTGAAACAGGTTTTGATTATCCTCAATACACAAGACCGAAAACGATTGATGATATGGACGTACCTGAAATACTATTGAACGGAAACCATGAAGAAATCAGGAAATGGAGAGAAGAAAAAGCAAAAATAAAATTTGAAAAAATAAATAGTTTGAAAAATAAGTTATAAAGCCTAAATGATAAGTTTTTGAAAGGAGCTTAAAAATGGACAAAATTAAATTAGTAACAGCTGCACAAATGAAAACGGAATTGCCAAGATTTCATCCCGGCGATACCGTATCAGTCTTCGTGAAAGTTATTGAAGGCGATAAAGAGAGAATCCAGCAATTTAAAGGTATAGTAATGGGAATAAAAGGTGAAGGTATCTCCAAGACTTTCAGAGTAAGGAAAATTTCCAATGGAATTGGAGTTGAAAGGGTATTTCCACTTCATTCACCGAAAATTGCAAAAATTGATATTATCAAAGAAGGCAGTGTCCGGAGAGCCAAGCTGTATTATTTGAGAAAATTAACAGGAAAAGCTGCCACGAAAATTAAAGAAAAAAAGAAATTAGAAAAAATACCGGCTGAAATTTTAGGCGTAGCAGAAATTTCCGCTTCATAATAAAATCAGCATGAGATGAGCGAAAGAAAATTTTTCGTTTCAATAGCCGGTAATATAGGTTCAGGAAAATCTTCTTTGACAAGTTTAATTTCAAAGAAGTTTGACTGGATTGCTTATTTTGAATCAGTAAGTGATAATCCATATCTTGAAGATTTTTATTCGGATATGCAAAGATGGTCATTTAATTTACAGGTCTATTTTCTGTCACACCGGTTTCGAGTTCATAAAGAAATCTTACAGCAAAAAAAATCCGTAATTCAGGACAGAAGCATTTATGAAGACGTGGAAATATTTGCGAAGAACCTGTATGAATTGGGGCGAATGGATGAGAGGGATTATTTTAATTATAAAAATCTTTTTGCAGAAATGTGTAACTATCTCAGACCGCCGGATTTATTGTTGTACCTTAAAGCAAAAACTCCTACATTAGTAAAGCAAATAAAAATGCGTGGGAGAGATTTTGAGAAAGAAATTGAAATCAGCTATCTTGAAAAGTTAAATGAAACATATGATACATGGATTAAAGATTACAATTACGGAATAGCGATAACAATTGAAACTGATGATCTGGATTTTGTGAATTCGAAAGATGACTTAAAATATATCACCAATACACTTCAAAACAAACTGAGTGAATTAGTTATCAATCCCCAACTCCCGATTTCTTTTCAGTAGATTTCTCTTTTATACTTTTTTTCCTGTTTAATTTATAATAGCTTTTTCAGCCACTCGATTATTTTAATATTTATTTCCGGAAATTGTTCAATCAAGTCTTGACCGTGTTTATCTGAATCGTAAAGTTTTATTTCTTTAGGTGATTCAATAAAGTTATACAAAATAGATTCTTCATCTTTCGCATATTCACCGTCATTTTTTCCACATATGAATAGAACCGATAAGGTTTTTCTTGCAACCATACTTGCATTCATAGACCTTTCATCAATTCCGGTCAAGCTCCGGAAAGTAGATTTACCTCCCGAAATCCCAACCATAGTTTTTGCACCTAAATAGTATTTTGAATATAGTGCAAGGGATGCTCCAATTGATGTACCAACGACTGCAATTCTTGCCGTATCAATTCCCTCTTCTGTTTTTGTCCATATGAAAACAGCTTCGATATCTTTTGGGGTTTGCTCTTTGTCAGTAAGCAAATTCATTAATTCAACCTTAGCTTTGTCCGACTCTCCATGACTCCGGATATCATAAGTTATAACCTTATATCCATATCTTAAAAGACTATCAATAAAATCCTGCTTCCACTGCCTCCTGTCAGATTTAAACTGATGAATTAAAATTACAAGAGGCTCTTTAACATTTGATTTTTCTTTGGAAAAAAAATATTCACCCTGAATTTTCAAATTATCCGATGTCTTAAAAGAAATTTGTTTCTTGTCATATACAGCAATTGTCTTGATTGAATCTTTTAACACTGTTTTAATACTTTCCCTTGAACATGAATGTAACAGACTTAATGACATAAAAGATATCATTATAATAAACGGAATTAATATTACTTTTATTGTTTTCATATATTTGTTATTATTTACTTTAAATAAAAAACGTAACTATATTTAAATAATAATAGTTACGTTTTATTATATAAAACGATTTATAATAAATATTAAAGGTCTATATGAAGAATCCACCCTCGTTTATCTTCAATTTCTCCATATTGGATACCTGTTATTGTATCATATAATTTTTGAGCCACAGGTCCGATTTTCATATCATTAATAATTAAATCTTTTCCTTTATAATGCAGCAGTCCGACAGGAGAAATTACCGCAGCAGTCCCTGTACCAAAAGCTTCTTTTAATGAACCATTTGAATGAGCATCAATTATTTCATCTATTGAAATTTCCCGTTCGGTTACTTTCATTCCCCATTCATTTGCTAATGTGAGTACGGAATTTCTTGTAACACCGGGTAATATATTCCCTTTATCAAGTGACGGGGTAATTAATTCGTCATTAATGACGAACACAATATTCATAGCACCAACTTCATCAATATGTTTTCTATGTACACCGTCAAGCCATAATACCTGAGAAAAGCCTTTTTTTCGTGCGAGTTGTGCTGCAAGCATAGAGGCTGCATAATTTGCAGCAGTTTTTGCAGCTCCGAGTCCGCCTCTGACTGCCCTTACCTTGTCAATTTCAACTAATATTTTTACAGGATTCAAACCTTCAGCATAATACGAAGCAACCGGTGAAAGAATAATGATAAATTTATAAATATCCGAAGCACTTACACCTAAAAAATTTCCTGTCCCGAATGAAAAAGGTCTTATATATAAAGACTCTCCTCTTTTTTTCGGAATCCATTTATTATCAACTATAACAATCTCTTTAACCGCTTCTACAAAATTTTCTACAGGATACGGAGGAATGCATACTGCTTCAGCAGAACTCATCATCCTTTTACCGTTCATCTCAGGTCTGAAAATATTAACTCCGCCATTCTTAGACGGGAATGCTTTTAAACCTTCAAATATTGTTTGCCCATAATGAAGAGTACAATTAGCAGGCTCTATTCCAATATCACCATAAGGCAATATACTTCCCACATCCCATATTCCGCCTTTGAATTCTGAGATGAACATATGGTCAGAAAAGTAAACACCAAATCTCAAATTATTCCAATCAACTTTATCAATCTTTGTTGCAGTTGCTTTTGTTACTTTGAAATTTCCCATGATATTAATTCCTTATATTAATCTTTAATCGATTTTATTTCTTTAAAATATCTTTCATGAGCTTTTGTCCTGCTTCGAGAGCCTGACGATTCAGAGTAAGTAAATGATGATATCTTTCGGGTAATACTTTCTTGAGTGCTTCTATAATGGAATCAAAGCTNACTATAGGTTTTCTNTCAAGAAAAGAACCCAGTAATATCATATTTGCCACTTTAATATTATTCAATTTATTTGCCTCGTCTGCTGCAGGAATCGGATAAATATCAATATCTTTTCTTTCCGGCGCATGAAGTATATTTGTTGATTCATAAACCAATACACCTCCGGGTTTTACTTTGCTTTCAAACTTCTCCATTGAAGGTTGATTTAATATTATTGCGGTATCGAATCTCGATATTATCGGAGAACTTATTGTTGAATCAGATACAATTGTTATACAATTAGCTGTTCCGCCCCGCATTTCAGGTCCGTAGGACGGCATCCAGGTGACTTCCTTACCCTCTACCATTGCAGCATATCCGAGTGTCTGACCCATACTAAGCACTCCCTGTCCACCAAATCCTGCAATAATTATTTCTTCACTTATTCCTTTTTTTACTTCTTTTCCCATATTTTATAATACCTCCGATTGTTTTAATTCAAGTTCTTTTAAATCTTCCTTTGATGGAAGTTTTACATCTCCTAATGGATAATATTTAATCATATCATTATTAATAAAATCATTAGTTTCCAGAGGTGTCATCTTCCAGTTCGATGGACAGTTTGAGACTATCTCTACAAAACACGTTCCTTTATTTAATTTCTGATACTTGAATCCGTTCATTATTGCTTTCTTTGCCTTCCGTACATTTCCTGCAGAATTAACAGATTGCCTGGTCACATAAAAGGCACCGGGAAGATTTGCTATCAACTCCGACACTTTCATCGGATATCCTACCTTGGTTATATCCCTGCCATAAGGTGAAGTTGTAGTTTTCATATTAGGTAGTGTTGTTGGTGCCATTTGTCCGCTTGTCATTCCATAGACTGCATTGTTAACGAAAATAATCAATATATTTTCACCTCTGTTGATAGCGTGTATTGTCTCTGCAGTTCCAATTGCCGCAAGATCGCCATCTCCCTGATATGTGAAAACATATTTATCAGGCAAAACCCTTTTCACCCCGGTTGCCACTGCACATGCTCTGCCGTGGGCTGCTTGCTGCATATCTAAATCAAGATATTCATAAGCGAACACTGAACAACCAACAGGAGCTACACCAATCGTTTTATCTTGAATATCGAGTTCTTTTATTACTTCGGCAAGTATTTTATGAATCGTACTGTGTCCACAACCCGGACAGTAATGGAATTTGGTCTCAGTTAATGTGTAAGGGCGTTCATAAATCATTTCCCAGTTTTCATCTTCGTTTATTGTGCATACAGGTAATATTATTTCATCTTCTGATGCAGGTCCTCCGCCTAAAATGTCTTTTATTTCTTTATCTCTCATACTTTTATAATTAATAATTAATAATTGTTTTTTACCATTTGTTAATGCATTTCTTAAGATATTCAAAAACTTCTTCAGGACTTGGGATTATTCCTCCCATTCTGCCATAGTGTTCTACAGGTATTCTTCCATTTACCGCAAGTTTTACATCTTCAATCATCTGTCCTGCGTTCAATTCCATGACGAGGGCTCCTTTAATATTTTCCGCAAGTTCAAATATTCTGTTATAAGGATACGGGTATAATGTTATCGGTCTTAATAATCCAACTTTTATTTCTTCTTCTCTTGCTATTTCGACAACCTTATGACAAATTCTTGCTGATAATCCATAGGCAACAAGTAAATATTCAGCATCTTCAGTCCTGATTTCTTCAAATCTAACTTCATTTTTACAAATCTCTTCATATTTTGCGTTTAATTTTAGGTTTACTTTTTCCATCTTTTCCGGTTGTATGAAGAGTGAAGTGATTATGTTTCTGCTCCTGTCTATCGTTTTACCTATCGTTGCCCAGGGTTTTTCTACCTTCTTTACTTCCCTGCCCTTTTTGAATACTACCTTTTCCATCATTTGTCCTATTGCTCCATCACTTAACATCATTACAGGGTTTCTGTATTTATCCGCAAGTTCAAAGCCCAGGTATATAAAATCCGCCATTTCCTGAACTGATGATGGAGCTAATACGATTAAATGATAATCTCCGTGACCGCCGCCTTTAGTTGCCTGAAAATAATCTCCCTGTGAAGGTTGAATAGTTCCAAGTCCCGGACCGCCTCTGTTTACATTGACTATTAAGCACGGCAGTTGTGCGGCTGCAATATAAGATATTCCTTCCTGCATTAAACTTATTCCCGGAGATGATGATGATGTCCATACTCTTGCTCCGGCTGCTGCAGCACCATATACCATATTGATAGCTGCCACTTCGCTTTCTGCCTGCAGAGGAATGCCGGTCCTGCCGGGCATCTCTCTTGATAAGTATTCAAGTACTTCGGACTGAGGTGTGATGGGATAACCGAAATATGCATCGCATTTAGCCTGTATAGATGCTTCCGCCATTGCTTCATTGCCTTTCATTAATCTGATATCTTCTTCCATATTATTATTATAATTTTACTATTGTTGTTTTAAAATTTAGAAAACATTTAGTTTCTTTCGATTTTATATATAATCCATATTTCTCAGATCTTCCGCAGAAGGATTCTCATCAATATTAATTACAATGTTTGATTTAACATTAGATACTTTTGCAACAAGTTCTTTCTTCTTACCTGTTGTCCTGTAAACTTTTATTATTCCGTCGGGACAGATTAATGCACAATTCTCACAGCCTGTGCAGTTTTCAGCATTTACAAATACAGCATAACGGTATCCTAAATTGTTAATCTCTTTTGATAATTTAATTGAATCTTCTTTGCATGCTATAGTGCACATTTCACAGCCCTTGCACTTCTGGATATCTATCTCTATCTTGCCTTTTACCTTTCGGGGTTTCTTTACTGTTGTTGTTTCTGACATATTATTTATTTAAATTTTCGGTATGTAAAACTTTTCAAAATTATTTAAAATAATTTTGAAAAAAAAGTTAGAAAAATAAATTATTTCGCTTTATTTTATTTAAATGATTCGGGATTTAAAGCTTTTCTTATATGTATAAAAACGTCGTCAACAGATATATATGTCATACAATCCGGTGTTTTGCATCCGTAATCATGCCCGAGATACAGACAGGGACTGCAAAATTTATCACTTTGAATTAAAACTGAATTCTTGCTGTATGAACCCCACTTAGCCGGATTCGTTGGTCCGTGCAATCCCATTGTTTTCGTATCAACACATCCTGCGATATGAAGCATTCCTGTATTACTGCATACAATCAAATCGCATTTTCCGATTATCGCAACTATATCATCAATTGAATATTTTCCGGCTGTGTTTATAATATTTCCTATTCCTTCTTCTATTACTTTGCAGCGGGTTACATCCGTTTCTGCACCCGTCAATAATAATCTGAACGAGCTGTCAAATTCAATTAATCTTTTTCCTAATTTGATATAATTTTCATTCGACCATTCTCTCGGCTGTCCGTTTTCACCGCAGCCGGGATGAAGGCATATCACAGTCTTATTTTCCAGATTATATTCTTTCCAGAAAGTGTCAGCTACTTCTAAATTCTTTTCAGTAAGAAAATATTCAAGTTTTTTATCTTCATCTGTTAGTACAACTCCCAGTGGAATCAGCAGGTCAAGGAAATTTTCTAATTCGTGTTTATTCCTGAGGTGAATTGCAACCCTTGAATAAATAAAATGTTTAAACTGCCCTGAAGTCTTGAATCCAATTGAAAAATGATTTTTCGAGAAAGTAGTAATAATCGAATTTATTCTTTCCCATTGACCTGCGTCTATCAATATATCATAATGAACTTTTCTGAGATTTTTTATAAATTTAAAAAAATTCAGAGGATTAATAAATGAATGTACATTGCAGTTTATAATTTTATCAATATATTTTATCTTACCCGCAACAGCTTTGTTTATCGGTGAACAAAGAAATGAAATCTCGGCTTCGGGAAAATTTTTCTTCAGAGTACGAAGCATCGGAATCATTAAAATAGTATCCCCTATCGCTGCTAATTTGATTATCAGAATCTTTTTTATATTCTCAATCGGAAGGCGTTTTTTCTTTTTGAAAAGAATTGAAACTATAACTAATAATGGTATTCCTAAATATTTATCAAAAAATCTGAAAGTCGCTTTTCGCTTCATTACATATCGTTCAAGAATTAAATGTTTGATAATATACTAATTTTTTGATATATTAACAATCAAAACACAAGTATAAATTTGAATAAAAATTATTCAGAAATCATCAATATGGCTTTGAACAGCCGTAAATTCGCTTATGCTCCGTATTCTAAATTAAGAGTCGGCTGTGCCTTGTTAACGAAAAGTAAAAAGATTTTTAACGGCGCGAATATTGAATCTGCATCGTTCTCATTGACAATTTGTGCTGAGAGAGTTGCTTATTCCAAAGCAATATCATCAGGTGAAAAAAACATAACTGCTATTGCCATCGCATCCGACAAAATTGAATATCCTTTTCCCTGCGGAGCGTGCAGGCAATTTATGAGTGAATTTGGTGAGGATACGGAAATAATTTTAGTAAAATCAAAAAAGAAATTTAAAGTTTTTAAGTTAAAGGAATTACTTCCTGAATTTTTTTCATTAAAATAAATTTTTATAAAAGAATATGAATGAAGATTTACAGATTAGGACTTTTAAAAAAATCGGTCATATCGAAGTCATTTGCGGAAGCATGTTTTCGGGGAAGACAGAAGAATTGATTAGAAGAATCAGACGCGCTGAAATTGCAAAGCAAAGAGTGATAGTTTTCAAGCCTGAAATTGACAAACGATACAGCGAATATTCGATTGTCTCTCACGATGAATCAAGTTTCCCTTCCGAGATTGTAAAGAAAGCAGAAGAAATTCTCGATAAATGTTTTGATGCTGAAGTGATTGGAATTGATGAAGCGCAATTTTTTGATAAGGACATTGTAAAAGTCTGCCAGACATTGGCGGATGCGGGAAAGAGAGTTATTGTTGCGGGATTAGACCAGGATTTCCGCGCGGTTCCGTTTGAGCCGATGCCGCAATTACTTGCGGTTGCGGAATATATCACTAAGACTCTTGCGGTCTGCGTTGTTTGCGGAGCACCTGCCAACAGGACTCAACGGGTTTCCGATGAAACAGAAAGAGTTATTGTCGGAGGAAAAGACCACTACGAAGCCAGATGCAGACTTCACCATTTCTATAAAGAAAATTAATTTTTATTAAATATTATCTCAATGAAACTATATTATTTTTTAATTCTCGTTTTATGTTTTTCAATTATTTACGGATGCAATAAAAAGTCTTCGGACACAAGTACAGGTTCTAAAAAGAAAGTCGGATTGGTTTTCGACGTAGGAGGCAGGGGCGATAAATCATTCAACGATGCGGCTTTCAAGGGATTGGAAAGAGCGAAGAAAGAACTCGGAATTGATTTTGAAGTCATCGAGCCGGGCGACGGTGCGGACAGGGAATCGGCTTTGCGAAAACTTGCAAGCAAAGATGATATCGGAATCGTGTTTGCTGTCGGGTTTATTTTCACCGATGACATAACGGCAATTGCAAAAGATTTTCCAAATAAAAAATTCGGCTGTATTGATTATACTGTTTCCTCGCAAAAAGAAATTCCTTCGAATCTTTCCGCACTTGAATTCAAGGAAGAGGAAGGAAGTTTTCTGATTGGTTCTATTGCGGCACTTGTAACAAAAACCAACACTGTCGGATTCCTCGGCGGAATGGAATCGGCATTGATTAAAAAATTCGAAGCGGGATATAAGCAGGGAGTAAATCATATTAATCCTGATTGCAAAGTGCTAATCAGTTATGTGAGTGTATCTTCAGACGGTTTTAAAAATCCGGGTAAAGGCAAGGAAATTTCACTCAGCCAGTACAATTCAGGTGCAGACATCATATATCATGCCTCGGGTCTGTCCGGAGTTGGAATGTTCGAAGCCGCAAAGGAAAAGAAGAAACTCGGAATCGGTGTTGACCTCGACCAGTATGAAGAAGCGCCTGGATTTGTTCTGACAAGTATGATAAAACTTGTTGATGAAGTAATATTTCAGACAATAAAAGACCACAGTGAAAATAAATTCACAAGCGGTGTAAAGACGCTGGGATTAAAGGAAAAAGGAGTTGATTATATTTACAACGATAAGAACAAGAATCTGATTACAGAGGAAGTACGGAAGAAAATTGAAGAAATAAAAGCAAAGATTATTTCCGGAGAAATATCTATTAAAACAAACTGAATAAAATTATTAGTTTTATTTTTTAAAAAACAAGAATTAAAATACAGAAAGGCAAGGATCTATATTCTTTTGCCTTTTCTTTTTCTTATAATCTTTTTCTAAAACTAATCAACAAATCAACTGCTTTTTCCCATCTTCCATCTTAAGTCTATCGTCTAACTCTTTTCTCTCTCTAACCCCTAATACCTTATTCACTTACTTATTTCATTAAAATCATCTTTTTTGTTTCCGAATAATCTCCTGCGGTTAATCTATAAAAATAAATTCCACTCGATAAATTACTGCCATCGAAATCAACCTCATACTCTCCGGCATTTAATTTTTCATTTACCAAAGTTGCTACTTCTTTTCCGAGAATATCAAAAACCTTCAATACAACGATTGGATTCCCGATAGAAACATTCGGGAATGACAAAGCGGGGATATCAAATTTTATTTTTGTTGTTGGGTTAAAAGGGTTTGGATAATTCTGAAGAAGACGGAATTCATTCGGAATTGTGTTTACAGGCTTTCCGATGGAAATGATTATACTTAACGGGCATCTCCACACACCATATGAGTATAATCCGGCGAAAAGATAATTTCCTTTCGCTTTCAGGATTTGTACCGACGAAGGTAATGTGTCCCCCATTCTGTAAAATGTAATTCCGTCATCGTAGGAATACCTGACATAATGTGTTCCGTATGTACTTGTAGATGTTCCGCAGAATATTATATTGTTATGTGAGTAAACGCAATTGAATAAAGAATCTTCAAATTGTGTCTGGAATTTTATCCAGTTTGTCCCGTAGTTTGTTGACCTGAACAACTTGCCATTCGATACTGCAAATATCGTTGTTCCGTTTTTTTCAAGATGTGCAGGATACGGTCTTGGAGAAGTAGGAACAGGAACATTTTCCCATGAGGCGCCGTTATCTGAACTTCGCTGTATGGTTCCGAATGGAGCGGAATGTGTATTGTGCGTAGAATAAAACAGCCATTCGTTTAATCTCATTATGCTATTTATGCCGATGGTAGATGTTCCTATAAGATTCCAGTTCAAACCGTCGTTTGTAGTCCTGTAAATCCCGTCACGTTCAGTCCCGAACATTATATCGCTTCCTTTTGCGTTGATTACGCTGGGAGTAAAATTAAGATTATTGTAAACTCTGAAAACTGCTTGCCAGTTATCCCCTCCGTTTGTAGTTCGGTAAACGCCATCATCAGGAGCCGGGTCATTTGTTCCGCATCCGGCATAAAGTTTATTGGAGTCGGTTGAAATGGCAGTTACAAAATCATATGGCAAATCGCCNGTTATTTTCTGCCAGGAATTTCCGTTGACTGTTCTATATAATCCGAAATTACCTACCGAAGAGTANAGGTAATTTCCGTAAACGGTAAAATTTTCAGCTTCAACATCCTTCATTCCGTTTGATGTAAAACTCCAGTTAACTCCGCCGTTTGTTGAACAGAAAACTCCGGGATAAGACAATCCCGCAAATATTCTATTTCCCTTTAAAGTGATGTCTTGCACTCTCTGACCTTTTTTAATCTGTGTCAGTGCAGTCCAGTTGTTTCCCGAATTAGTTGTTACAAAAATCGAATCGTCGAATGCGGCATATAATTTTCCGTTTCTGTATTTAAGAACCGCATAATAATCATCGGGTGCGTTAAGNACTTTTGTCCAGTGAATTCCGANATCTGTGCTTTTATAGATNCCGTCGTAAATAAACGAACCGTATAATGTATTATTTCCGTAAGCATACGATCGTGAATATTTGCCGGATTGTATTCCGCCGGAATCAATCCTTATCCACGTTCTTCCGTAATCTGCACTTCTTACAACGCTATATACTGCTGAATATATTGAAGAAGTAATCAGATAATTTCTCGCAAATATCATCTCATCGTACAGGTTTAAGCCCGCTATTACGGGATAAAAAGTAAATGTTTCTCCGTTATCGTTAGAGACATAAACACCTGCTCCAACGCTTATATAGACGCTGTCGTTACGGAAGGCAAGTGAGTTTATCAGGCTGTTTCCAAGTTCGGTAATTTGATTCCACGTATCGCCTTCATCTGCCGAGCGGTAAACGCCCCCGTTTCCATATTCAACATAAACATAAGAATCATACGCAAAAATCTGCGAGGGTGCCGGCACTTCGAATGGCGGATTCAATCGTTCCCAGCTGGCGCCGTTATTATACGACCTGTAAACATGCGAACTNGAAGTGACATATAAAATGCTTCCCGAGTTTGTGGTAATGTTCTGAATGACCGCACCNGTCGGTCCGTTTGTCTGCGTCCATTGGGCTGTGCAATGTTCAGTGTTTAATGTAAAATGTAAAATCACTGATACCGTAAAAAGAAAAAATGTTTTCATATTTCTTTGTTTTATGGTTTTTAAAATTTCAGTAAAAATAATTTTTCCTTTGACTTTTAAAATTAATAATTTTCCATCTCATATAAAAGGGTCTGCTCTGTGAATAATAATTTCTTTTTTAAATCAATAAATTACTTTTTTAGCGCCTGCAGCATCGGGATAAGCATAGCCGCAAGCAGCAGCAATGCCATAAAAGGACGCAATAAATTAATCGGTTTAAAGTTTTTCCTGCTTATTGCCGAATGAAGATGATTTATAGCCGAAAAAGTAAAAAACAATAACATCGCAATTACAATTGTAGAGTCTGCATATATTCCCCAATTCAAAATATAAATTATAAGGGCAGTTTACAGCTGTTGCTAAATTGGCTAACCCTGATTGAATCTGATAAGNGCGGTCAGGCTTATAGCCGATTTTCTCAGANGCAATTTCGCCAAGAAATAAAGATTCAAATGCCACNGTTCCGGAAAAGAGCATTGCTACAAAGGGTCCCAGAATGTGAAATCTTGAAACNGCATTGTCACCGAAGTAGAATGCGAAAAAAAATATGATCCCAATTCCGGCAGGTCTTATCCATTCCATCATATTTGAGATAAATTTTTTCACATTATTATTTTTTATTTAATTAATGTCATTCGTTTTGTTTCTGAAAAATCTCCTGTTTGTAATCTATAAAAATATATTCCGCTTGGGAAATTTGTGCCGTCGAATGTTAC
>JGI20214J51088_10001419_pt1 | contig 16371 bp, 11 predicted proteins | sample WetSurMetagenome_FD_51088 | JGI IMG/M metagenome (IMG submission 51088) | reverse complement strand
AAATCTGCCGAAGATAAATTTAAAGAAGCTGCAGAAGCTTACGAAATATTAAGTCACGATGAAAAAAGAAATAATTATGATCGTTTCGGACACGAAGGAGTTAGAGGAAGCGGATTCGGTACAGATGGATTCTCAAATGTAAATGATATTTTCTCACACTTCTCTGATATCTTTGGAGGTTCATCAATCTTCGATGAATTCTTTGGAGGAAACCAAAGAGGAAGATCAAGAAGACGTGGAACGGGAGTGCCCGGATCAGATTTGCGTGTGTCTTTGAAACTTACACTTGAGGAAATTGCAACCGGTATAACAAAAAAAATAAAAATCAGGAAACAGGTTAAATGTAAAGATTGCAATGGAACCGGAGCTCAGGCGGGGACTTCATTAAAAACCTGTCCTGTCTGTAATGGTTCAGGCGAAGTCAAGACAGTATCAAGATCTGTATTTGGTCAGTTCGTAAACATCCAGGCCTGCAATAATTGTCAGGGTGAAGGTCAGGTAGTAGATTCTCCATGTAAGACTTGTTCTGGTGATGGCAGAGTTGATGATGAATCAACTTTAAAAATTGATATTCCTGCCGGTGTTGAAGAAGGACATTATATGACGATGAGAGGAGAGGGAAATTCAGGTAAAAGAGGAGGTCACCCGGGTGATGTAATTGTTGTATTTCAGGAATTACGTCACGAGCAATTCGTAAGAGATAAAGATGATATCATATTTAACCTTTTCATAACTTTCCCTCAGGCTGCTTTGGGAACCGACATTGAAGTTCCGACACTNACTGGAAAAGCAATGTTAAANATTGATGCAGGAACACAGCCGGGTAAAATGTTGAAGATGAAAGGCAAAGGAATACGACACCTGAATTATTCCGGAAGTGGAGACCAGATAGTTAAAATTAATGTTGCCATTCCGCAAAAATTGAATTCAAAAGAAAAAGACCTGATCAAACAACTTTCTGAGATGCCAAATGTTAAAACATCTTCTGACAACGAAAAAAATAGTTTCCGCAGTAAGTTTGGGTTATAATCGATTTTTTTTGAACATCTATTCAGAAAAATTTAGTTGTTTGATTTAAAGCAAATTATCTTTTCATTTATACTATGTTTGAAAGATTTTCCAGGAAATTTGGCTTCACACGAACGGAGATCATTGTAATTCTTTTCCTCACAGCATTATTTATTATTGGTTATGTTTATGTTGAATTCATTAAACCGATTGGATCCCCTGAATATAAATCCATAGATTACTCTAGGGAAGATAGTCTCTTCGAATCGCATAATAATTCTAATTCTGATTATAGCACGGAAAATTCTGACCAAACAAGTAGTCAGTCAATTAGAAATGAAGTGTTAGAATTAAGTGATACCATCGCTTATGTTAAAAAAGATATCGAATCACTAACAGAAAAGAGTATTAACGTTAATACCGCAGACGTTAATGAGTTGACCAGGCTACCCGGAATTGGTGAAAAAACAGCAGAAAAAATTATCGAGTTAAGAAAACAGAGAGGTAAGTTTAAGAATCTGGATGAGCTTATGGATGTGAAAGGTATTGGTGAAGTAAAGTTTAACAAAATAAAAAAATTTTTATATATTAAGTGAGCAAACAAAAAAATTTTCTGGAGGAATGATGAAATCCCAAGCAGGCGAATCCTGGTATATTCACGCTGCACTGTACCTTGTAATAGCTATTCTTACTATAATACTTATCAAAGTAGCGATCATCGATCCTAACAATGCCGTTGAACAAGATAAATTCTGGCGAACTGAATCCAGGCTAAGAATGAATAATATCAAAGCTGCCGAAATTTTATGGCAAAAAAAGAATGGGAATTTCACTGACAACCTAAGTAAGCTGATAAGTTTTATAAAAACCGATGCTTTTGTTGATAGCGTTGTAAATTCCTTCGACTCACTTACAATGAAACCAGCTAATCCATTCAAACCATTAATAAGCGGTCAGTTTACTCCTGATAGTTTGATGCACTCACCTAAAACGTATCAGACTTACGTTCTTCAAATAGATACTTCGGTTTCAATAGATACTACCATCAACCGTCGAGGCGACGTAATAAAAGTCGATACGACACTTGTTCTTGGTTCAAGATATTTTCTTGAAGATCCTGATGGATATGGTACTGTCGGAGAACTGAACAGTGATGCAAAGAAAAATACTTCGTCCTGGGAGTAACCCTGGATAAATGAATGAATTGCAGAGATGTGTGGGTCTCAATCTCACAACCTCGAAATTACAATTTGTCGAAATTGAAAAAGTTAACAATCATCTGCTAATTAATAACGCAGGTCAGACATTTGTAAGTCCAGCTATTATTTTTAAGGAACAAGACGAAACTTTTATCCAGCAACAACTCCAGGCTGCATTTGATGAATTGAAAATTAGAAATTCCATCAGCAGCAATTTAGTTTCATTTACACTACCACCTGAACTTTTTATAACTCTTCAATTGCCTTATGATGAAAATCTCAGTCAGGCAGAAGTACGGGATGAATTTAATTGGGAAATTTCTCAGCTTTTCCCCATAATCAATATTGAAGATTTAGCCACTAAATTTTATGAGCTCGACAGTAGTTTGCTACCCTCAAAAAGGAATGCACTAGTAGTTGCATTGAACAAAAAGCACTTACTACTTATTAAAAATTTCTGTTTGAAAAATAATTTAATTCCAAAGCTGGTTGATAATTCTTCAATAACAGCTAATAGTTTTATTAACAGTTTTAACAGCGTTACCAGATCTGTAACAATTCATCTTTTCAATGCCAGAGATTCAATAACACTTTTTATTAATATTTCATCAAAGCCTGCTTATGTAAAAGTTTTTTCGAAGCAAAATGAAAATTATATAAATAGAATTATAGAAACATTTTCGAGGGAAATTTTTAAATGGGTTGCTAATAGCTCTTCTAAAAGTGCTATTTTATCTGGAGAAGATTTGGAAGGCGATTTGCTTTCAGAGATTGGTCGGGGCACTGAACTGGTATTTGAAAAGATTAATCCGTTTGAAATAATAAAATTCAAAACAGAAAATCAGAATAACGACATACCACCCGATCATTTTAGTTCTTTCATTTCCGCGACTGGTGTTGCTTCACGATTTGGCCAGGTTTAGTTTTATGCGCCTCAGATTAACTTCGGGTTATTTAAAAGGAAGATTTATCAATGTTCCAAAATCTGATTTAATCAGACCAACAACGGAAAGAGTTCGCGAAACTATCTTTAATATATTGAACAATAAGATTTCGTTTGATGGTATTAAAGTTTTAGATCTTTACTCTGGATCCGGTGCGCTGGGGTTTGAGTGTTTAAGCAGAGGTGCAACAGAAATTCATTTCGTTGAAAAAAATGCGATCATTTACAGAAACCTTGAACAAAATATTAAATCTCTTCAGGTTGAGAAAGAGTGTAAAATATTTAAAATGCCGACTTTGAGCTTTTCAAAGTTGAAAACGGATGAAGGATATGACTTAATATTAGCTGATCCCCCCTTCTTCAAAGATGACATCTATAATGTAGTTGCAAATATTTTAAGCAATCGATACATTCGCAGCGGCTGTTTTATGATCATAGAAAGATCTATTCAAACGAAACATAAAGATGTCGCAAATTTAAAAGTTGAACCATTCAAAATAATCGGAGATGCTTGTCTTTACGAAATAACATATTCAGAATAAACTTGTCCCTTCTGTTTTTCTTTTCAACTATTCTTTCTTTCCCCCAGCCATATCAGCGCGAATTAAATTTAGTTCCGATCGCAGATGCAGAAGGGTCACTTCATAATATCTATTCCGGTGGACACAATAATCTTGAGCATCAATTCGTTGACATTGATGATGATGGAGATCTGGATATTTTTTATATCGATAGTGATGAAACTTTTGGTTGGTTTGAAAATGTCGGTAATAAATTCACAGCTGAATTCGAATATTCATTGACCGTACCCAATGGCTTACATTTCTCCAATTGGTTCTATTTTGTTGATATAGATGCTGATGATGACCTTGATTACTTTACAGGAAACAGCGATCAGATCTCATATTACAGAAATGATGGTAATGTGACATCGCCTTTTTTTGTACTTATTCAAGATACCGTGTATGATAGTACCGGTAATCCTATTTACAGTGAATTCTCGTGCAATCCCATTTTTGTTGATATTGATGGCGATGGAGATTATGATTTTATAAGTGGAAACTCAGCAGGAACTTTAACCTACTATGAGAATATCGGTTCACCTCAAAATTTTAACTTAAAATTTATTACAAACATTTGGCAAAACATTATTATAATCGGTACTGGATCAAACAACCCGCTGCATGGTGCTAGCTCGATTGAATTTGTTGATATCGATGACGATAATGATCTTGACTTATTCTGGGGAGATTTTTTCAGTAAAAGTTTGTATGTAATTGAAAATCAGGGAACNGCCGTATCACCTGATATGAAAAGAGTTTCAAATATTTATCCTATTAATTCTGATAGTGTAGAGACAAGCGGCTTCAATATGCCGCGGTTTACAGATATTGATGCTGATGGAGATTATGATTTATTTGTTTCCGTTCTTTACGATCCAACTGTTCCACAATCATTGATGTATTACAAGAACAATGGGACTCCACAAGCAGCAGATCATCAACTGATAACTATTGATTATTTGAAAACATTTGATGTTGGAAATAACAGTTCACCAGTTTTTGTTGACATTGATAATGATAACGATCTGGATCTATTTCTTGGATCATTTAAAAATCCGACCGGTTCAATAAATTTTCTGGAAAATACAGGATCAGCAAGCAAGGCATCATTCTATTTTGCTGACTCATTCTATTTTAATATAACCAGTGATCTCAGCATATCGCCATCTTTTGGTGATATTGATAATGATGGCGACTACGATTTATTAGTTGGAAAGTTCAATGGTACATTATCACTTTACACTAATTCAGGTACACCTTCATCTCCAAGTTTCATAAGCAATGTTATTCTTCGGAATAATAATGGAGATTCGATAGATGTTGGTTCATCTGCAATTCCACTTATGAAAGACATTGATAATGATTCTGATCTTGATCTTATCATAGGTGCATTCAATGGTAAATTTTATTTATATGAGAATACCGGAACAGTATCTTCATACCAATTTACTTTAAATAGCTCATATTTTTCAGGTCTTGATGTAGGTGACAATAGTACACCATACTTAATTGATTACAATAAAGACGGTGCAATTGATCTATTCACAGGAAACAGAAACGGACTATTCTTTTATTTTCGAAACGATGGCAGTAATTCAAATCCAATATGGACCGAAGTAACAGACAAATTCATCGATGAAAATTTTGGCGGGAATACTTTCCCAAGCTTTGTCGACATCGATAATGATACAGATTTAGATTTAATCCTTGGAAATGTGAAAGGAGGATTATATTTTTACAACAATACTGATGTATCAAATGTTGTTGAAACGGTTAGGAATCAGCCTGGTAATTTTAGAATCGATGCTTTTCCAAATCCCTTTAACCCGGAAACGCAAATAAGATTGGAATTACCGGTAGGTCAGGATGTTACGATTGAGATATATAATTTATTAGGCGAAAGAGTAAAATTATTATATAAAGGGTATCTCGCAGCAGGAACTCAAACATTTTCTTGGAACGCTAAAAACAATTCGGGTATAACTCTCCCCGCAGGAATCTATTTAGTACAAGTAACTTCGAAAGAAGTTTATAATGTAATTAAAATAGCTTTTCTAAAATAAATCTGAAGTAAATATTATGAAAAAAAATGTACTATTGATGAGTGCTTTAATAGTACTCTCGATCGGTTTTACTTTTTCTCAAACGGTTACCCTTCTGGGGTCACTTAATCCGTATCCAGGTCAAAAATATGCAGACATCTGGGGTTACTCAGCAGGTGGACGAGAGTACGCAATTATGGGTGCTACAGGAGGTACAACATTTATTGATGTTACTGATCCATTCAATCCAGTCGAAATTATCAAAATTCCTGGACCAAATTCATTTTACGAATGGAGGGATATAAAAATTCATTCACACTATGCGTATATAACAACTGAAGGATCTGGTTCGGGTGCTGGTATGCAGATAGTTGATCTATCACAATTACCTGTTACTGCAACGCTGGTTAATACTTACACTACTACATTCACCACGGCACATAATTTATATATTGATAATGGTTATGCCTACATTGTTGGCGCAAATCCGGGAAGTGGTGTTCATATTTTGAATCTTGCGAATCCAGTGAATCCTGTAGAAGTTGGATATTATAGTTCCAGCGGATATGTGCATGATATTTATGTTTGGAATGATACAGGATATGTATCATCCGAGGGAGAATATGCAACAGTAAATTTAACTTTTAAAAACAACCCTGTGTTGATAAATTCAAGCATGAATTTACCCGGCATCTACGCACACAGTGGCTGGTTAACTGAAGACAAAAGATATTTTATCGCTTGCGAAGAATTCAATGTCAGAGATCTTACTGTTTGGGATTTGAGCGATCGATCTAATTGGGAACTTAAAGTTCCACAATGGCAAAGTAGCTCCAGTTCGCCAATACATAATGTTTTTGTTCTTGGTAATTACGCGCACATCGCTTATTATGAAGATGGTTATGTGGTGCTGGATATTTCCAATCCTGAAAATCCACAGCTTGCGGGTCAATATGATACGGATCCAACACCGAGCACCGGTAGTTACAAAGGTGCGTGGGGATGTTATCCATATCTTCCATCAGGAAATGTACTCGTTTCAGATATGCAGACCGGCTTGTATATTTTTGATTTTGATGATGGTACCCCCGTAGAATTGACTTCTTTCACCGCTGTTGCTAACAAAAATTCTGTTATTTTGAATTGGACTACAGCAACTGAAACAAACAATTTTGGATTTGAAGTGGAGAGAAAATCAGAAAAAGAATTTGTGACTATCGGATTCATAAATGGAGCGGGTAATTCAACTGAGCCACAGAAATATTCTTACACTGATAATGATCTTGAAGCCGGAAGATATGAGTACCGACTTAAACAAATTGATTTTGATGGGAATTATGACTATTCGAATGTGGTCGAAGCTGAAATCAATATTTTGAATTCATTGACATTGGAACAAAATTATCCTAACCCCTTTAATCCTTCAACAAGAATCAAATACTCGATTCCTGAATCAGGCTTTGTCAATATCAGTATTTACAATCTTCTTGGAGAAAAAGTCAATGAACTTGTCAACCAAGAGTTAGCTTCTGGTGATCACTACACTGATTTCAATGCCGGTAACTTACCTACTGGTATCTATATCGCAAAACTAAAATCTGGTAATGCATTTCAATTTATTAAAATGAGTTTAATCAAATAAATCGAGGATCTCCATGAAAACTTTCATACTCGTTATGGTTCTGTGCTGTTTTGAACATCTAATTGCTCAAAATAATGTCTCATTATTAGGTCATCTGAATCAATACCCTTCTGCAGGATATAATGATATCTGGGGTTACGCTGATGGTTCAGGAAATGAATATGCATTGCTCGGAGTTCAAACCGGAACGTCAATTGTAAATATAACTAACCCGAGTAACCCGGTCGAAATAGTATTTATTCCTGGAACAAATTCTATCTGGCGTGATATTAAAACCTGGGGTACTTATGCGTATGTTGTTTCAGATAATACTAATGATGGACTTCAGATAATTGATCTTTCACAACTTCCAACTACTGCAACGCTGGTGAATCAAACAACTGCATTTTTTAATAGAGCACATAATATTTTTATTGATAATGGTTATGCGTATGCAATTGGAACTGAAAATGGTGGTGGAATGCATATCCTCAATTTGAGTAATCCAACCAATCCAACACAAACAAATTACTACGCTGGAAGCGGATATATTCATGATGTATTCGTTTGGAATGATACAGTTGTTGTTTGTGATGGTTCAAGCCAGATCTACCAACTGATAAATGTAACAAATAAATCCAATCCTCAGGTTATTAGCAGCAGTTCGTCATTACCTGGAATTTATGCTCATAGTGGTTGGATGTCTGAGAACAAAAGATATTTTTTCGGCATGGAAGAATTTAATGTTAGGGATCTTACAATATGGGATTTACAGGATAGAAGTGCCTGGGATTTAATGGTATCAACATGGCAAATGCCAACTGGAAGTTCAATTATTCATAACTGTTTTGTTCGGGGAAATTACCTGCACATTTCCTACTACACTTCGGGTTACGTTGTTCTTGATATATCAAATCCGACGAGTCCACAATTAGTTGGTCAATACGATACTTATCCTTCAAATGATGGTGGAACGTACAATGGTGCCTGGGGTTGTTACCCTTACCTTCCATCCGGAAATACTTTGATTTCCGATATCGAAACAGGATTATATATTTTGCATTTTGATGGCGAAGTACCTGTTGAATTAAGTTCGTTTAACGCTAATCAACTGAACAACAATGTTCTGTTGAACTGGACTACAGCAACAGAAAAAAATAATATGGGATTTGAGATTCAAAGAAAGCACGAAAATGAATTTTATACAATTGGCTTTGTTGAAGGTCATGGCACAGATACAGAGTCAAATAATTACTCATTTGTTGATAAAAATGTAGAATCTGGAATTTACACTTACAGATTAAAGCAAATTGATTTTGACGGTACTTCATCTTTTTCTCAGGAGGTTGAGGTTGAAGTAAAAAGTCTGGAAAGTTTTGTCCTCATTCAGAATTATCCGAATCCATTTAATCCATCTACTCATATAAAATTTAGTATACCTTCTTCTGGCTTTACAAATCTTTCTATTTATAACCTTGTCGGTGAAAAGGTCAGTGAACTTGTTAATGATGTTCTACCTGAAGGCGAATACAATTATAATTTTAACGCAGTAAATTTTCCTTCAGGAATTTATATAGCTAAGCTCACTACAGATAAATCTAATCAAACAATCAAAATGACTTTACTAAAATAATGGAATAAAATGCGACTGATTTATAAAATATTATTCTTGTTTTTTTCTGCTATAATTTTTTTCTTCGCTTGCGAAGATGAAACGGTTGTACCTTTAGTTGACGAAACTAATAATGGTTTCCAGTCAAGAGAAGTTGCAGAAATTTTTGTTAATAATTGCCTGGATGCTGGTTGTCATGGAAATATTCAACCACATCATAATTTGAAATTGACATCTTATAGTGAAATGATAAAAGGATCAATTGGTAGAGATTTTGAGCCCCATCAACATAATGCAAATTCAAAACGTTCAGCAGAAGAAACTGTCTATGGTGGTAGCCCAATCGTGCCATTTAATGCGGAAAAAAGTTTACTGTATAACCTTATAACAGGAAACATCGAGGATTCTACCCAGAGGATGCCAAATGAAGGAAAAAGTCTTTCACAATCAGATATTGACATCATTAAGGATTGGATTAATAACGGTGCAAGAGATTATAATGGTAACGTTCCGTACACAGGCGGTGAAAAAGTTTTTTCTTGCAATCAAGGCTCAGATGAAATTTACGAAATTGATGCAAAGTATCAGGTTGTTTCCAGAATTGTTAATGTTGACTTGATTGCTGCTACAGATCAGCCGCACAATGTTCAAATCAGAAACGGATATTATTATGTTACTTTAATCTCAACAGGAAGATTTTTGAAGATTGACGCATCAACAAACCAGATAGTTGGACAAGTCGGAGGAATTGAAAACGCTGGTATGATTCAAGTTACCAGAGACGGCAAAACTGCATTTGTTTCACGTTCATCGGCTGCACCAAGCATTTATAATATTATTTATGCTGTTGACACAGAAACTATGACAATAAAAGCTGAAATAAGTTTACCCGCAACAGGCTTACCACATGCAATATGGTTAACTTCCGATGACAGTAAATTGTACGTGGGGAACATGACACTCAATGTTATTTCTATAATTGATGTTGCTTCACTTGAATGGGAAGACGATATTGTTTTACCGACTAATAAAATTTATGAACCAATGCATCTCTATGTTTCTTCAGACGATCAATATCTTTATGTAAACTGCAGAACTTCGAGTTCGATGCTTGTCATCAAATTATCAACCAAAGAAATTCTTCAGGAAATCCCTATTCAAGAGCACCCGATGCAATCCGCAATAACCACTGATGGGAATAAAATCTATGCAGTATCGCACCATGAACCAATAATAACTGAAATAACAAAAAATGGTGAAAGCTGGAGTATCACTAGAGAATTTACGAATGATGCATTTCATCATTTATATGGAGCAGATTTGTCTCCGGATGGAAAATATTTATATGTAACCTGTGCAAATAATGATCCTGATCATGAGTTTGAACCTCATTATAAAATTCCTGGAACAACCAGATCATCATTAGTATGCATTTATGATATAGCAATGGATAAAATAGTAAAAATTATTGATGTAGGAAGTTTTGCTACCGGTATTGCTGCAAGGCAGAACTAATCTGTTCAAAAAATGAAATATTAAGCCCATCATTCGATGGGCTTTTTTTATTTTTATAACTATGAGTAATATTTAAATGGAAAATNCAATAATTATTAATTGTTAAAATTATGCGCAAAGTAATTTATCCTGGTACGTTTGATCCGGTTACATTCGGACATATTGATTTGATAAAACGGGCAATAGAATTGTTTGATACAGTTGTTGTAACAGTAGCCATCAATCCTGGCAAAGCACCTTTATTCTCTACTGAAGAAAGAGTAAATATGTTAAAGGAAAGCTTGAAGGAATTCAAAAATGTTTCAATTGATTCATTCGATGGTCTGGTAGTAGATCATGCCAAAATTGTTGGTGCTGGTGCAATCCTGAGAGGTCTTCGGGCAGTAAGTGATTTTGAGTACGAATTCCAGATGGCTTTAATGAACAGGAAGCTGGCAAATGAAATCGCTACAGTTTTTCTTATGCCTCACGAAAAGTTTACTTATCTCAACTCAACAATCATCAGAAATCTTGCGAGCTTAAACAGCGATGTAAATGATTTCGTACCAACCATTGTTGCAGAAGCATTAAAGAAGAAGTTTAAGAAAAGCTAATTCCAAAATTTAGGAACAAAAAAAGGTGTCATCGACACCTTTTTTCAATTAATACTTTATTGAAAATAATCAGCTTAGAAAAACGATAGTAACAAGTAAAAAAAATGCACTGAAAGCAACGCTTGTCAGAATTCTTATAAAAGTTTCATTTATTGTATCATTACGCATTTTATTCAACCAAAATTTTGTTATTAATTGCTTAAATTTTTTCAAGTTTTATACCGTTATGCTTAAGTTCTTTTCTTTAATTTCTAATCGCAATCCAGGAAATCGAGGTAAATTCTACTAATTCACAGGGTAATTTTGTTGAATCTTTAAACCTAATATTGGCGGAAGGGTTTTCATTATGTCAATTTTGTCATAAGCTAAATTTAATGATATAAAATTCACGTGGAGATGGAGTACTAAAAAAAACCGCAGCAAAAAATAATTTCTGCTGCGGCACTTAAAAACATTTGGAGAAAAACTACTTCGATAGAATCATCTTCATAGTTTTTGAGAATTCTCCTGAAATCAACGAGTAAAAATAAATTCCACTTGATAAATTGGAACCGTTGAATTGTAATTCATAATTTCCTGCCCTCAATTCACCCTCAAGTATGTTGGCAACTTCTTTTCCTAATAAATCATAAATTTTCAACGAAGTAAATCCGCTTTGAGGAATACTGAAATTTATTTTAGTGGATGGGTTGAAAGGATTAGGATAATTTTGATTCAGCGTGAAATCATTTAATACTTCAAGAATTGTAACTTCTACTTCATTGCTGTATTCAAAACTACCACTATAGTCTAATTGTTTCAACCGATAAAAATATTTACCAACTGGAACTGAGTTGTCTGTATATGAATAGTGTTGGGTTTCGGTTGTACTTCCACTACCGTTTACGAAACCAATATTAGACCATTCTGTTGATTCAGCATTTCTTCTTTCAACCTGGAAACCATAATTGTTAAGTTCAGTAGCCGTCATCCAGCTTAAATTTACATCACCACTTAAAACCTCGGCCGAAAATGAGACAAGTTCAACGGGTACTGTTGAAAATGTATATTCATAAACCCCACCAAGATTTGCTGTTGTAGAGCCACGACCAGCAAATAAAGTATGGTTGCCAGTTGGATTAAAGACAAGTGCTCGGATTGTATAAGTATTTAACATGGTCCCACTATTTAAATTGAACCAGTTATTTCCACCATCTGTTGTAGCCCAGACACCGATATCCGTCCCACTGGCAAAATCCAACCCGAGATAGAATTGATTATCAAACCCAGGTCTTATTGCAGCTGAACGTATCAATTTAGACTGTACAATCGGCAAGCCGTTATTTTTCTGAACCCAACTTGCCCCAGCATCGGTAGAAAGATAAAATCCGCCTAACAATGTAGCTGTATTCACGAATAAACCAGCTATGACTACATTTGGATTTGCATCACTCACATTTAATGTTCTTATAGGATTTATTTCCGTTGGATCTGTTGGAAGACCGGTGCTTGCTAAAACCCAGTTACCACCAGCATCAGTAGTTTTATAAATAGCTGAAGGACCAGTTGATGTTCCGGGATCGAAAGAAGTACCGGCATAAATTGTATTTGGATCAGTGGGTGACATCGCTAAAGATAGGAAGGTTTTAATAGATCCAACGCCGTTTATAATTGGAAACCAGTTTGCACCTCCGTCAGTAGTTTTATACAAACCGTTTGTAGGATTAGCAAGTGCATTAAAAATTGTACAATACACAATATCCGGATTAGTGGGATGAACCAAAAAAGCCTGAACACCAAGGGTACCCACAGGTTCAGCAATACCATTGACCATTCTTGTCCATGAAGTTCCTCCATTTGTACTTTTGTAAACACCATCATTTGTACCAGGAGCAACACCAGCGTAAAGAATTTGAGAATTGTTTTTACAAAGTGCCATAACCTGGACTTGTATATTTGTTAATCCATTATTCATCTGCGTCCAGTTTACACCACTGTTAGTAGTTTTGTAAACTCCCTGATCTAATCCACAAGCATACATAGTACTCGGGTTGAGTTCATCAACCACCATCCCATAGACACGACCTATTGACTCTGTTGTTGTAGTCCAGATATCAATTCCATCCTGTGAATGTATAAAAGGAACAATAAACAGAAAGAGAAACAAAATGTTAAAAAACTTTTTCATAGGCATCCTTCTTGAAATTGTTGAAAATAGATTATTTAATTAGAGAGAAAAAAATAGAAGCAGTTAAAATCATAAGCACCCTCCTTTAAATGTTGATTAATATCTTATACGAAAGATAGTTAATCCTCCTTAGCAAAGGGTGAAGAAGTGAGTTAGCCGATAGTTCAGGTTCTCGTCCAAGGTCTGCCGTACTCCCATCCCAAAGCACAGAGAACTAATTACAATAGAAACTTTGTAAATAATTATAATATAATCAATAGGCTATCCTCATTTAATTTTTGAAGCATCCACACTAAATATCTTAATAATAATTCATTAAACGGGCTTACCAACTCAAGATTGCTTTCAATTTAACTTGTTTATGGGGAACGGTACAAATAATTTTCAAGTGTAAAATTTTATTATTTAAATAATCATCAAACTACAGGGCTGAAATTATGAGCTTAAGTCTTATTGCTAAATCAATAAAGCCCTCCCCTACCCTTGCACTCAATGAAAAGTTTGCAATCTTAAAAGAGAAAGGTGACCCGGTAATTCATCTTGGTGGTGGAGAGCCAAAAACACGTGTTCCAATGGAAGCTATCATGGCAACTGTTGCACACGTTAACACCGGAGAAGTCAGGTATGCACCTGCTGATGGAATACCTGCACTCAAACAAGCTATCATCAGATATACAGAAGAATTTTACGACAGAAAAGTTACTCCACAGCATATCATTGCATCAAGTGGTGCAAAGCAGGCACTGATGGTTGCATTACAAGCGATTCTTAATCCACAAGAAGAAGTTATTTTTCCCGCACCTTACTGGGTTAGTTATCCTGATATGGCGAGATTAATTGGAGCAATTCCGGTTCCTGCTTTACCTGAAGATGGTACCTTCTATCCACGATTAAAAGATATTGAAGATCGTGTTGGTTCGTACACTAAAGCTATTATCATCAACAGTCCAAATAATCCAACGGGTGCAATGTACTCGGAAGAATTTATTTCTGATGTTGTTCAATTCTGTGAGAAAAAAGATATCTGGCTCATAATGGATGACATCTATCATCGATTAATTTTTGAAGGAAGAAAACCAATCAACCCTCTCAAGTACGCAAAGAAGCAGGATGAAAATTCAAAATTGATTATTGTAAATGGAGTTTCTAAACAATATGCAATGACTGGTTTCCGTATCGGTTGGGCAGTTGGAAACAAAAAAGTAATTGCAGCAATGAGTAACATACAAGGTCATCAAACTTCAGGTCCATCCGTTCTTTTACAGAAAGCTGCAGTTGGTGCGCTTAATGGAATTCAATCAAGTGTTGAAGCACTTCGTATAACTCTTGAGAACAATCGTAATGTAATGATAGCTCTTCTTAATTCTTTTGAAGGAGTTAAAGTAACAAAACCTGATGGAACATTTTATTGCTTTGCAGATTTTAGTGTTTATAATAAAAGTTCAAATGCTCTTTCGGCTTTTCTTATTGACAAAGTTCAAGTTCTCACTGTTCCCGGAGTTGAATTCGGATTGGAAGGATACTTAAGATTAAGTTACTGCGGATCAATTAAAGATATTCAGGATGGAATTGAAAGAATGAAATGGGCACTTGATCCTAATTCACCAAATGAACTTTACATAGGCGATAGAAAATTAGTGAGGGATTGGTCATGAGTAAATATTTAGAATTCGATACTCCCGCAACAAAACAAGCGATGGAACTTGCCTCAGACTTCAGATTGAAGAATCAGGGCTTTACCGATTTGGATAGAGTGTTCTGGAATCTTCCTGATGAAGCTTTATACGAGGAAGCAGTTTTTAGGAATGAAGGGAAAGTGACCAAAGGTGGTCCTCTGCTCGTTAACACAAAACCTCACACAGCACGAGCAGCGTCTGATAAGTTTGTCGTTGAAGAAGAAAGTACTAAAGATAAAATCTGGTGGGGAGTTTATAACCGACCTTTCAGCCAGGAAAAATTTACCTCAGTAATGGCAAGAGCAAAAGCTTTCCTTCAAGGTGAAGAACTTTTCGTTCAAGATGTTTATGCAGGCGCTGATCCTGATTATAAATTGAAAGTTAGAGTTATAACGGAAAAAGCATGGCATAGTTTGTTTGTTAGAAATATGTTTTTAACTATCAATGACCGTGATGAGTTGAAAAACTTTATTCCCGATTTCACTGTTATCGCATTACCAGGATTCAAACTAGATCCTTCAATTGATGGAACACGTACACAAACTGGAATCCTTTTAAACTTTGCCGAAAGAACTGCAATCATTGCTAACTCACTTTATGGCGGTGAAATTAAAAAGTCAGTTTTCACAGTGCTGAATTTCCTTCTGACTTTTGAAGATGTTCTTCCTATGCATTGCTCTGCTAATATTGGTAAAAAAGGTGATGCTGCATTGTTTTTCGGATTAAGCGGAACAGGAAAAACAACTTTGTCTGCCGATCCTAATCGTCTTCTTATCGGAGATGATGAACACGGCTGGAGTTCAAATGGAGTATTTAATTTTGAAGGAGGATGTTATGCAAAAGTTATCCGTTTATCTGCAGAAGCAGAACCAGAAATCTATGCTACAACCAGGCGGTTCGGAACTATTCTGGAAAATGTCGTATTTGATCCTGTTAGCAGGCATATTGATCTTGATGATGATATAATCACAGAGAACACCAGATGTTCCTATCCAATTGATTTTATTCCCAACGTTGTTAAAGAAGGATACATCCACAAGCATCCAAAGAATGTAATATTTCTAACTTGCGATGCATCAGGAGTCATGCCTCCAATTGCAAGATTAAATCCCGAACAGGCACAATATCATTTCATAAGCGGTTACACTTCCAAAATTGCCGGAACTGAAATAGGACTTGGAATTGAACCACAGATTACATTCTCAGCTTGTTTTGGTGGCCCATTTATGGTTCGTCATCCGTATGAATATTCTCAGATGTTGAAAGAAAGAATGTTAAAGCACAAAGCAAATGTATGGCTTGTTAATACAGGTTGGGTTGGAGGAAGATTCGGAGTTGGAAAACGTATCAGCATTCGTCATACAAGAAATCTTTTAAATGCTGCTCTTGATGGTAAGCTTGATAATGTTAAATATAGAAAAGATAAATTATT
>JGI20214J51088_10001418_pt1 | contig 16373 bp, 16 predicted proteins | sample WetSurMetagenome_FD_51088 | JGI IMG/M metagenome (IMG submission 51088) | reverse complement strand
AGTCGTTGTTTCACGAGTCAGTAGTTTACCTGAAATTGCTGGTGAATCCGGTATTTATATCGAAGACCCCATGTCTGTCGAAAGCATCAAAATTGCTCTTGAACAAGTTCTTGCACTTTCCCTCGGTGAAAGGCTTAAACTGATTAAGATGGGCAAAGAAAATACTAGACGTTTTGATTGGGATCTCTCTGCTCAAAGAATTTTAAATATTTTAAAATCACTATGAAAATTGTCAATTTAAAGTTTGCTTCTGATGGAGTATATTTCGTTGATAAAAATGGTCAAAAACTGCCGGCATCCAAAGCAACCCACAAAATTTTTGGTCGTTTATATAGCATCGTCCTTGATTTGGAACTTTATCTACTTTGGTTAATTGGTTACTTCCCCAGCCACACGGTCAGAAAGTTTTTTTATCTTCTATCTGGTATCAAAATTGGTCGCCGTTCCACTTTTCATATGGGTGCTCGTTTTTACCTTCCCAAAAATATTACGATCGGAGAGGGAACTATTATCGGCGATCATGCTTTTCTAGATGGCCGGGCTAAAATCAAAATTGGTAACCATGTCGATATCGCTTCTGAAGTTATGATTTATAACTCAGAACACAACTTAGCTGATCCTAATTTTACGGCTACCGAAGAACCTGTCACAATTGGTAACTTCGTATTTATCGGACCCAGGGTCATAATTATGCCTGGTGTCAGTATCGGCGACGGTGCAGTTATTGCCGGTGGTGCTGTGGTCACCAAAGACGTCCCGGAAAATACCATTGTTGGGGGTGTCCCTGCAAAGGTTATCGGCGAAAGGCCTCTGAAAAAACAAAATTACCAACTGGGTAGAGCCAGACTTTTTCAATGAAAATAATCAAAATTGTCATTGCTTCTATCGTTTATTTTATCGGTTTTGTCTATCTTACCCTTCCGTCACCGACATACCCCGATTTGTCACAGGCACAACGTTCTGACGAAGCAGGGGACACTTGGCAACATCCCGACCAAAAAGGTTATTACACCAATCTCACCAGAGCCGAGGTATTAGGTCAACTTCAATCAAAATTCACTCTTAAAATTTTTGGCTTTACTCTTCCATCATACCGTCTCAACTATCGGCCAGAAGAAGCTTCTACCATCGTTCGTGACCAGCTTGATAGCTATTATCTTGAAGAAATCATTTACCCTTTTCGTGAGTCCCTTTTTGTTAACGGTTGGGAACCTACCCACTCCCCAAAATATGTCAATAACCCCAAAATGCAAACAGACCTTTCCTTTCATGGCACGCCCTACATGAGCAAGGTTACTCTCAAACCCGTCAATTCCAATATAGTCCTGCGAGTTTTTGTCTGGACACTCATTTTTCCAGCTACTTATCTAGTTTTTCTTTCTCTTAAAAAATCAATAGAACATGTCTAAAACAGATTTATCCATCATTATTGTTTCTTTCAACACCCGAGAAATTCTCACTGATTGTATCCAGTCGGTGATTGAATACACCAAAGATCTTAATTATGAGATTATTGTTGTTGAGAATGACTCCAAAGATGGCTCAAAAGAAAGAATCAAAGAACTGTCTAAAAAATATCCGCAAGTAAAATTAATTGATGCTAAGGCAAATATTGGTTTTGGACGGGCAAATAATTTAGGCACTAAATCTGCCAAGGGAGAGTATCTTCTGTTTCTCAACTCTGATACCTTGGTTTTTGACAACGCCATCAAAGAGTCCCTCGATCATCTTAAAAAAATCCCGAAAACTGGTGTCTATTCCTGTCGTCTTCTAAACGCCGATAAATCAGTTCAGGCGTCCGGGGGTCATTTCCCCACTCTAGGCAATGTTTTTGCCTGGCAGCTTTTTATCGACGATTTGCCCTTTGTTGGTCGATTAATTCCCTCATTTCACCCTCAACTTTCTTCCTATGATCGCAATCGTCAAATGGACTGGGTTACTGGCGCCTTTATGATCATTCCCAAAAAAGTATTTGATGAAGCTCATGGTTTTGATGAAAATATCTTTATGTATACGGAAGAGATGGAACTCTGTTACCGGCTGCATCAGCTTGGCTATCAAACCATTTTCCAGATATCTCCTTCGATTATTCACCTTGGAGGTGCATCTGGTGGCTCTGTCTTTGCTTTAACCAGCGAAGTTAAAAACATGCTTTATTTTTGGCAAAAACACAAACCTTCCTGGCAGCTGCCCCTGATCAAAGCCTTTTTCTTTATCGGTTCGTTGCTTCGTCTATTAATATTTGGGATAATTAAAGGAGATGAAAAAGCCCGTCGTGCGTACACACAAGCTCTTGGACTCATTGCTTAAGTACGCTATTGCTGCCATTTTGGTTTTTATACCGCTTTATCCAAAGTTTCCTATTTTAGCGGTTGCCTCTACTTATGTCGAAATTCGTGCAGAAGATTTTTTAATTGCCGCTGTCTGGGGCATCTTCTTTCTCCGTCTCCTTGTTGTTAAAAAAATCAAATTTCCTCCCATTACTTTTCAAATTGTTGTCTATCTCTTGATTGGTTTGCTTTCGCTTCTATCTGCTATCTTTATCACCAAAAATATTGTGACATCTGTTGGTATTTTGCACCTCCTTCGTCGTGTTGAGTATATGTCACTCTTTTTCCTAGTCTATTGGACTTGCAAAGAATTCTCCTGCCAGAAGTATTTTCTTGAATTAGTTTTGATCGCTGTTGTCGGCGTATTTTTATATGGCATTGCTCAGATTTATTTTAAAGCTCCTGTCATCTCTACCATGGACGCGGAAGCTAGCAAGGGCATGGCCTTAACCCTGCGCCCCGGAGTGCCGCTTTCCAGCACCTTCGCCGGCCACTACGATCTGGCGGTCTATCTAGTCATGATTCTTTCTTTCTTGACGGCTATTATTTGTTCTTTTAAAAGTTGGCTTAAACGTCTTCCTCTAATAGTTTTTTTTGCCGGTCTTCTCTGGCTCTTTATGCAAGCAAGCTCGCGAATTAGTTTAGCTGGCCTCTTCCTCTCAGTGGCTCTCATTTGTTATCTTTATCGGCGTTATCTTTTAGGTGTAATTCTGTTCATTGTCATGTCTGTCTTTATCGTTACTTCGCCAGAGATTATTGGCCGATTCCAGTCAATTATCAAGGTTTTCACTTCGCAAATTGTTTGGGTAAAACCAGCCTTCGCTATCGCCAAAATCATCCCAACTGCCACTTCCACAGCTACTCCGACAGAAGCTCTACGTGCCATCCAGCAAGACACTTCCACTAGTATTAGATTCGACGTTGAATGGCCTTTGGCCATGCGTTCATTTTTTAAAAACCCTATTTTAGGAACGGGTTACTCCACTCTTGGTCTAGCCTCTGATAATGATTATTTGAGATCTTTAGGGGAAACCGGAATTCTTGGCATTGTCGCTTTTTTATCAATTCTTCTTGCTCTCTTTAATAAATTAAAGACTGGCCTGAAAAATCAAGAAGGCCTCTATAAGATTCTTGTAGTGTCTGCTCTCGGTATTTTCGTTTCCTTTGTTGTTTCTGCTGTCTTCTTAGACGTTTTTGAATCGAGCAAAATTGCCATTCTTTTCTGGGCCTTTATGGGATTAGCACTTAGTACCAAATCATGAAAATATTTAGAATCATTCTCGTCACTATCGTCTTGGTTTTAGCCCTAGTTGTTAGACTCTACAAAATTGATAATCCTGTCGCTGATTGGCATTCTTTCCGTCAAGCCGATACCTCTTCTGTCACCCGTAATTTTGTTGAAAAAGGGATTAATATGCTTGTTCCAACTTATCATGATCTCAGCAATATTCAATCCGGTAAAGATAATCCGAACGGTTATCGCATGGTTGAATTTCCTATTTATAATCTCCTTCATCTGGGTGTCTATCGCTTGGTTCCCAATCTTGGTCTAGACATAGCCGGCAGACTAACGTCTGTCATACTTTCCCTTATTTCCATTGTTCTTTTGTATCTTATTGTCAATAAACTTTCCGGTTTCTTTATTGCGTTCCTCGCTTCTATTTTTATGGCTTACTTACCTTTTAACATCTATTATTCAAGGGTCATTTTGCCTGAGCCCTTGATGATTGTTACCCTTCTCGCTGCCTTTTGGTTTATTCTCTGTACCTCCGAATCTGTCTCTGTCAAAAAGAGATTCTATCTCCTTCTTAGTGCTATTTTCCTTTCGGCGTCGGTATTAGTTAAACCTTATGCTGCCTTTTTTACTCTTCCCATTCTCGCTGTTCTTCTTCGTTCTCTTGCCAAAAAAGAACTTACTTTTTGGGACATTCTCATTTATGGGGCCATTTCTCTTACCCCCTTTGTTCTTTGGCGCAAACACATTTTGCTATATCCTGCTGGTATTCCGGCCAGTGACTGGCTTTTTAACAAAGACAATATCCGTCTAAGCCCAGCCTGGTTTAGATGGCTCTTTGGTGAAAGAATCGGTAAACTAATTCTTGGTTCCTGGGGCACTAGTCTTTTGGCTCTTGGTTTGATCGCCAAACCCACCAAAGAAGGTTTGACCTATTGGCTTTGGGGCATTGGTATCTTTATTTATTTTGTAGTGATTGCTGGTGGTAACGTTCAGCACGACTATTATCAGGCCATTATTATGCCTTTCATCTGCATTTTTCTGGCCAAAGGTGCCTATCTTTTAATGAGTCTTACTCGCTCCACTTATTCCAGATTCCTTACCCTCTTTATGACACTATTTATCATCGTTGCTACCATCGCTCTTTCTTGGTATGACATTAAGGGCTACTATCAAATCAATAACCCTGTTATTATTGATGCCGGTAAAGAAGTCGATCGTTTAACTCCCAAAGACGCTAAAATTATCGCTCCTTATGATGGTGACACGGCTTTTCTTTATCAAACTCATCGCGCTGGTTGGCCATTGGGTTATGATATTGATAAGCATATTGCAGAAGGGGCCACCTACTATGTCTCCGTCAATTTTGATGATGAGATGCATCAGATGGAAGCTAAATATCAAACCATTGAAAAGACTGACAAATTTATTATTATCAAACTTGTATCCAAAGCTACTAAATGAAAATCTTGATGCTCACTCCTTATCTGCCTTATCCGGACTCTTCTGGCGGTCAGATTAGAACACTCAATCTTCTTAAATATCTCTGTAAAAATAACGAGATTACACTCGTTTCTCTCATTAAAAATGAAAAAGAAAACGACAATATCAAACATCTTCTAAAATACTGTAAAAAAGTAATGACTTTTCCTCGGAGTTCTTCTCCTTGGACTGTCAAAAATATTCTCAAAACCGGTTTTTCTTTGGATCCATTTTTGATCGTCAGAAATTCCGCTGAGGGAGCCAAAGAGGCGATTGCCAAAGAACTTGAATCCGGCAATTATGATCTAATCCATGCTGAAACTTTTTATGTGATGCCTAGTTTGCCTAAGACCAAGATTCCTACCATCCTCGTTGATCAGACAATTGAATATCTTGTTTATCAACATTACGTCGATGAAACCGCTCCTTGGTATCTACGCCCTCTTTTGCAGGTCGACGTTGAGAAGCTCAAACACTCCGAGCGTTACTATTGGCGTCAGGCTGATCAAGTGATCGCCGTTTCCGAAGCTGACCGTGTTGAAATGAACAAACTTGAACCAGATCTATCCGTCGACATTGTTCCTAATGGTGTTAATCTAGATCTGTTTAAGAAAAAAACTACCTGGAGTTCTCAAAATCCGACTATCCTTTTTGTCAGTAATTTCAAATGGTTACAAAATATTGAGGCTGCCCTTGTTTTAATTAAAGATGTCTATCCGTTGGTTAAGAGATCGGTTCCACAGGCTAAGCTCCTTATTACCGGTCAATTCATTACCGATAACATTAAAGAAACTGCCCAGGGGAAAGAGGGAATTACTGTAACTGAGTTGCCTGTTGATGATGTCGACAGTCTCGTTAAGGCCTATCATAATTCTTCAGTTTTTGCCTCTACTATTAAAGGTCCCGGCGGTACTCGTTTAAAGAACTTGGCCGCTATGGCTAGCCAGCTGCCGATTGTATCTACTAAAGTGGGTGTTGAAGGTCTCAAAGTCAAAGACAAAGTCCATGTCCTTATTGGTAATACCCCGGAGAAGATTGCCCAGCTCATTGTTAGTGTGATCAAATCCCCCAAATTGGCTGAGGAATTGGCCACCACCACCCGCCATCATGTTGAAGAAAATTTTGACTGGCGTAAAATCGCCGTCAGCCTAGACGCCATTTACCAAAAATTAGGTAAAAAATGAAAAAATTCAAAAATGAATTGGCTGTTGTCATCGTCAATTACAACACACGCCAATTGTTGGACGACTGTCTTAACTCCATTTATCAGGCTGACGCTCCAGTTGGCGGTCTCCAGGTGATTGTGGTAGATAATGCCTCCCTCGATGACTCGATGGATATGGTGGCCAAAAAATATCCTGCCGTTATTTCAATTAAAAATTCGGCCAATCTTGGTTTTGCCAAGGCCAACAACGTCGGCGTCGATGCTTCCGATGCCAAATATGTTCTTTTCTTGAATTCGGACACTGTTATTAAGCGTTACAGTCTCGTTAAACCTCTTAAATACCTGAAAACTCATCAAGAAGTTGGTGCCATCACTATTAAGCTATTCCTTAAGGATGGCACTATCGATTTTGATAATCATCGTGGTTATCCCACACCATGGGCCTCAATTTCTAAATTCACTGGCCTTTCGAAACTTTTTCCCAAGTCTACTTTTTTCAACAGTTATTATCTTGGCTTTCAAAAACTAGACAAAATTCATCAAATTCCTGTCACCGCTGGCTCCTTCATTATGATGCCCACCAAACTTTTCAAAGACATTGGCATGTGGGACGAAACCTATTTCTTCTATGGCGAAGACATCGATCTCTGTTATCGTATCAATGAAGCCGGTTTTAAGATCATTTACTATCCTAAAGTGAGCACTCTTCATCTCCGTGGCGCTAGCTCTGGACTTCGCAAAGAAAATGCTCAATCAAAAGTTTCCGATCGTGCCAACAAGATTAAAATTGCTAAATCCTCCGCCGATGCCTGGAGAATCTTCTATAAAAAGTTTTATAGTAAACGCTATCCCAAGATTGTAACTGCTTTAGTCCTGGCCGGTATCGCCATTAAGGGCAGATTAAGAGTTCTTAAATACCAGTTAAAAAAATAAATGCGCATTGGTATCGACGCTCGTCTCTATGGTTTAGAACACGCAGGGTTAGGCCGTTATGTCATGAAGTTGGTGGAGAATCTTCTCAAATTGGATAAAAAAAACGACTATGTTCTCTTTTTAAATTCCACACATGCTTCGCAGTTTAAAGACAAAAAACGGGTTAAAGTAGTCGTTACCAACATCCCCATTTACAGTGTCGCTGAGCAAACCATATTACCGTTTATTTTTGCCAAAGAAAAACTCGACTTTCTTCATGTTCCTCACTTCAATGCTCCTCTTTTTTATCCCGGGAAGCTTATTCTGACCATTCATGATCTGATTAAACATGATTCCAAAGGTCCGGAAACTACCACTCGTCACCGCTGGCTCTATGGCGTTAAGCGTTTTGGTTATCTGAGTCTGACCAATCTTATTGCGGAGAAGGCCATCCATATTTTAACCCCTTCAAATTTTGTCAAAGAAGATGTCGCCAAAAGACTGCATGTGCCGCTAGAGAAGATCACTGTGACCTACGAAGCTGCCTCTGGATCGATCAAAGAGGCTAATCTTTCTCTGGAAGAAAAAAACACGGTATTAAATGAATACCATCTTTCACAACCCTTTGTTGTTTACACCGGCAGTGTTTATCCGCACAAAAATGTTGACCTATTAATTCAGGCCATCGCCAAACACAATCAAAACCGTGAAGTTGATTTACAGCTGGCTCTCATCTGTTCTCGATCAGTCTTTTGGGAAAGACTTAATCAAAAGATCCTGGATAATAACTTACAAAATTGGATTAAACTGCTCGGTTTTGTTGAAGATGCAGATGTTGCCAAAATATATAGCCTGGCATTAGCTTTAGTTCATCCTAGCAAAATGGAAGGTTTTGGTCTTACCGGTCTGGAAGCTATGGGGGTCGGTCTCCCGGTGATCTCTTCAAATGCGAGCTGCCTTCCTGAAGTTTATGGAGACGCCGCTCTATATTTCAACCCTAATGATCCTGATGACTTGGTTTCTTGTTTGGATACTCTGATAAAAGATCAGGAACTCCGAGAAAATCTTTCCACTAAAGGCTATCTTCAAGCCCGAAAATATTCTTGGGAAAAGATGGCCAAAGAAACTCTCGCCGTTTATAAACAAATTTTTTCCTGATGAAGGTTGCTCTTGTCTACGATCGTGTGAATAAATTCGGGGGAGCCGAAAGGGTCCTTTTAGCTCTTCATAAGATCTTTCCGGACGCACCTCTCTATACCCTTGTTTACGATCCCAAATCGGCGTCCTGGGCTCGTGAATTTAAAGTAGTCCCTACTTTTGTCAATAAGATTGGTTTACTTAGGAATAAACATGAATGGCTGGCTCCCATCGCTGCCATGGCTTTTGAATCACTTGATCTTCGGGAGTTTGATGTCATTATCAGTGTAACGAGTGGTGATGCTAAAGCTGTTATCACCAAACCCAATCAACTTCATATTTGTTATTGTTTAACTCCCACGCGCTATTTCTGGAGTGGGGCAGAGCAGTACTCTCAAGATAATAAACTAAAAATTACTCCAAAACGTCTGAGAAATTACTTTCGAACAGCAGATTTACTCATTTCTCAAAGACCGGATGAATATATTGCCATATCAAATGAAGTAAAAGATAGAATTAAAAAATATTATCATCGCGAATCATCGGTAATTTATCCTAGTATTGATGATAAATTTTACTCAAAAGAATATCTTCCTGTGTCGGAACGGAATAGTTACCTCATCGTTAGTCGTTTAGTGCCATATAAGAAAGTAGATTTAGCTATTAAGGCCTTCAATATATTAAAGAAACCCTTAACTGTTGTTGGTACCGGATCTGAATTTTCTCATTTAAAAAACATTGCCGGTCAAACTATTTCATTTACCGGAGCTGTTACCGACGATCAACTCATAAACTATTATCGCCATTCTAAAGCTGTGATCTTTCCCCAAGATGAGGATTACGGTCTTGTCCCCATCGAGGCCCAGGCCTGTGGGACTCCGGTGATTGCTTTTGGTAAAGGCGGTGCTTTGGAAACTGTTATTCCTGACAAAACCGGCGTTTTCTTTCGTCAACAAACCCCCAACTCTTTAGTTGAAGCCGTTGAAAAATTTGAGAAGCTACCCATCAAGCCGGAAAATTGTCATCAAAATGCTCTGAGGTTCGACAACCGATCTTTTTCGGATAAGTTTTTACGCGAAGTTCAGCGTTTATGGTCAAACTACTTCACCCACTCGGCCACTTAAATCTTTGCGACAAACCAAAATTCCATCATTGCCTTCGACTACGATTATATTATCGAGTCCGATAATGGCAATTTTTTTCTGATTGTCACTTACACAAAAGTTATTATTGGCTTCCACTTCTACCACCCCACCATTTTTTGGTTTGATATTATTTGCTTCGTAATATTTTTGCAAACTCTCCCAGGTTCCGAAATCCGTCCATTCAAATGGCAGTTCGATCACCAACGAATCACCTTTGGCGTGAACTTGTTGCGTGATTTCTTCGATGGCACCCTTTGGCATCTTCAGATATTCTTCAGCCACCTCGGCACCTAAAGTGATCTTACTGAGTGGTTCGTACCAGTCAGGTCGATACTCTTGGTACATCTTCAATAAGTCATTAGGCGTCATACAAGTATGGTTAGCGTGGACCAACAATTTTCCGGTGCCTATGTTTGCCTTGATTTTTTCTTCTTGTGTCCGGTCTACATACTCCGCCACCTGATAGATCTTCACCCCATCTTGTTCGCCGGCTAAATCTCCCTTGAGAAGAAAGTCGACTCCTTTAATGAAACGGTCTGGAGCAAACCCTCCGGTAATATATTTATGTGTTTCACCCCCAAGTTTCTCGGCCAAGTCCATCATTTTAAAGATGTTTTCTCCGGGAACTCTCAGGTTATCCACCTGGATCAGAAAAAATGGTTCATCGCCCTTTCCTTTTTTTAATAACAAAGCGGCTGCTAAACCGGTTGCCGGACCGTGATTTAGAGATGCCGGCTCAATAAAAATATTTTCATCGACGATTTCCGGAACTTGTTCTTTGGCTATCTTTGCCTGTATCGAGTTCGTTTGCAAGTATATTTCTTCCGGTTTGAATCTTTTTCTTAAGGTTTCCCAATTTAATTCAAACAGAGATTTTCCGTTTACCAATGGTAAAAAATGTTTTGGATGTTCGGGGCTACTGAGTGGCCACATTTTTGTTCCTACCCCTCCGCAAATGATTACTGGTATCATAGAGTTAATAATATATCATTCCTTATGTTTTACGACTTTACCAAAAGAATCATCGACATTATCGGTTCAGTAATTCTTGCTATCCTCTTACTTCCTGTTTGGATTATTATTCCTATCCTCATTAAATTAGATTCCAATGGTCCCGTTTTTTACAAACCAGAACGAGTTGGTAAAAATGGCAAGCTTTTTAAGATGTTTAAATTTCGGTCAATGAAAATGTTTGAAATCAATGGCAAAGTTGTTCATGCAGTTGAATTTTGGAAGGCCAACCCAGATCTCTACGAGAAATATAAGAAAAATGGTTGGAAACTTGAATTAGATCAGGATCCCCGTATTACCAAATTAGGTAAAATTTTGCGCCAAACGAGTATTGATGAAATGCCACAAGTCTTCAATATTATTTCAGGTGAGATGAGTCTGGTAGGCCCAAGAGCTTATGTCGAACCTGAACTAGAAGATGCTAAAAAACGTTATGGTAACAATGTTGAAGTCCTCATTAAACAAAGTCTCTCAGCCAAACCTGGTCTTACCGGTCCCTGGCAAGTTTCAGGTAGGAACGAAATACCTTGGAATCAACGAGTAGCCATTGATGCTGACTATGCTCAACGTCGGTCCCTAATTTATGACATCTACATTATGCTCAAGACGCCATTTGCTATGATTAGTAAGTGGTAAATCAATCAATTAAAAATCTTTTTATGAAGCTTAAGCAGTTCAAACCCCGTTACGTTTTAATTCCCTTGGCCGTTATTTTAGGTCTGCTTCTTATTATCGGTATTTATGGTTTTATCACTGTTAAATCTCTCATGCCCTCGGTTAATGCGCTGCAGCAAACTGGATCTCAACTCGCCGCTTCTATACAAAGTCAAGATCTTGGTGCTGCCAAAACAGAGGTCCAAACCCTTTCTCAGCAACTTGCCATCCTCGACACAAAATATCAGGCTGTTCATTGGACTTCAGTTATTCCTTTGTTGGGAAACTATACTCAGGATGGCCAACACACTCTAAATGCCGGAAAGTCCCTTCTCAGTGCCGCTGATACTCTCATTGTTTCTGTAACGCCTTACGCTGACCTCCTTGGCTTTAAAACTGGCGAAGAAGCCACTGTCTCTGGAACCACAGCCAAACCGCAATCTATCGAAGACAGAATCGTCTTCATGGCTCAAACGTTGGACCTAATTAGTCCGGATCTCGACAAAATTGGCGCCGAAATGGAATCAGCTCAAAAAGAACTAGATCAGATCAATGTTAATCGCTATCCCGTCAAAATTGCCGGTAAAGAAGTCCGCAGCAAAATTACGGCCATTAAATCTACCGTTGAACAGTCAGCCCAGCTTCTTACTCAAGCCAAGCCCTTGATTAAATTGTTGCCCGACCTCCTCGGTAATCCCAACCCCAAAACTTACATGATTCTTTTCCAAAATGATGCCGAGCTTCGCCCCACCGGTGGTTTCATGACTGCCTACGCCTTCCTCAAAGTCACCAACGGCAAAATTAATCTTCTTTCTTCTTATGATATTTATGATCTAGACGCTCGTTTTACTCAAAAGGTTGCTGCCCCCGCCGCCATCAAAACTTATCTCAATGAGACTTATCTAAATCTACGTAACGCTAATATGTCTCCTGATTTTAAAACTTCCATGGACCTCTTCACTAAGTACTACAACACGATTCCCAACATGCCGCATCCAGATGGTATTATCGCCATTGACACCCAACTTCCTGTGGAAATCCTCAAAATCATTGGTCCTATTGGCGTTGGCGGTTGGGGTAACTTCAGTGCCGCGACAGATGCTCATTGCAACTGTCCCCAAGTTGTCTATGCTCTTGAAGAAATTTCCGACAGACCCACCAACACTGTCGTCACTGGTCGTAAGGCTGTTCTTGGCCCCTTGATGAATTCCATGATGGCCAATGCCATGGGTAGTCCTAAACGTCTCTGGCCCGAACTTCTTAACACCATTTTGACATCTATCAAAGAAAAACATCTGCTGTTGTATTTCTTCGACGCTAATACTCAAGCTGTAGCCGAAGACTTTAACTCGGCTGGTCGAATTACTACGCCATATGCCTATGATTATCTCCACATCAATGATGCCAATCTGGGTGGTGCCAAAACCGATATGTTCTTAACTAAAGAAGTTGAACAGGAGATTGAGAATACCAACGGCACTGTTACCAAGACTGTAACGATAAGTTACAACAATCCTTACAAAGGTAGTAATTGTAATTTGGAAGCTGGTCAGCTTTGTCTTAATGGTACTTATCGAGATTACATTCGTCTTTATGTTCCTCAGGGTAGTCAACTGATCTCTGTCGTTGGTTCTGAAGTTAAAGAACAAGTTTCTGAAGATCTTGGTAAAACTGTTTTTGAAGCCTTTTTTACCATGCGTCCTGAGAGCCAAAGCAAGATTGTTTTCAAATACACTCTTCCAGCTTCTCTCAACCTCACTAGCTATAAAATGCTGATTCAAAAACAACCTGGTACTCCTACCATCAAACACACCATTATCTATAATGGTAACGAAACGGTAGTTCAATTGAACCAAGACAAAGAAGTCACCCTAAATTAATAAATGAGGTCATCTTTTTCCGATGTCGGCATCGTGATTCGGTCTGTTGATTCTGGTGAAGCCGATAAATTTGTCTCGATCATCACCGAAAATCATGGGCTTGCGGATTTTGTTGCTCGCGGGGCTCGTCGCCTGAACTCCAAAAAAGCGCCTCACCTTGATCCTTTTAATTTAGTCAAATTCCAAACCGGTAGGGGAGAGAATCCCTGTTTTGTGGAACAAGCCGAATCAATCTCTTATTACCCTAACATTAAAAAGGATTTTGCTAAAACTGGTCTTTGTTTAACGATTACTGAAATTCTGTTAGGTACTCTCCCTAAAGAGGTTGATGATCGAGAAATCTTTCTCTCTCTCAAAGTTTTTTTTGACGCTGTTGAAAAAGCTGAAGATCAAAAAGAACTCAATCGCCTCGGGCGTAAGTTTGGTTTGTTTATACTCAGACATTTAGGGTATCCCGCACCCAAGCTTCCCGACACTGCCAATCTTTCCACCTATTTTGAATCCATCATGAATAAAAAACTCATTAGTCCTACCATTAAGTAAATTAAATTAGAGTCTTTTTATTGCGATATAATGAAAAAAGATATGAAAATTAAACGTTTACTCCCCCTTATTGTTCCAGTCGCTGTTGTTCTTATCGTTTTAATTGTTCTTCTCCTCACTCACAAGAACTCAAAAACTACTCCGACCACGACTGCCAATACCGTCGGCACAAAATTATTGGTCAACGAACTAGCGATGGCCCAAAGACCCTTCTTACTTTTGGTTCCTCACTCCACCAATCGTGTTTTTACCTTTGTCGCTCTCAATGCCGATAAAGCCCAGGGTGCCACTTTGGACCTTGAATATACTTCAGGAGATCTTCTTAAAGGTGCTCGGGCTACTCTGGAGACGCCTATTGCTAATCCTTTTGTCAAAGCCATTATCTTAGGTAGTTGTTCCACTGGCGGTAAATGTTCTTTTGATACCGATCTTAAATCTGGCACCATGAAACTCAAACTCAATTTGGGTGATGCCAGTGTTTCTAATGTTTTAAAAGAAGATTTTACCTTTGTAACTGGTCAAAATAATCTTCCTGATGGTAAGGTCACCTTTACTCCCTCCAAGGCCACCATCAAAGAAAATCTCATCTTGTTGAATTCTTCAGGTCTTCCTAAACAAACAGACAAAGAAATTGTTCTCTACCCGGTAGTTCTTACCTCTGCTGACAATAAAAATATTGCCGGCACTCTGACCATCAATCAGACAGGTGTTACCAGCGCCGCCATCTACGACGGTTCCACTTATCAATCTCTTAAATACACCGAAAAGGATGGAGTCCTTACTTTTACTCTAAATAACCAACCTTGGTCAATGACCACCAATATTACCCGTGATGATCAGGCTGGTGCCTCTGAATCAGTCACTCTCTACGTTCTTGGTCCCATTGTTCTTTATAAATAAGTCACAAAATTAATCATTTAAAACCCTCCAATCGGAGGGTTTTTCTTATTTGATAGTCTCGGAAAATCCTTTTCACATCCTCTTTACACAGGGCTTGACATCATCTATATTGTGTTGCATACTGGAAAGTGGTGATGAGTGGTGAAGCATCCTATATACACCATTCTGAAGCCTGCCAATATGATATATGTTTACAGGACGCTTTTACCACAATCTAGAAGCCAAGGGGAGACTCGCCATTCCTCAGTCTTTTCGCGACGAACTAACGTCCGGTGGCGTCATAACCTGGGGTCTCGATGGATGTCTATTTCTTTTTCCCAAATCATATTGGCAGAAGCTTTCCGAAAAGCTGGCCTCCCTCTCTCTTACCAACCCGGCAGCTCGGAACTTGACTCGACTCTTGGTTCAATCAGCAGTGGAGTTGAATCTGGACAGCCAAGGGAGAACCTTAATTCCGGAATATCTCAGAGACCAAGTCAATATAAAAAAACAGGTGGTCGTCGCCGGAACCCTTACCAGGATTGAGATCTGGGACCAAGAGGCCTACCACCAGCACCTTGAATTAATAGCACAAACAATTAACCAAGCCGACCAAGGCTTAGCGGAGCTCGATATATGACAACCCCTATAGAAAGACACTTTTCCGCCTACAAGGGTGAGCTTACCAAACTTTATGGGTTCAAAAAAGACTATCTTTTTTTAGACCTTACTTTAGGCGATGGGGGACATACCCAAGAAGCCTTAGAAGCAGGCTGCCGTGTCGTTTCTTTTGATATCGACACTGAGGCTCTCAAAAGAGCTGTCAGTTTTGTCCCCGATAAGTTTTCGCCTCTTGTTTTTGAATCGGAAAATATTAGTCTTCCGGCCCCCAAAGACTTTTCCTGGATTATCATCCGGGGAAATTTTACTAAAGTAGGGGAGATCGTCAAAAAACTGGCGTTACCTCAATTTGACGGCATCATGGTCGATCTTGGACCTTCACAGTTTCAGATCCTTTCTGAAGGTCGTGGCTTTAGTTTCGCCACAGATGAACCTCTAGACATGCGTCTCACCAAAGACCTCGGTGTTACTGCAGCCGATTTACTTGCCGTTCTTAATGAAGGTGAACTGGTCGATCTATTCACCCTTGGTGATGAACCATTTGCCAAGCCTTTGGCCCGTATTATCGCCAAGCAAAGACAACTTAATCCAATTAAAACCACTAAACAACTCGCCGACATAGTCTGTAAAGTCAAAAAGGGCCGCATTGGCAGAATTCATCCGGCCACTCAAGTTTTCATGGCCCTTCGTATGGTCGTTAATCTGGAAAGAGAAAATATCAAACTTCTCTTGCCCCAACTACCCACTCTTCTCAGAAAAGACGGTCTTATGGGCATTATTAGCTTCCACTCCGGTGAAGACAAATTGGTTAAAGATTTCATTCATGAAGCCGAAATCAAAGAAGAATTGTGTGCTATTACCGAAAAACCTATCGTCCCTTCGCTATCTGAATTATCAATCAGTCCCAGAACTAGAAGTGCCAAACTTAGAATCGCTCAAAAAATTAATTAACTACAAAACCGCTTTTTTTATTACTGCGGTGTTCTTTGCTGGTTCTGCAGCCGTCAACTTAGTCGGGACAAATGCTTTAGCTACAGAAGGTGCCGCCGTCAGTGAAGTTGAGGCTCAAACTATAAATTTGGCCAAAGAAAATCAAAATTTATCTGTTAAGATCGAAGAAACTACCCAACTAAAAAATATCGAAGCCTTAGCTGAGAGTCGTGGCTACGTTAGATCTAATAGTATTGTCTTCGTCCCGACCCCGCCAACCTTCGCATCCAGATAATCAATGCTCAATCATTCGGGTAATCTTACTCAAAAACGGCTCCATATTGTTATTTTATTAATTCCGCTGATAGGTGTTGTTATTTTGCTGCGTCTTTTTTATTGGCAAATTATTCGTGGTCCTGAGCTACAAACCAAGGCAGATAGTCAGCACGA
>JGI20214J51088_10001416_pt1 | contig 16378 bp, 14 predicted proteins | sample WetSurMetagenome_FD_51088 | JGI IMG/M metagenome (IMG submission 51088) | reverse complement strand
AATCCAAGCTCACCGATGATCTGATTTTCATAGAAGAGCGAAACAAGAAAAACAAATAGATTCGCAATGATGATCGCATAGGTCATCGATATCTTTCTTAGNTAAGCGATGACGATTGTGCCGACCATGATTGCGATNGCAACCAGGGAAATCAATGATGGCTGCAGAAAGATTATCTCCATTTTCGTTTTCTCCAGTCTCGCATAATCAACGCAATGGTGATGCTGAACACTACGGCAATAAGAAATAGGTATTTATAATCTGCCAGCGAGAAATCATTGGTTTTTGGTTTGTGGGGCTCAAGATTCCAGTCTGAGAGAAAAACGTTCGCATAGTAGGTTGCTGCTTCTTGGTTTTCAAGAAGGACTCCTACCTCACGGTTTTTTCGCACTGATTGCTCGTTCCAATTGATGCTGGAGATAAGGACTGTGGTGTTGTCGATGATCATCCCCTTATTGTGAACGGTGGAAAACGGAGACCAGGCACTTGAGATGAATTTGACGATCACACCGTACTCTTCCAGGAACTGTTTGGTTTCGTTGAGCACCGCGTTGGTCCCTTCATACTCTAGGTTATAGTCAAGGATGACCTCTACGCACACACCCTGCTGTGATTTGTTGACGAGGTGTTGGACAAATGGACTGAGGGTCTCATCCCAGTCTTTGTAGATGTAGAGTTGCTGAATGTAGATAGTGGTCGTCGCTGCATCGATAGCATCAAGGATTCCTTGCTCGCTGGTATCAGGGGAGAACACTGGGGTGATACGAGATTGTCCGTTGATGGTTCGCGTGGTGAACTGCGGGGTGTAAGAGCCGGTCGGGACGTCTCTGTCCAGAAAAAAACCAGATGGAATCGTGATATTCATAGCGTCGAACCGGTAGCTGTCTGTTCGTTGTGGGTCATAGTCCTCCTGGAACACTTGGGCGAACTGGGCTGTCACCGCTTTATCTCGTATGACTATGCCCCATTCTCGGTTACCGTACGTAGGGTTTTTTGGTACCCCGGTTTTGGCCCAGTTGCAGCTTTCGACGATCACGGTTTCATTGTCGATGATGAGGTATTTCGCATGGTCGAATTGATACCGTGCGTACACCTGTTTTTCCGAGTCGCTCACGATACATCGGACGCTACCACCAGCCTCAGCGATGGTGCTCAGGATGTATTTCTCCCGGTCGTCGATGCCTCCGATAGGGGCGCCTTCCATGAACAGGCGGACCGTTACGTTCCGTTTGAGTGCGCTGAGTAGTTCGTCGTAGAGGAACGGGTTGGTGAATTCATACATGTTCAGATCGATGGAGACTTGTGCTTTTTGTAGTTCGTTTACAATGGTTTGGTAGCTGTTGTCTGGTGAGACAAAGGTGGTTATTTCTCCGGTCGACGCAACGGTTTGTAAGGGGAAATCAGACTGCCCGATATGGTAGATTCTTACGTGAACCCAGTCAGATGCGGTGTTGGTGTCGATCGGTGTTCCGTTGATGATGTTCCGTTTGAGGATTCCTCCCTGTCCTGATTCGGGGATCGAGGGTCCCTCCCAGCAGGAGATATACTGATCTGTAGTCCCATAGATGAGGAGATCGATAAGTTGTTGTGATGCGCTGTATAATCCGACAAGGCCGCCGGTGTTGCTGTACTTGACGGACCTGTACGTCAGCAGTTGCGGAACCATCGGTTGGGAGTCTACCGCGTACTCAAAGTCAGGGAGTATTGCGGTCTCCCAAAGGAATGCAGTTGCGTTTTTTGTAATGTACCAGGACGTGTTCGCGGGTATCTGTGTGTTGTCCGGGAATAATATTTTTGGCTGATCATCAGGTTCTTCCCATGGCTTATCGGTGAGGTACCAGCTTGAGAGGTCCACTGATGCGTTGGTTGGGTTTGATAGTCGCACGTATTCTGCGTTGATGTTTGGGTGGGTGTCGTAATACAGTTCGGTGATGAGGATGGTCGGTAATAGGTATTCGATGGTTTCGTCTGGTTCTGTGGTACTGGCCTGGTCGTCTTGTGTAGGAAGAATGTTATCACCCCCTGGTGTGGGTGTGGTGCTCTCAAGAAAGTCAAGGGCGGAGTCGTCGTTGTCGATTGCTTGGCATCTGATGAGCGAAGTTCCTTCCGAAGGAATGGGGGCTGGGGTGCCAGGGACGTCATCATAGTCGTCTCCCCACTCTACCGCATCGATCATGCTGCCTGCTTGGTCCATGAGTATGATTTTTTCTTTTTGATTGTTCAGCCCATATCCGCAGAGGGTGCTATCGTCAACCGAAAGCAGCACAGCGTTTTCAGCCACGCTGAATGTTTCATAGACCGTGGTTCCTTTGTCGGTAATGAGTGCGTAGCCATCTGCGGGGATAATGGTGGTACCATCACCGTGTGTGCTGTCTACATCTAGGGTGTCTGTTTCCTGCCCATCTGCGATAGTCCATCCTGCAACATCGATTGGGTCTGCTGTCGGGTTATAGAGCTCTATCCACTCGTTGGTATTTTCATTGTCGGCGGGGTGACACATGACCTCGTTGATGAGAAGCGAAAAAGGTGTTTCTGCGCTGAGTGGTTGGGTATGTGTCGGTATGATGCTGCAGACAATAATGATCTGCAGATAGACTATCATGTACTTTTTCTTTGTCCTCATAATTTATTTTCTCCCAGACTTTTTTTTTGTTAAGGGCGGGGAGGGATTTGAACCCTCGTAGGCGGATCTGCAGTCCGCCACATAGCCACTTTGTTACCCGCCCAAGATGCTGTGTTACCTGGCGAAAGACGAGTTATCTGGCGTGATTCACGCGTAGCCACTGAATTCACCCCGGTGTTTTAACTGTTTTGGTCGTATCATTTCTAGGAGTGCTTGCAGCTCTGTATTGGTGATCTCTCCGCGGACGTATTTGTCAAAGACCACCTTCATCCGGTCTTCGTCATTTAAATCCGATTTCTTGGAGAAAACCTTCTCGATGTCAACCTTCATCTGCTGCTGGGTCGGTCTGTTGTACGTCATGGTTTGGGCGAAATCCCTGTGCCGTGCGTGCCTCTGGATGGAGTTGGGGTTTATCCCTTCGTTGAAGAGGTGGGTAATGCACGATGCCCGAAGCATGTGCGTGTAGACGCGCTTGTGTATCCTTGCTTCGACGGCGCATCGTTCAGATGGTTCCTCACGAAGTGTTCGCCGATCCTGAGCCCGTGTTCGCTGATGAACAGCGCTTTTTCTTTCTTGTCAGCTGGACACCGCTCGTATACCAGATAGTCATTGATTGCCTCTGCCACCCGAGATGTCATCGTGACAATGTTGTCGCCGGTTTTTGTGTCCCTCAGTGAGATCTCCATGCTTTGGAAATCGATGTCTTCGAGGTTGAGGTGGCATACTTCGCTTATTCGTAGTGCGCAGTCGTAGACGGTTTGAATCACTCCATAGATCGCCCGAGATTCTTCCGAGGCAGCTTCGAGGATCTTATCCACCTCTTCGTTGGTGAGGACATCCCTGTTGCGGGCCTTCGATCTCGGTATCTTCAGGTGCAGATCGTTCCGCTTCAGGACCACCTTGCAAAAGAGGTTGATCGCTGCGTGGCGGATGCGGTTTCCATTTGGCTGGTAACGTTTGCGCAGCTCGATGCTGATATCATCCAGTGTTCGCTGCGTGATGGTTTCCAAATCGGTATCTTTCAGTGTCTGCCTAATGGCTTTGAGGTAGTTCTTGATGCTGTTCTTCTTGTATCCATTCTGCCATAGATATCGCTGGTATTCGTCAATAGCGTGGTCGAAACTCGTCATGCGGTTTCGACACCCTGATTGTCATGTTCTTCTTTCTTATGCAAAACATTTTTTTCACCTTCTTGTTTTAGGCCTCCTGTCCTTTCGGACGAAGGGGGATACTCACCAGCATTTAAATTTTTTATTGCTCGTTGGATGCATTCAGCATCTATACGCGATTTTTCGTATAAACCCTGGATTTTCTTCCGGCTGTTCAGCTGTTCCAGCTCCTTTTCTGCTTGGAGGATGACCTTGTCAATCGATGCTTCAAAGTAGATGATCAGTTCCATGACCGCTCGCTTCTCAACGTCCATTCCGGTGAGACTGTGCATGTGTTTACACACAGTTGAGAAATGTAGCACTCCCCTGTTAATCGCCATCCTGCATGTTCGATTGCTCAACATGTTCATTTGTGTTTGAGCGCATCTTGATTATAAAAGGAACCACATGTCTTTTATAGTTTCTTAAAATCCAATCTAGTTTTCATATAGAAGATTCCTAGTACTTTGCTAAGTTTAATCTATAGCACGGGCAAGAATCTCCTGTCGGGATTGAGCGTCAATTTACAAAAAAATTTATTCCGATATATTCATGCAGGGGAAGGGATTTGGACCCGCGTTTACCGGTACGACAAGGATTGACACTCAATTGAAATCCATGGGATATCGGAGTATCGGGAATGCATGCGGGAACCATTCGAATAGCCAATGGATGAAAGGGAACTGTGGTCCATAGACGTATAGCATGGTAACCCACATATTTACCAGCTTCTCTCCAGACCAATTACATCCTATGTTTTCGTTTCTACAAAGAGGAGGCATTAGCCTCTTGGATGCCTACAAGCAGGGCTGAGCCGAGATAAGATTTCTCAGAACCATCCTCATTCATCCAGATCTTGATTCCTGTAAATCCCCAGATTCCTTGATAGAAGTTCACGACCAACCCGTAAGGGAATATCCCTGGAAGATCTCCGAGGATTTGGCCGGTCCAGTTTTTGTTACCAAGGAGTCCTACCGTATGAATATAACCCTGCGCATAATCGGGAGAGTGACCGCCGAACGAATACCCAATCCCGAAGATGTCTCCAATAGCAATCGGCATGACATCCGTACGATAACTCAGCGTGTTGCCGAGAATGTAAGACGATATCCCCCCGCCAATGAGCAATAACCCGATGAGAATGCGGAGAGGGCCTGGCGTGGGCACATATGGAAAAGGCACACCAATGAGGATGCCGAGCATCAACATGGCAGCACCAGCAACCTGCATCCAGGAATAGATTCGATGGCTAGTTAAAGTAAGATCCGTATGTCCAGCCACAAGACAGAAGGCATTTCTGTTCTCCAATATTGAACTAGTTGGGTGGAGTATTCCTGCATGATACCAGCAAGTGACCAGTTGCTTTGCCTGCGGCAGGGTAAGATTTCCGAAGACGCCGTACGGATACAACTCAGTTACAGTGGAAATAAAGACTTCGTACTTTTCATCATCGGTAGATACCTTGTCCAGTTCCTCGTCAATACCATCAAGGATGCATCGAACTGTATCGGCATCCGATGTTGATAAGGAAAGGATCTTTTGCTCTGTTCCTTCGTTGGTTGAGAGTTCAATGGTGACCTGCTGAGTATTCTTTTTTGCTGAAATCGCTGGATTGACTGCCGCTATAAACAGAAGTGCAGCGAGGGTGAGTCCAAGGATGATTTTTTTCATAGTAACCCTCCTAAGATACTTAGATCTGGATAGGGTGTGGTGGCTGGTGCGAAATCAAAATTGCACCATGGGAATCCTGGAAGAGAAGGTGTCTGGCTCAGCAACATCCTTCCTTGTATGATTTTCGGTCCGGAGGGGGGTTGACCCCAGTAGTTCGCATGCCATTTCGTGATCTGAGGCCAGATGATGAATGGAAGCATGAACCGATGCAGGAGATAGTGGATAAAGGTGGCGTCCTTCGTATTGTTTTCAAAGGAGTTCGCTTCGACCACAGCTTGTAGTGACCCGGTCATGGAAAGGCCTAGATCGTTATTCACAAGGGTATTGTTCAGGACACGGGAGTAGTATCCTGTTACCATGATACCATTTTTTGAGTGAGAAACATGATTCATTGTGATATTGCAGATGTAGCCATACATGACGATCCCGTCATCTGCGTTATTATCAAGATAGTTCGCGATTACTCTGTTGAGGGTAGAGGACTCGTCGTCTACATGGATTCCCTCAGCCCCGTTGTTGGTGATGCGGTTGTGGTTTATTGTACAGTAATCTGCTCCAACATCTAAATCAATGCCGTTGCGACGGTTGTCATGAATGATGTTGTAAGAGATCGTGATATTCTGTGCACCCCAGTAGTAGATCCCATCGTGGTTCTCCTGAATGATGTTGTCGGATATCACATGATTAAAATAATTACTCCCGAATGGTGAAAGAATGCCGGAATCATGAAATTCAGAGTCTTCTGTATCACCGCTATGTTGGACTGTAAAGCCACTCACATGGACATTTCGTGATATAAGGGTGATACATGATCCTGTATTGTTCGCATCGACAATTGTTGTGTTTTTGTCTGCTCCCATTAATACAATGGATTTGTTGGCAACGACGTTCTCAGTATAGAGCCCTGGAAACACGTAGACGGTGTCGCTGTCATTTGCATGGTTAATGGCACTTTGGATTGTTGTATAGTTCCCTGGTCCACTCCCACCAACATACAACCAATCACCCCTTGATGTTGATTGAGATTTCTCGGCGTTCTGTGCTATTGCTGGTGCTATGGTCACACCAACGAACAAGAGAATGATTCCAACCGCCAACCATTTCCTTTTCATTTGATTTACCTCAAATATCATAGGGTTCTTGTGCGAATGACGGATCATACAACACTTCTTGATCCTATTTGTTGTGGATAATCCCATGGGGTGCAACTATTATAGAAAGATTTTGAACAGTTGCTTCAGAAATCATTTTGACCATCCTGTTATTCATTCTCGGCATATTATCGAAAAAAAAGTCATCATGACCCTGAACCAACGGCGTAGATACATCCCGATTCACATCCTTTTGACTATAGACAAAGACCGGACAGTTTTGCCAATCACTTTCCCCAAACGCATTCCTTGCTTTTACCCTGACGAAATACGTCAAGGCTTTCGTCCATGTATGAGAAACGGCGATTTCCTCACCTGATGCATATGGGCCAATCCATCCAGAGTTCGTTCCATCGCCCCAATCAATCCAATACGAAACGTTCGCTCCAAGAATGTCATCGGCGACAAAGGTGAACTCAGTGTCTTCTCCCTTTATTACTTTCGGAGGATGATTTATTGATGACCTAGTTGGAGGTAAGGCCAAGCTATAATTGTTCAGACCGAGCCGTACTATTCCTTGGATGCCCCCTACAACGAAATCAGCTTTACCATCCCGGTTATAATCTGAGGACGTTAATGCCCCCTGACTTAGATCATCACTCCATCCTCCTTCTTTGTTTTCAGGGAGCCGTCCAATGGGAACAACCAGTAAGGAGCTATTTTGGTCCAGAATGAGATACACGCTGTCACCTAAGCCAAAAAGAAAATCAAGGAGACCATCATTGTTATAATCGAGTACCTGCAAACACCCAGCAAGGCCAATAAAACCTAGGAGGACATCTCCACTTCCAGTGTCAAAGATAGTTGACCCGTTGGATTCGATATAGTGGTTTCGTTTCAAATACACATAACCGCTTGACGAGTCGATATTCGCAGCGACGATAGCATCGACATCTCCATCATGGTCAAAATCACCTGATGACAGACCCCAGCTTAATTGATTATAGTCATGAATGAGGCCTGCGGATGTGAAGGTTCCTGTTCCATTGTTTAACAAGAGCTCGACTTTCCCGCTGTTATCGCCAACAAGGAGATCAAGGTTCCCATCTTTATTATAATCCTCGGTGGTGAGCTGCGGGTTGATCCTATTCTCGGGGTTGTATGGTTCTCCAGGGCCATTCCAAAAAATTGTGAAAGGATTACTGAAATGATTAGTACCATCATTCAGTAAGATTTTTCCAGTCCCGTTGACCTTTATGGGAAGCCCCTCGTACCAGATATCTTCAGAATAGGTGAATACTAGATCAATGTGGCCGTCGTTATTGTAATCTCCTGCCTGCAGGTCATTTATGTATGAATAATCGAAGGTATAGACATCTTCTTTTGTAAATGAATCATTTCCATTGTTATAGTAAATGGAAATCGTTGAATGAGTAAACGGAGCATCTGCTGAGGCGACTGCAAAATCCGGAAGCTCATCATGGTTGAAATCAGCTGAGGTCAGACCCCATGCAGTCTGCCCCAGGTCAGCGAGATCGCGGACAGCAAAAAATGGTTGATCATGTATATATTGTTGGAGCCAATGAAAAGGCATGACGGCAAGGTCAGCGCATACTCCAAAGGATTTAATGCCTAACTCATGTGTAAAGCTGTACAATGATGGTCCAATCCCTGTATAGTATCGAAGGTATATCCAGACCGGGAGATCGATGTTCTGTAGTTCACCATTGACCTTGAATTGTAAGGGTTGAGCATGGAAGTTGAACTGCAAAGGGTGATTTGGAAGCCAGAGGGGGCCGATATGACCATCATCATACCATGCCATACTAATACCACCCGCACCTTTATTAATTGAGATGAGCTTGATCTGTCCGGCATCTCTTTGGTCGGGGGCAATGGTAGCTACTTTCGGTGTGGTGATACCGAGAGGTGTTAACAGGATAACGGCCACAAAAAAGACTAAGATGATTTTTCTTACCACTATATCATTTTTCATTCTTTTCCCCCCGCGATTCCTCCGATATCGTACGGTTGTAGGGCGGGATGCCAATCAAACTCTACTAATCCTTTGTAGCCTTTGATGACCATGGGGCCTTGTCCATCCCAATCATCCCAATAGTTACGAATCCAGAAATGACCGATGCCACGATAGAACATTGCGCTTATGTTGTTATGAATGAAATTATTCTCTTTGATGAAAGTTCCATATGTTTTAGAGAGCGTTAGTCCGTGTTCACAATTTGAAATGCTATTTCTTGTTATTAAGCTAAATAGAGTTGGAACTTGCATAGAATCAATAGTAATACCATTTTTCGCGTCTGAAATATTATTTTGAGAAATGACCGCGAAACCATCTTCAACAGTTAAAGCGAACATGAAGTTGGTTATTTCATTATCAATAATCTTGTTCCAACATACTCTCTGATTGATACCAAAGCTGCTAGCTGGCTGGGATCCATTTTGGATGATATTCCCTTCGATCAAGCAATGGGTGAATTGCGTATCTATACCTATAAATCTCGGATTGAGGATTATATTATCTTTGATGGTGGATGATGCAAAAGCTGAAGAGATGCCAAATACGGTATTATTGTGAAATCCACCCGATTGTATTAAATTTTTAGATATGAGTGAATGACGTGTTTTTATTTCCATAATGGCATTGGCGGTATCAATGAAGATGTTATCGGAGATGTTCGTGTTCCGAACAATTTTTCCGCCAGGGTCCCTAATCAATATGCCTGTGCATCTTGTATCAAGGCTGTTATTTTGAATGGTAAATCCACTGATTTTCACATCGCTAGCGATTACTTGAATAATGCTAAAGCTCCAGCCACTCCCGTCGATAATGGTTGTATTCTTGTTTTCGCCAATGAGATTAATTGAGGTGTTTATTACAATCATATTTTCATAATATGGTGATGAATCGTTATAGACAAAAACGGTATCGCCATCACTGGCGTTGTCCACAGCATCCTGAATGATACTGTAATTTCCTGGTCCACTCCCACCAACATACAACCAACTCCCTCTTGATGTTGGTAGTGTTTCTTTGGTTTCTTGTGCTATCGCTGGAATGATACAGGTTCCAACAAACAAGAGAATGGTTAAAATAACTAATCCTTTTCGAAACAACATCATTCCTCCATATTAAATAAAAACACCCTGGGTTATTTAAATCTTTGTCAGAAGGAAAAAGTGCAGGGGAAGGGATTTGAACCCTTGGACAAAAACAAAAATAGAAAGTGATTCTTGTATCCGTATCTCTGCTTCCCTACCTTACACCTGTTTTCAAAGAAAATGTTTTTATAGGGGAATGGGGTTATAAAATTGTAAAGGAGGAAAAAATATGAACAAGAATGTAATTATTGTAGGAATAATTTTATTTGGGCTGTTAGGGTGTGCTCCATTAACTATCGGAAATTTCAATTCAAATGAAAACTATAATTTAAAGGCCGATATAGAACCAATGAGATATGCTTTTCCCAGGGTCTATGGCGGCAATGGTCAACCCGTTGGATTTATTGCCTGGGCTATTAATGAAGGACCAAATAGTTCCCCTGCGTGCATATTAAAATTTGAAATTATCCGAATCCTTACGAATGATCCGTATGAATATAACGCAACTTATGAAATCAATTCCCAGCCAAGTGGTCAGGGAGTGGGTCACAGTTTCATTTGGTGTACAGCTATAGATAAACATTTTGCGGTGTATGAAGCAAGAGCCACAATAAATGTAGATGATAATAATACCGCAGATAATACGAAATCGTATTTCTTTATCACAATAAGATAATAGAACATATTCTTAAAACGACAAGACACTGATGGATTAATTGGGAAACACTGGAGAAACCATATATTGATTCTGACAAAAATTATCAATTATATATTAGAAGATGCATCACTGCTTTCCCTGTTTGCATAAAATTTATTTTCAAGTGCAGGGGAAGGGATTTGAACCCTTGGATATGTTAAATAAGGTTAAAAATAATAAATCATTCTTTACCATTGAATCTTCTGATAATCTTCTTTGATATCCTTCGCAATCAAATCTAGATACACTGCGGTAGTCGCTAAATCATTATGTCCCAATATTTTCTGTNAACTTCGTAGATTCATCCCCTGTTTTAAACAATGAACCGCGAAACTGTGTCGGAAAGTATGTGGTTTTACAACCTCTTCTTTAGGTTGATACCTGTGAGTAATGTTTCGTATTTGCGCTGAGGTTAATGGAAACACCTCATCATCAAGTGGTATCTTCGCTGTGTGGTACTGTAATAAATCAGAAAGGTGTGTATCGAGTGGTACGATTCTATCCTTGTGTCCCTTTCCCTGTCGAATAGTGAGTTCATCCACTTTAATATCACGTTTCTTCAGATTGATTAACTCACTATTCCGGATTCCTGTTCTCCATAATGTGAGAAGAATGAGGTAGTTTCTCTTATTATCATTACGTGCTCGTTCCAACATCTCATCGATTTTTGTTTTTTCAAGGTATTTCGGCAATAATTTAGGTTTTCGGGTATGTTTTTTATTATCTGTTACTGATTGAACCATGAGGGAACAACTCCTAAACATTTTTCTTTTTCCAGGTTTTCAAAAGTCGATATCCTCCTCATGATACATAACTTTGGTCGATTAAACAAAATGGGTTCAAGGCGATTTCTTTCATTAATAATGTTCTTATAGGAGAACATTGTTATAAAATATGATAAAAGGAGGACTGAAGATTATGAAAATTATCATCCTTAAAAAAATTTTAATTGTTGGTGTAATCTGCATTTTAATGCTACCAACGATTGCTGTCGCTTCAGCAGGAAGTAATTCAGACTATAATCTGAAAGTGAAAATCAGAAATACTAAGTTTTATAAAAACACAACTACAAACTTTTGTCTATCTGTCAATGTATCAAACGAAGGTCCTGATGCAAGTAATAACTATTCATGTTTAGTAGAATTATACCATTTATGGAGTCGTTGGCCTAACTGGAGATATAATTTCCAGAATACGGGGATATTTGCTTCTTATACTGGTTCAGTGATTGCTCCAGCTGGGTATGAGGAGAACATCGTAACATTATCAAATCCAGGGGCTGGATGGTATATCGTAAAATGTACACTTTCCAATGGGGATAACAATCCTGAGGATAATGTCTCTCGCTGTTTGATTTGGGTCCCTGATTTATATGCATTGAGAATAATTTTTCATAACTTATTCCCATGAAGTCGGCTCATCAGGTTAATATTGATACGTCCAAAAATAAAGATGTATAGGAGAACATTGTTATAAAATTGTAAAGGAGGAATGAAAAGTATGAAAAGAAATCAATATTTATGGAAAGAGGCTGTTGTTACTATAATTTTTTTGTTGATGAGTCTGAGTGTTCTTCCATCAACGATAGGAATCCAGGAAATCAAGAAATCGAAAACGAATGCCATTGATTCTGAAGAGTTTAATATGATTGTTTCGTTGAAACCAACGCGAATAATTTTTCCCAGGCTCTATTCAGCGCATTTAAATATCATTGGATTTAAGGTCGATATCAATAATGAAGGCCCTGATAACTCCACTGAGGTGGCATTAAAATTTAAAATTATCCAAGTTATTGGAAGAGAACCGGGAGAAATATATAACGTAACATATCATTATACTACCATATGGAAAAATCAAGGGCGGGGCCACCTAATTCCGTGGTATAGCTGGTTGAATGGCCGATTTGGAGTGTTTGAAGCGAGAGCAACGATTGATGTTGATGATACGGTGCTTAAAGATAACACGAAATCTTTCTATTTTATCTTGCTCGCTGATTAAGACAAGCCAATAGATTTGATTTAATAAACGAACTAATAATGATTTATTGATTCGCCAAAAAACATGAGTCTTTAAACCGTGTTAATGCTTCTGTTGTTAAAGGATATTCTTTTTATAGGAGAACAGTGTTATTAAATTGTAACGGAGGAATGAAAATTATGAAAAAGGGAGTAATTTGTGTTTTTATTTGTATTCTGATGATAGTAAGCACCATCCTACCTGTATCGGGAACAACCGTATCGAAAAAAGTATCACTGACAAGAGGGAACACCTTGTACGTTGGTGGTTCCGGTCCGAATAACTACACCAAGATTCAGGATGCTATTGATAACGCAAGTAATGGGGATATGGTGTTTGTCTATGACGATGCTTCACCATACTATGAGAATCTCATGATACAGAAATCTATAACCCTGAGAGGAGAAGATAAGAACACGACTATTATCGATGGAAGGAAGGGACACAGTGTTATCGACATCAATTATAGTAACGTCACTATCCATGGGTTTACCATTCAACATGAAGCTGAAACATCTAATTGGTACGGCATTTTGATAAAGGGAAATGATTGTACTATTGTAGGGAACATTATCCAGAAAAACAGTGATGGTATTTTAATTAATAATGGCCCTGGCCATATCATTAATCCTAGAGGTCATAACATACTCAACAATATAATCAGAAATAACCAATATTCAGGGATACTTGCGGTGATAGGAGGTTTAAATTTCACGATATCGGGCAACACCATAGAAGAAAACGGAGATTCAGGTATCATTTTAGCGAATAATGTTACTTCAGGAAATATAATTATTCACAACATAATCACCAATAATCATAGATATGGTATTATCATAGATGGTACGTTCAACAACATCACGGAAAATACGATTCAAAATCATGTGTACGGCAAATTCAGGGGCACAGGAATATGGATTCAAGGTGTTTTCGGCAGTAGTGACAATAGAATCACTCGAAATAATCTCATCAATAACACCATACAAGGGTTTCAAAAAAAGACTGGAAGCCTAGCGGACATCTTCACTTTATTAAAACTGAATAATGTCTGGGACGAAAACTATTGGGGAGAATCTCTCTCCGAACCTGTACGAATTTCGGGTCTATTTATTGGGTGGTTGTCTATTCACAGGGGGCCTTTGAGAGGTATGTCCTTCAACGTATTTTTATTCCCATGGCCAGCTTATGATGCTCACCCAGCACAAGAACCCTACGATGTCCCTGAGATGAGTTAGGGGATAAGAAACATCTGTTTTTGCACTATTTTGGAGAAAATTCTAAATACGTGTTACTCTTTATCATTCTGTAAGGAGGAATGAAAATTATGAAGACAGGAGTAATTTGTATCTTTGTTTGTATGCTGTTGATGCTTGTGACTGTTGCTCCAATATCAGCATCAACAAGTTGGAACGAGACATCTCAATCCTTGACAATGGGGAATATCTTGTATGCGGGAGGCTTAGGTCCGAATAATTATACGAAAATCCAGGATGCAATCAATGACGCTGTAAATGGGGACACCGTTTTTGTCTACGATGAATCATCACCCTATCAAGAAATACTTACGATCAACAAATCTATTAGTCTTATTGGTGAAAACAAAGAGACAACAGTAATTGAGACTACGATCGAAAATACAACTGTCATAACAATCTCTGCAGATAATGTCAGTATGAGTGGTTTTACTATTCTGATGTCACCATCGACTGGATTGAGCGTGGGGATACGAATTTCAAAAATGGAAGATTGGCCCGGAGAAACAGAAATTATTCGAGATGTGCATATCTTTAATAATAATATTGAAGCGATAACCCAATTCAGTGTTGGAATCAGTAGCCTCTATCTGAATTATGGCAATTTCTCCAATAACTATGTCAATTGTCGTTATTTCGGAATCCAACTATTTTTATCATCACACAATAATGTAACAAAGAATGTTGTTGAACATAGCAATTATGGAATCTGGGTTGAAAACACTTGGAATCCTCGCTACCATTTATGGTTTACTCATCCCAAATTTGGAGATAACATGATATTGGGGAATGTCGTCAGAAACAATCAAATCGGTATTCTCATCGATGGAGATAGAACAATCAATGATAAGGTCCTTGATAACAACATTACAAACAACGAACTCGGTATCGTCCTTGGCACAACACTAAAGTCAGAAATCGCCAGGAATAACTTCATTGGAAACAATCTCAGCGCCTCGATAGAAACTATAAACCTTTTCTTTTATCCGACAAACTCTTGGCATGATAATTATTGGGGTGAAACAAAGAAATTACCTGTTCCTATATTTGGTAAATTTTGGTTTATTATCATGTTCAATACAGATTTTAGGGAGACCAATTTCGGAAGTGCAATCCCTCTTGGAAAATATCCCGTGATTGCTTTTGACAGAACTCCTGCGCATGAACCCTACGATATCCCTGGGATGAGTTAAAGGATTGTTGATTATCAGGATTTTCAAAACTCGGTATCCTCTCCATGATACATAACTTTGGTCGGATGGTGATGATAACAGATTTTTACTCATTTTTAGGTAAAAAGAACCAAGTAAAGATTATATATCACCTATCCTATAACATCCCACAGAATTCCCACATAGGTGGAAAATGAACTCGATAGTACGACTTGATACGCGGGGGCGATTGGTCATCCCCAACGAATTCCGAGAACCTCTCAATTTAAAAGAGGGAGATGAAGTTTTACTAAGTTTTGACCAGAAGACGGATACAATAACGATTAGCCCGATTTATGGAAAAACAAAGGATATTGTAAAAATAGAAATTGAATTCGGGGACACCCCTGGCTGTCTTGCTCAGATCGCACAGAAAATCGCAGACATGAAGATTGATTTGGTGATGACTGAGTCGAAGAGTTCTCAACGTGGGAAAGCTGCTCGTTGGAATATCATCGCTGACCTCTCCAAGTGTTCTTGTTCAGCCAATGAGATTAAACAATCTTTGTTACAATCTGGTTATGTGGAGTCGATGAGTATCACACGGATAGCTCGTGAACGTCTTCATCGCTGAACAAGTTGGTTTTTCAGCTATACTATCCAGTTTGAAAATGGAAGAAAATAACAAGTTGTTGGAGGATATTTGCTAGAGTGGAGGAAAGAATTTATGAAAAATAATTGGTTAAGGAAAGGGTTGGAAGTTGGAACAATCATTTTACTTGTTGGAACGAGTAATTTATCTGCATTCACAAGAAACTCATCTATTGATTCGAAGATTTTAGAACAAGGTAAAACCTTTTATGTTGGAGGCAACGGACCAGGAAACTATACCTATATCCAAGGTGCAATCAATGATGCGAATGATGGTGATACCGTATTTGTGTACGATGATTCTTCACCGTATAAGTCATTTGTTTCTATAGATAAATCAATTAATCTCATTGGTGAAGATAAGAACACAACAATACTTGATTCTACCGCAGTAGGAGTAAATTTAGCAATTTATTCAGTAGATAAAGTAAACATAAGTGGTTTTACTTTGTATAACAGTAATAATCATGGATTTATTGGTATACAAATATACGAGTCAGATTACACATGTTTTCGAGATAATATAATAATCAAAGTTGGTACAGGAATAGATCTAGTTGATTCTTATTATAGTTTAATAGAGAATAATGAAATAAAAGGCGGTGACATAGGAATAGATATTTATGGTTCTTCTTCTAATAATATCAGTAAGAACATTTTACTGAACAATAACTATGGTGTCTGGCTAAATTGTTACTCAAAAAATAATACATTATGTAATAATAATCTTAGTAATAATGGTATTGCAGTTTGGGAGGGATCTTATCCAAACACATTTTATAATAATGCAATTAATGGAAAACCTCTACTTTATTTGGAGAATGAATCCAATAAAATATACGATGGTGTATCAATTGGTCAATTTCTTCTTATTAATTGTAATAACATTATTTTTAGAAATCTTGAAATTTCAAATTCTACCTATGGCATTGAACTTTATAACAACGATGATTGTTC
>JGI20214J51088_10001413_pt1 | contig 16387 bp, 18 predicted proteins | sample WetSurMetagenome_FD_51088 | JGI IMG/M metagenome (IMG submission 51088) | reverse complement strand
GATCCCACTTTGAAGAGAGTTGCCTTTGAGCTTCCGGCCACGGGGATGATGGCAACTGCCTCAGCTTTTTCCAGGGGGAGCTGAGAATGCTGATGGGAAAGAAGGCCAAGCCCGCCTCTCCAGAGGAGATGGCAGCCGTCCATCACGCCCTGGAGAGCCCAATTCGCAGGAATATGATCATCCTTATGAATCAGGGCCTTTTGAGCGTGCCTGAGATTGCGGCGGCAGCCGGAGAGAGGATGCTCGAATATCACCTGCACCGCCTGGAGCTGGCCGGGCTGATTGAGATCCAGGGAGAGAAGATAGTGCTCACCGAGGCCGGGGTGGCCTACGGCGGGCTGGTGAAGGAGCAGAGGGAGAAGGGAGGGGCGGACAAGGTGTGAGCTACTTGCCTCATTTCCTGAATAGCAATATCCCCCAAAAAATGGCATATCATGAGCAACACAATCAAATTCTGCTGCTGTTTTCTAAGCCGTATCCAGATATTGTGATTTATTATGAAATAATGATCTGCTATCTCGCGGGCAAATTTTTAAATCCTGAAAAATGCTTTAGCAAAATTGATGAAACATAAAGTTGACGTCGTAATATTGACTGTTCTGCAAGAGGAATACGACGCAATTTGCAGCAAACTAATTGACCTTCATCGATGGCCAGGAAATGAAAATAATCCTAATTTATATGCCTGGCAGATTGGCATTGTCTCCTTTCTAGATCAAGGCACAAATTATTCGGTAGCTATCGGAATGACAGGGAGAGCAGGAAATAGTCAGAGCACGGCAGCAACTCTCGAATCGGTTCAGCTCTGGCAGCCACGCTATATTCTTTTTGTGGGGGTCGCGGGTTCATTATCGGAGGTGACAAGAGGAGATGTAGTCATCGCGGATGTCATTCACGGATACGAATATGGCAAAGTAGATCAAGGATTTATCCCTCGAAGTGATTGGACTTTCCATACTGATATCGGATTACGCAATGGAGCAGCAGCTTATGCTCAGAGCGGTGACTGGCGAAAATTAATACAAAAGAAACCACCACAACCATGTAAAGCAAAAGCTGCAATAGGCATGATTGTATCAGGAGATAAGGTTGTAGATAATCCGGAGGACCCTTTTTTCCAGCAGATACTCTCTGTATACCTAAAAGCAAAAGCAGTTGAAATGGAAGGAGCTGGGGTGTGTCATGCAATTGAACAATGCATCGCACGAGGCAAGGCAATTGGCTTTCTAATGGTTAGAGGAATTTCAGATGTACCTCGTGCTGAGGGCAATAAGACGGAAACTAGAGGTACGCAAGAGCGAGATAATTGGAAACCTTTTGCAGCAGATGTTGCGGCGGCATTTGCGATCGGTTATATTTCCAACGGGTTGCCTGATTTGCCGATTCAGAGACGAGACTCATTCAACCGAACTGCCGTAATTTCACCATCTGTCATTCGTTCTGACCCAATCCCGCAACAATTGCGTCAACCTCCAGACTGCTTTAAGGGTCGCGAAAAAGAAATTAGCGATATTTTAACCAACTTTGGTAAGGGTGCAATAATTACTGGAATGGCCGGAATAGGCAAGACTGCATTGGCCCTTATTTTAGCTGAGAGGCTTAAGAACCGCTTTCCTGATGGACAGCTTTACATCGATCTGCTTGGCACAAGAACGGAGCACCTCAGTCCGTCTCAGGCTATGGCTCACGTCATTCATTCTTACCGACCTGCTGACCGCTTGCCAGATGATTTTAGCCAACTTAAATCTCTTTATCGTTCAGTGCTTGCTGATAAACATGCACTTCTCCTGTTGGATAACGCCGCAGATCGAGATCAGTTGGAAGACCTCTTGCCACCGTCGAGTTGTGCTGTATTGATTACTTCTCGAAACAGGTTCACGCTGCCGGATCTTAAACCAGGTATTATTGAAAAAAATATATCTATCCTCAAGTCAGACGAGGCATGTGAGCTTTTGCTTGCTATTGCAGAACGTATCGGAGATCAAGCCGATGAGCTAGCTGAGCTTTGCGGATACTTGCCTTTAGCTTTACGCAACGCTGCAAGCGTATTAGCTGAGCGTATTGATATTGGAGTTGCAAATTATATACGGAGCTTAATGAACACAAAGGCTCGCCTTGGGCTAGTAGAAGCATCTTTTGAATTGAGCTTTAATCTCCTGATGCCCGACCAGCAAGATAAATGGTGCATGCTCTCTACCTTCCAAGCCGACTTTGATTATGCCGCGGCTGCATACATTTGGCAAAAAGACATGGATTGGGCAGAATATGCCTTAAGTGATTTGGTTAAGCTAAATCTTGTAGATTACTTTCCCTCAAGCGTTTCCAGTGAATATGGACGTTATCATCTTCATGAATTAGCCCGCCTATTTACAAATTCTCGATTGGCTGAAGGAAATCGCAATCTATCACAGCAGAGATATGTAACATATTACTTATTATTGCTTGACACAGCTAATGAGCTTTATCAAAAAGGCGGGAAAAATGTACTCAATGGATTGGAGCTGTTTGACCGAGAGCAAGTCAATATTCTGGCAGGACAAGCGTGGGCAGAGAGCAAGGTTATACAAGCGAAAGAGATAAAATCCGAGGCAAAAGATATCGAGTTTGCTCTTAGTATGTCAAATGCTTACGCTTATACAGGGTCTAATTTGCTGGATTTGCGCTTGGACCCATATGATAAGATTCATTGGATAAAGGTTGGGCTTGATGCCGCCCAAGAACTTAATGATAGGAATGCTGAAGGTCTTCATTTAGGTAATCTGGGAAGTGCATACCTTGATATTGGAGAATCCCGCAAAACCATAGAGTTAGAAAAACGGGCTTTGTCTATTTTCCAGGAAATCGGATATCATGAGGGTGAATGTGCAGTCACAGGAAATCTTGGCTTGGCTTTTTACACTTTAGGCGAAATCTCAAAGGCAATGGAGTTCTTCAGACAGCATTTGGATATTTCTCGCAAAATCGGAAACAGACATGAAGAATGTATCGCACTACTTCATATGGGAGACGCCTACCGATATTTAGAAAACAATGGACAAGCAATTGAATTATATGAACAAGCCTTAGGCATTTCTAAAGAGATTGGCGATAGACGAGCAGAAAGCACCATCCTAGGAAATATTGGATACGCATTCTTTTCTAACGGGGATATCAAGACTGCTATAGAATTATTTCAATTTCGGCTAGACATAGCAAATGAGATCGGAGATAAAAAAGGCGAATGCAGCGCATCTGGAAGATTAGGAAATGCCTATTTCGTTTTAAACAATGCCTTAAAGGCAATTGAATACTATAAAAGACAATTGACTATATCTAATGAAATTTTTGACCTTCGTGGGAAAAATTGCGCACTTAGCGGTCTAGGTAATGCTTACTTGGCCTTAGGCGAGACTGATGAGGCAATTGAGCATTACGAATTGGCATTAGAAATCGATCGCGAAATCGGCGATTTGGTGGGAGAAGGCATTGACCTCGGCAACTTGGGAAATGCCTATATGTTTCGCAACGAAACGCGAAAAGCAATAGAATACTATGAGCAGCGTCTGTCAGTGGCATATGACGCCGGAGATAAGCGTGGCGAAAGGAATGTGTTAAGCAACCTTGGAAATGCATATGCCATTATGGGTGAGCCTTTGAAATCCATTAAATATTATAAAAAATATCTGTTTATAGTAAAGAAAATCGGTAATCGCTTTCAAGAAGGAGAAACTTGCTTTAAGATAAGCCTTGAGCTAGATAAGCTCGATCAGCGACCTCAAGCCATAAAATGTGCCCAAAAAGCCCTCCAGATCTTCGAGCAAATAGAAAACCCACTTCAAGCCCAGAAAGTCCGGCAGCAGCTTGCTGCCTGGCAGAGCCAAAAAGAGGAGAGTTAGAATGCAAATCATATTTCTGGGAACCAACGGCTGGTACGACAGCCCTACTGGCAACACCATCTGCACCCTCATCAACTCTGAAAAGTACCACATCATCCTCGACGCCGGAAACGGCCTGTCAAAGGCGGACCGCTACATCAAGGACGATCTGCCCGTCTTCCTCTTTTTGAGCCACTTCCACCTGGACCACATCGAGGGTCTGCACGTCCTCAGCAAGTTCCGTTTCCCCAGTCTCACAATCTTCGGCCAGAAGGGAACGAAAGCGGCGCTGGACACCATTGTGAACGAGCCCTTCACAGTCCCGCTGAACAAACTGCCCTACCCGGTGACCGTCCGCGAGCTGTCGCCCGGCCCCTACAAGCTGCCCTTCGCCCTGGAGTGCCGCTTTCTGGTTCACGCCTCGCCCTGCCTGGGCTACCGCTTCGATCTGGACGGCAAGACCATCACCTACTGCCCGGACACGGGAGTCTGCGAGAACGCCGTCCTCCTGGCTGAGGACGCCGACCTGCTGATAGCGGAGTGCGCCCACCTGCCCGGCGAGGAAAACCCAGCCTGGCCGCACCTCAACCCCGCGACCGCGGCAGCGATCGCCCGGCGGGCCAAGGTGGGCCGCCTCGCGCTCACCCACTTCGACGCCGGAAGGTACACGAGCATAGAGATGCGCCGCGATGCTGCGGCCACTGTTCGGGACTATCCGGGGATAGTAGTAGGAGAGGACGATCTCGTGATGCAGCTCTAACCTACACTAACCCAAAAAGAAGATCGGTGACGTCCTCGGGCTCCTCCTAGGCCCCTTTTTTGGCTCCCTGCGGCAGAGGCGTTTTTTCCGAAATGAAAACGGCGAGACTGCGAAATGGGCATGAACGGCGAATGACGAACAGCCTTTCGGCTCACAAGCCTTATGGCCTTGAAGAGACGAATGGGCCTTCCATGACAATGAAAAACATAATCTGCTTATTGCTTATCTCCCTGGCGCTGCTGGCAGGTGCCGGTTGCCTGGCCAAGGACCAGGATGCCTCAGCATCAGCTTCGACGTCAACATCAAATCTTGCCGTCCCAACTGCCAATCTGCCGGACGGCTTCAAGCTTCTGGCAGTCCTGCCCGGAGAGAACAGCAACTTGAATATGACCGATTACATCACTGAATTCCTGGGCCCTGACGAGATCGGCCAGGCCAATGTCTCAGTGGGCATATACAAGTGGAAGAATGAGGATGGATCCTATGATCTGGACGATGCCAAGATCACTCTCATCCAGCTGTCCGATGAGCAGCACGCAAAAGCGGCCATCTCCAATTTCAAGTCCCAGGACGACTACAAGAGGCTGCTCGCCAAGAAGGTGCCTATCTTCGGCAACGCCACCGTCAACGGCCATGAGATCCTGGAGATCAAGGACGTCAAAGGCGACAACACCATCCGCTTCCTCTACCTCTGGAATGTCGGAAACACCACCGTCCTTGTCGAGGGCAACAGCGACAGAAGCCAGAGCCTGGAGCTGGCCAGCGCCTCAGGGCTCTAGAGCCGCCAAATGGATCGGCTAATTAAAGCAGCCAATCAAACCAGCCATTCAAAGCAGCCAATTGAGGCAGGCTAATATCTATGAATCCGCAATTTGAGGCCAGGGTAATCGGGGCGGAGCAGATCACCGCCTCATCCCGGTCTATTCGATTTGCCCGGCCGGAGGGATTTTCCTTTCTGCCAGGCCAGTTCATCCTTCTGGAACTGGAGAGCCGGGGCACAGAGGGCAAGGCCGCGGAAATCACCAGGATCGCCAAGCCGCTGAGCTTTTCCAGCAGCCCCACTGAGGATCTTCTTCAGGTCACCAAACGGCTGACCGGACACGAGTTTTCCAATGCCTTTCTTTCTCTGAAATCAGGAGATGTTATCCGGTTTTCCGGGCCCTATGGCAGCTTCACCTTCCAGGGGGAGCACGAAAAGATCGCCATGCTCTCCGGAGGAATCGGCATAACGCCCCTGCGCAGCATGATCAGGTACTGCACGGACCGCGGGCTTGCGACCGACATCGTCCTGTTCTACTCTAACCGGGCGGAGGATGACATTCCATTCAGTGACGAATTCGAGGCCCTCAAGGGCAAAAACCGGAAGCTTACTATCATCAATACCCTCACCCGCCCCGGCCCCGCCTGGAAAGGCCGCACGGGAAGAATCGACGCCAATATGATCAGGGAATTGCTGGCCGACTATCCTGAGCGAGTCTTCTACACCAGTGGCCCGAAGAAGATGGTAGAAGCAATGCAGCTGGCCCTCCAGGAGCTGAACATCCCGGCGAGCAGGATTCGAAAGGAGATTTTCCCAGGATACGATTGAGGCAAAGACAATAAAAGCTGCGGCCCTATCCAATCCCGGCCTGAGAGATGCTCTGGCTGAGGGCAGGAGGATATGCCGGGACCCTGGCTGTATCGGCCTGATGCAAGAGGAGACTGCCATTGCGGATAGGCGGAGGGATCTCTTATCTCTAAATTGCGGTCCCGGCTTGAGAATCGTCACCACGGATGTTAAATGATATCCCTGGCCACAATCCAATTAGGCATTATTCAGCGTTCGATGGCAAAAACTTGTAGCAGTCCTGGCTCATCCAGGAACTGGCCAATTAGCTGAACTTACCTTACGCCTGCCCTGCTGTCAGACCACTTGTTCAATCCCCAGGGCAACAGGATAACCAGTACTCCAAAGATAATAACTGCATATACTTGGCTCATAATATCCATCCGTTATCACCTCCGTTTCGATTTTTATCTTCCGGCTCCAGTGTAGATCAAAGGGATAATAAAATTGGCGGACAAAATGTGGAGGATAGTTCAAAAATGCTTAATAAATGTAAAGTGAATTAATCATCTATTACCATAATGGCCAGATTGCTTTAAGCAAGATAACATAAATTGCAAATAGGACAATAGGATGAAAAGGACAAACAGGAGAAAGAGGATAAATAGGTAAAATCGCATGGAAAAAAAGAGCGGAGAGTAATCTCCTGAGCACGCGGATTTTTCCTGACCAGATGCCAATTTTTCTTAAGAATCCTGCTATTTATGGTTCAATCCTCGCTGGACGGAATGTCGATCACCTGCCAGTGCTTTCCGCGAGGCGGAGCATTTCTCAATGCCTCTTCGATACCCTCGCTTGACAGTCCATCCAGCCATTCGGCAAGCCTCTTGCCTGGATTGCGCATGGACCAGTACGATTGCAGCCTTATGTGCTGGTCGCATAGATGATTGAGACTAACGCCGCGCTGGCATAAAGAGCCGCGGCACGGTCCGTGGCCCTTGAGGTCGCACTCTGGTGTTTTCATTTCATCCACCTACTGTTGCAGATTGAAGGACTCTGCCAGTACTTCCTTGTTCACCTTGCCGCTCACAAATGTCCGCCTGGAATGGATCTCATTCATGACCACCTTCGCTGGGGCAAAGACATTGTGGTCCACCTTGAAGAAATCAAATCCCGCAGCCTTGAACGTCTTGTAAAATGGAGTTCCCCAATCGCGAGATGCCGAAGAGGGCATTCCTTTGAGATAATTTTGCAGCTCATCTAGATTCTCGTACTCCAGTGTGTAGTAAGTCTCCCCACCGTAGATAATGGCATCGTTCGAAGAGCCCATGCACATGGTGCCGTCGCCGGTGATGGGGGAGATGGGAGCCCGCCCCCAGCCGCTCTTGATGGTGTTGATGTCAAAGCCCATGGTAAAGAGCTTATGCAGGCCGGTCTCGACAACCCTTGCTGAGACCTGAACCAGCCCGGCCACGCTATCTGTAGGCGCGACGGCGATCCGTAGGTCCGCCGGATCGATTCCGCACTTTTCTGCGATTGTTGCGGAGACTGCCTCATTGGGCAGCTTGCTTGCCTCCAGGACGATGACCGCCACATCTGAGGACTCCTCAAAGCAGATCTTATCGTATAGCTCACGGGTCTTTCTGGCCAGCACCCGCGCCGGACCGCTGCCCATAGCGAAGTACTTGTCAACCTTGATCTGCCACATGGCGCACTGGGAAGCCATGCAGGAGACTGCCGGATGGTCAGAAGCCACCTGGACTCCCGGCAGCAGAATGCCATTGATATCGAATGGCGTAAGCTGAATTTCCGCCAGATCGGCCATGCAGAGGCGAGATAGGTAGATTCCGGCACCATAACCGCCATGAGCCTGTACGCCGGCATCGGCCACTACTGTGCCATTGTCAAGTTCATGGACTTTAACCTGCAGCTCGTCAGCATAATCGAGCATCTCCTCGAAGACCTCGAATCCCATTTCGTTGATACCCATCAAGCCTGATCACCTTTCCGCGTTATGAATGCCATCGTCCTTAAAAGTCTATCGATATTGTTCCAGTCTTCAGTGGCCGGTCTTAACCGGGCAGGACCCCAGCGCGGCGCAATTTTCTTCTGTCGAGTTAGAGTTATTCTGAGCGCATGCAGGCTCATTAGGACAGATACCGTTCCCGGTGCAATTGCCGCTGCAGTTTCCTGCGCAATTTCCGCAATTAGCCCCGCAGTTAATGCTGCCGCTTTCTTTTGATTGGCATGAGCTGTTGTCTCCAGAAAATGGGCAGGAAATGCCGGCGCTGTTCAGAAGCAGAGCGATTCCCGCCAGGAGCAGGACCAGTGCGACTATCGGATACTTATTCATCATTGATAGATCCGGCTTTTTCTATTTATATTTCATCGCCGGGAAGCGCAAATTGGGGAAAAATAGGCAATAAGCAAACTCAATTATTTATAGTGGCGATGCAGTATGTTTGCCAATCGAGGTGGATGAATGATCAAGCGGGCAGAAGGAATATTAATATTGGCAGCGCTCATTGCCATTATGCTTTTAATTGGCGGCTCTGGCCTTGCTGCGTCTGCGGCAAATGGGACGGTAGGGCAAAATGAAAGTAGTAATAGGGGCAATGTCACTACTTCCTGGGATCTAACAAGCCTATTTATGGACCCTCAGGCAGCAGTTGCAGAATTTAACGAGCTGAAAAACAAGTCGCAGAAGATAAATGCGACATTTCGCCCCGGATTCGCCAACCTCACCGGAGAGGTTTTGCTGGAGTACATTGAGGCGAACCGGGAGTTTGGCCGGAACCTGAGCGTGGTTTATGCCTATGCCTACGCCCAGAACAGCCTGAATGTCAACGACAAGTTCTTCGAGAGCTTCATCTCCGATGTGCAGAATCTCTACACTGAGCATGCCAAAGCCACCTCGTTTGCGGAGGTACTTCTCAAGTCTCTTCCCCCCGCTGAATGGGATCGGCTGTTTTCCGAGCAGCCTCGCTTGGAGGCCTACAGAGCATACCTTGAAAACAGCTACATGCGCTACAGAGATCACCGGCCCAGGAATGAGACCCATGCCGCCTATCTGGCAGATATCTCAAATCAGCTCATGAAGATCAATACCGGGGCGGAAAAGATGGTAACCAATAACGTTACCGTTGCAGGAAACATCACTCTGGACGACGGACGCGAGCTGGCCATAAACTCTCAAACATACTCTGAGCTTCTCTCTACCGACCTGAGCCGAAGCAACCGGCAGAAGGGCTACGATAAACGCTTCTACCATCTCATTGACGAATCAGACCGAATGGCTGAGATCTACTGCAATAAATCCAGGCTGGACGACCTGCTTGCTCGGGAGCTGAACTACAGCGACTCGTACGATGCCAAGATGTTTGACACTTACATGAGCCAAGATCAGGTGGATGCAATGAACCAGGTCTTCAAGGAGCGCAAGGGCGACTTTGACGGCTACTACGAGTTTCGAAAGGCCAGGATGAACCTCACCCGTCTTATGCCCTATGATCTTTCTCTTCAGCTGATGAAAAACCCCGACAGGAAATACAGCTATGATCAGACGCTATCCAATGTATCCGCCTCCTATGCGGGAATGGACCCGGCCTTCCTGGACATATTCAATAAAACAACAACAAGCGGCTCAATAGATGTCTACCCCAATCCTGATGGCGGAAAGCAGTCGGGCGGCTACTGCCAGGATATGTGTGCCCTGCAGAGGCCGGCTTTGATATTCATGAACTACAAGGGGCTGATGGATGACCAGAGGACCTTTACCCATGAGATGGGCCACGCCATCAACTTCTACCTCATGGGCAAGAATGTCGATTACCTCTACTGCGGCGGCACAGAGTACGAGATGGAGATCCCCTCCACCTTCAATGAGGAGCTATTTGTGGACTATGCCCTGAAGAACTACGACCAGGACACGGCTCTTGCCATCCTGGCGGGAGCAGTGAGCGGCTATGACAACTACTTCACCTTCCAGCCCATGATCACCGAGTTTGAGAATAAGGCTCACGGCCTCATCCGGCAGAAGACGAATCTGAGCGGCAGCGAGCTGAACCGGCTCTGGACAGACCTATCTAAGGAGTACCGGAGCGGCCTGGTGGACTATTATCCTGAGGACAGCGCCCAGTGGACCTACATCAGCCACATCTATCTGACCAACAACTACTACACATTCAGCTATGCCCTCTCCAAAGCCATAACCCTGTCACTCTTCAAGATGTATAAGGAAGATCCGAAGAAGTTCAACGAAGACTACATGGCCTATCTCTCCGCCGGGACCAGCATGACCCCGCCGGAGAAGCTGCGGAAATTCTTCGGAATCGAGATCGACAGAAAGCTCTTCGAGGATGCCATGGATGTGGTGAAGATGAGGGTGGAGCAATTGCAGGAGCTTGAGAGGAAGAGGCTGGCAGGTTCCGCCTGAAGGCAAGGGGGAACTTTCTTTTTGGAAAGAGATGGGGAGAGCGAATTGAAAGGTCATAATGCGAATTCGAGGATGGCGCAGGAGTTCATCGATGGCATCAGAGAAGGCCTGGAGGATTATGCAGAGGGCCACTGCAAGGTTTTTAAAGATGCCGATGAGCTATTAGCCTACCTATCGAGCCATTGACAATTATATCAATGCCCCATACCTTCCCACTCAGCCTGAGGAGAGGACTGGCCACTGGATAGACCGCGCCCTGGACGGAGGGGAGAGCGGCAGGGAGACGGTGGACAGGTTCATCGCCGACCTTTCCGGGCACCTTCTGCCCGGAGGCAGAGCGCTGCTGCTAATATCAAGCCTTACGGGCCTTGCCGGGGGTGCGGCTGGCAGCGATTGCTGCCGGGCTTTGGGCAGAGGTCGTGGCAGAAGAGGGATGCTTTTTCGAGCGGCTTTATTTTCTCCTGCTGGGGATTATTGATCATCCGTTCTGATCTTAGATCAGGTCCCTGAGTAACACAGCGCATCAGGTCCCTTGAATCATACCTGGTGGTTGGCGAATAAGGCCAGAAAATTACTGAAGATTTGGCAAGCTGCTCTTTAAGTTTACGGCAACGGTCCCATTTGTGATTTTTTGCCTTGAGTTATTTAGAGTGTAAGTTTCAGTACCATTGACATTCACAAAGGAATTATTTGATAAAATATAAATAATCGTATTTTGTGAAGAATTGTTTTCATTTGTTTTATCCAAAGTTATATCTGTAGAATTTTCTTGAAGTGACAATGACAGCAGTGCAATTAGAAGTAATAATAACGCTAATATCAAAGAATAGGTAGCTAATTGATAACACTTTCGCTCAGTTTTATATATATTACTATGATATGTGAGTTCTTCAAGACCATTCCTTTCTAAAGACCTTGGAATTGGCCTTAAATAGATCGACGCTATCCCCAGAAAGATGGATGCGATAAGGGAAATGGTAATTAAAATTAATAGGAACATGGTAAGCTTTGGAATTTGGATCGGGATATCCTTGCTATCTTTTATTATAAAATAGATCGCTCCAAAGGATAACGTTAGGAGCAAACCGCTTATCTTTAGGTGTGGCGGAACTATTATTCTTAAATCTGCATGATATCTTTTATATGCAGTTATTATATTACTTGTATCAAAAACATTTGAAGTAGTGCTCTCTTCCTGTGTTAACTCTTCATCTTCCTCTAGTACTGTATCCTCATCATCTGGGGATGCAGTATTATGATCTCCTGTCATGTGCCCCTAGAGACGAAATTCTGGATAGAAGTATAGCCGTCCTTTGCCTTTATCCGAACTATATTTGCCCAATTGATCTTTTTTATCTAATATATGTGAAGGTGTCTCATTCGCACGACCGTATAATCTCCAATTATCTTGTTCAACCTTGAAGTGTTTCGCAAGCAGTTTTATCATTTCTCCTGCGGTGATCGACTCTGGAATCCTAAACTTTCGTATGGTCTTTGTTGCCGATCCTGGTGGCAATTCGACAATCACATGTATATGCGGACGGGATGCTTCTCTATCTTGGGAGAATGTGCGCTTCTTTGTGACGACACCCTTAGTTATCATCTATTTAATATAGGCGTTTAATTAGCTATAAATCTAATGGATATGGATATCGGGTTATCTGCGAGTCCTCCCAGCGCTCTGAACTTTTCTGGCTGCAAATCGTAACCATCAAGCCGCCGCAATCATCGAAGAGCGAAGCTTTATTTCCCCTGTCTCAAAACAAGCCTCACATCAATGACCCCCATTCCCGCCGCCTCTGCCCCCATCGACTACGACGAAGTCTACCATCCCGCCGAGGACACCTTCCTCCTCCTCAGGGCCGCTCTCTCCGAGGCAAGGCTTGAAGACCGCGTGTTGGAGATCGGCTGCGGAAGCGGCCTGATCTCCCAGGAGCTCAGTCCGAGGGTCGCGCGCCTGCTGGCCACGGACATCAATCCCCATGCAGTTCGGGCGGCGAGGGCGAGGGGGGTTGAGGTCATAAGGGCGGATCTGTTTGCGGGAATAAAAGGAAGGTTTGATTTGGTGCTCTTCAATGCCCCATACCTTCCCACCCATCCTGAGGAGAGGACCGGCCACTGGATAGACCGCGCCCTGGACGGAGGGGAGAGCGGCAGGGAGACGGTGGACCGGTTCATCGCCGGCCTTTCCGGACATCTGGAGCCCGGAGGCAGAGCGCTGCTGCTCATATCAAGCCTTACGGGCCTCGTCGAGGTGCGGGCGGCGGCAGCCGCAGCTGGGCTCTCTGCGGAGGTCGTGGCAGAAGAGGGATGCTTCTTCGAGCGGCTTTATGTTCTCCGGCTGGGGACTATTGGCTCTTCATTCTGATCAGATTCCGGAGCAACATAGCGCGGCATGCCGTCAAGCAAGCTGACAAGCTTTTCCAGAACCTCATTGACGCCCTGGCCGGTCTCGGTGGACATTTGCAGCATATCGCTCTCGCCACTCCACCTCAAAATGTCTGCCTTATTGGCAGTGACAAGAACCGGCAGCTTTAGCCAGTTCTTGAGATCCTCGGCCAGAGCGAGCTGGGACGCGATGGGATAGCCACAGTGCTCGCTGGGATCAAGAATATAGAGAACGACCCCTTGCAGGTGGTTCAGGGCGGCCACCGTCTGCCGCTCAATATCGTTTCTCTCCTCCAGGGGCCGGTCGAGCAGCCCGGGCGTATCCACCACCTGATACTTCTGCTCGCCCCGCAGGAAGTGGCCCACAAAGATGACCCGCGTGGTGAATGGATAACTGGCGATCTCTGGCCGGGCGCCGGTGACCCGGACAATGAAGCTTGACTTGCCGACATTTGGGTAGCCGGCGATGAGAATGGTCGGAACCGCCGGGTCTATGGTCGGCATCTGGCGCAGAAGGTTTCGAGCCTTATTGAGAAATTTCAGGTCCTTATCGATGGACCTCATGACAGAAGAGTAACGACCGAAGGCCGACTTTCTCTCCGGGGCGGTGTCAAGGCCCCGTGACCTTCTGATCTTGCCGGTGTACTCCCGAGAGATCAACCTGATCTGCCGGGAAGCCCAGCCCAGGCGAGAGAGACTGATGCGGATCTTGTCAACGCCCGCAATTATGTCCGCCATCTCCTGATAAAATGGGGGCAGCTTTTCAAATGACGGAAACTTGCGAATCAGATTGCTGAGATTGTCTGAGAGAATATTGCCGGCGTTCTGGACCATTGACTCGTCGTCACTGGCACGGGAGGCACGCCGGAATGATTTATCCAGAAGCTCTTCTGATGTGGGTACTGTGGGAAGCTGTTCAAACATCATGCTAATAGTTGCCCGCCCGGATGATAAATCTTTAGGCGCTTTGCTAAGCAGACATTTATAAATGGTTTTCGGAATGCTTAAATATTAGTTCTGTGTTCTATATAGATGAGGTGGCCTCTTGAAGAGATTAGGCACCGCTCTTCATGTTATACAGAACAAGTTAATTCTTCAAAGCGAGCAGACTGATGGAACTAAAACCGATATCCCTAGATCAAATTCCTGGGTTGTGGATCAGAAAAGGACAAGAGTTGGAAAAGTCTTCGATATATTCGGCCCCATTGATCATCCGTACATCATCGTTCGACCAAATAGAGGTGTAGATGCCGCTGCCCACGTCGGAAAGAAGCTCTATATCGACGAGGCGCCGGGGAGAGATAGCAAGTGGAAGAAATTGAGAAGCTGAGAGAGATAGAGAGGGTGGAGCCGGAAAAGCTCAAGGAGAGGACCCGGCTCAAGCGCGAGAAAGAGAAGGTAGACGAGTTCGAGAAGTTCACCGTCGAGTGCCCGGAGTGCCACAGCCACACCCTTGTGCGCGACTACGAGCGAGCGGAGCTGGTCTGCTCAGATTGCGGTCTGGTCATCGATGAGAACTTCATCGATCAGGGTCCGGAGTGGAGAGCCTTCGACCACGACCAGCGCATGAAGAGGTCAAGAGTGGGAGCGCCCATGACCTACACCATCCACGACAAGGGCCTCTCTACCATGATCGACTGGAGGAACAGGGACTCCTACGGCAAGACCATCTCCTCCAAGAACCGCGCCCAACTGTACCGGCTAAGAAAATGGCAGCGGCGCATCAGGGTCAGCAATGCCACAGAGCGAAACCTGGCCTTCGCTCTATCAGAGCTGGACAGAATGGCTTCCGCCCTGGGCTTATCCAGGAATGTGCGGGAGACGGCTGCGGTAGTCTATCGAAAGGCGGTGGACAAGAACCTCATTCGAGGGCGGAGCATTGAGGGCGTGGCGGCTGCTGCGCTTTATGCCGCCTGCCGGCAGTGCAATGTGCCCAGAACTTTAGACGAGATCGCCGAGGTTTCCAGAGTCTCTCGAAAGGAGATCGGCAGGACCTACAGGTTCGTCTCCCGGGAGCTGGCACTCAAGCTCATGCCGACCAGCCCCATAGATTACATTCCTCGCTTCTGTTCCGGTCTGAATTTGAAGGGCGAGGTGCAGGCCAAGGGAATTGAGATTCTCCGTCAGGCTGCCGAAAAGGAGCTGACCAGCGGGCGCGGGCCCACGGGCGTGGCCGCGGCTGCGATCTACATCGCCTCCATCCTCTGTGGGGACAGAAGGACGCAGCGCGAGGTGGCAGATGTGGCGGGCGTGACCGAGGTCACCATCAGGAACCGCTACAAAGAGCTGGCAGAAGAGCTGGATATAGAGATAATCCTGTAAGTCCTGTGAGTTACAAGTGCCCTGCTGACGATTGCAGGGCATTTGTTTGTTAACTTTTTTTCAAAGTAAATTAACAATTTCTGGCGACGCAGCAGCAGATAGCAGAAAAGACAGGCCGATCAGGAGGAATAGCACGCCGCCCACCTTCGTGATGGCTCTGCGGTCGATCCGGCTGGACAGGAACTTGCCCAGGAATATGGCCATGACCGATAGAATCAGAAGCGCAATCATGACGCCGATAAAGACCATCATTGGATCATATTCCGTGGCAAAGAGGGCGGAAGCGATCTGGGTCTTGTCTCCCCACTCGGAGAGGAAGATCATGGTAAATCCTGAGGCAAAGGCTCTCTTGGCAGAGAGGTTATTCTCCTCCGCGTCGTCATCCCTGTTACCCTTCAATATCAATAGTCCAAAGAGGATGAAAACCAATCCGCTGACGATCTTCACCAGATCCACGGGAATGACGCTCGTCACCCATGAGCCAAGCAGTATGGCAATTCCGTCAGCCAGCAGGAAGGCCAGCATCACCCCCAGCAGAAGCCGGAAGTACTCCTGAGTCTTCGAAGATAGCAGCAGTATGGACAGCTGTGTTTTGTCTCCCATCTCCGCCAGCCCGACAGCCAGCAATGGAATTATGATCTCATCAAATGCGATTTTAAACACCTCTTATCAGGGGAATAGTGTCTTAGGGTTACTCGTTTTTTGGTGCTAATAATTGTTATGCTGCCTCGACGCACCGGATTTGTGCGAGCATCCCGAATTTCCGTCCATCTGAACAGACCGAATCTTCTGCCATTTTCAGAATGCAATCTTTAAATAGTATTATTTGAAATATACAAGACTTAGGTGTAAATTCATGTACGAAAAGATCTTGATAGCTACGGATTTTTCCAGGCACGCCGAAAAACTAGTTGAGTGCGTTGGAGAAATACCAGGCGTAAAAGAGGTCGTTCTCCTGCATGTTCTTGAAAAAGATCCTCTCGCCAGGGTCTGGTCACCAGGCGACGATCTCAAGCAAGCGGAAAAACAGCTGGAGGCCCCGAAAAAGATCTTGGAAGAGGCTAATTTAAAGGTTAAGGTAA
>JGI20214J51088_10001412_pt1 | contig 16390 bp, 17 predicted proteins | sample WetSurMetagenome_FD_51088 | JGI IMG/M metagenome (IMG submission 51088) | reverse complement strand
CGTAATTTTGTAAAGTTCGTGACTTTGCTATGTCAATTTTATAGTTTTTATACAGGATACCGGTCCATATTCAAAACAAGGTTTTTCTACAGACTCGTTGTCCGCGAGAATGCACGGAAGTATGAACCAGGAGAGATCGGGCCACATACTTCGATTGCGACGTTTGGGATGAAAGCAAATGGGAAGACTCAAAGTAGCGGCAGTTTCCAGTCCCCGGCACCATGAATGACGGCATTTATCCAGACGCCGTTCTTTTGGACTCTATACATTATCCGGTATGAGCCATAAATTATTTCTCTACAGTCGGTCTGTCCGATTTCCGGGATAACGCGACCGAGGAGAGGATGTTGCTTGAGGTTATCCGCGGCTTCAAAAAGCCGGTCGATGAAGAGAGACGCATGGTAAACGGAGTCGCGGGCAATATATGCGGCGATGGCATCAATGTCTTCCAGGGCGGAAGGCGCCCAGATTACTTTTGCCACTTTGCAAGCCTTCTTCTCGCCTCTTCATCCGAGACGCCTTTTCCGGCCCGAATCTCGCGGTCGCCCCGGTCGAACTTGGCGGCAACGTAAAGTGCATGAATTACATCATCCATCGATACTTTCTTAGGCAGTGCATCGATGACATGGTAAGCGGTTTTTTTCGCATTCATATTTCGCTCCTTGGGTGATTCCATAGTGAAAAATAATTATAGGGGAACCTTGGTCGAGGGGCTTTTCGCTCAATGGCGAACCTGTTGATTTTCCGGGCTTCAAGAAATTAGTTGTTTTATATTCTTGGCTGGGGTAAGACAAAGAAAAATGAGCGAAGGGCTCGCCCGCGAGTGTCATACTTTAATAAAGCCTGGAGATTCACATAGCCGGAAGGGAGCCAACAAGCAATGAGCGCATCGAAGCTTTCCCGAAAAGCCTCGCTTCATGTTCTCAGATTTCTGAGCCTCGTAATCGGCGGCGTGCTCGGGCTCTTTTGTAATCGCCCCGGCCCGATACCTACGTATGGTATGCCCTATGCCGACTATCAAATTTCCGGTACGGTCCTGTCCGCGGATCAAGACGCGCCCGTCAAGGGGCTCTCAGTTTCACTCAGGGACACTCTCAATGCTTCGGCAATAACAGATTCCGGCGTGACCGATTCGCTTGGAAGATATTCCCTGCAATTTTCCGGGGCTCCCTGGGAGAATACCTGGGTTCTAAAGGTCAGGGACGTCGATTCGATTGAGAACGGCTCGTTTAGGGCAAAAGACACGGTTATCTCGATTCCGGAAAGCGATTTGCGGGAGCCGAGCGGCAATTGGTATGAAGGCCACGGGGAAAAAATCGTGGACGTAAAAATCGCCAGGAACGACTAAATCCGCGGGCCGGATTGCCGCCGACGGATATTTGAGGGGGGAGTCAGGGGAAACGGGGTTGTGGGGGCACCGTGACAGACGGAGGGCTATTCGCTTTCTCCCGAGGTCACGCGGGCCGCCGCCCCGCGACGAAGAGATATAGACCTTTCTCTTTTAGCGGAAGAAAGATTTGTGATCGGCGATTATGGCGTGTATCCCGGAGATCGGCATTTAGGGTTCCGCTATTGTAACATTTACTTCCTTGCCGCCTTCCGACGACGCTTCGGGCAATGGTTTTCGCTCAACTATGGTTTCACTCCCTTCGCGTTGGTTTTGCCGTCGAATTTCCTCCTTGTTCATCTTCGGACCGGCTCTGCGCGATATCATCTTCGGCCTCTTTTAAGATATTTCCTGTCGGGTCGGGAATTTTAGGGCACCTCTAAATATTCATTTTTAAGGCGAGGCCGAGCGAAAGGGCACAGATGCGAGGCGCCCTGAGGAGGCATAGCCACCTATGAGCTATGGTGACGAAGGGGAACGAAACAGATGTGGCCTTGCAGCCGGCCGCAGCCAAAAAGGAATTTTTAGAAGTGCCCTTTAGTTTGATCAGAGGATTTTAGGGTTGTCGCGACACGAAAGAGACGATTTACTTGAGAATCGATCCACTTGTACACTTGATGAGAGCCGTAACCGCTTAATAATCCCAACCCGAATGATGTAAGCGCCTGTTTGAACATCGTTGTTCCGGAAGTCTGATTCGCGAACTCGCCACCCAATATGTCGATGCCGCCGCGAACGATTGCAAAAATAAAAAGAGCCAGCACTCCACCCACCCACGGCTGAGAAATATGCTTTAATAAGAAGCGGCTTCCAAACGCACCCTTTTCACAATGCCATCCGATAATACTGCGCATGCTTGCGATTGTCCCGCCTAAACAGCCGCCGATGAACGTATATGCAACCAGCCTGAATGTTGATGAATCGAATGCTTCTTTGTTAAGACTAACCAGCCAAGGCAAAAGGGAAAAGAAGCGATACCCTTTTGACCATACGTCAAAAAGTAGCCATAAGAAGAAGAACAAGACAACCAAAGAATATCCCATGCTGACATAGGCGGTAAATACATCCGCTTCTTCCTCGGGCTCTAATTCGTACGGTTGACCTGTCTGCGGGTCGACAGCGGTCCCCCGCACTTTTCCCCGGAGGGTTTTCCTTTTCCAAAACATATCAACCTCCTGTTGGGTGGCCTAGTTCGTCACGCTGCCCGATGCTCAAAAACGACATACTTTCTTTGCTCACATCATGAACAGGGCTACCGAAAAGAAACAAGCGGACATTAACAAACAAAACTTCCCGGGCTAATGCCCGGGGTTTGCCGGCGGTTTTCTACAATTTTCAGACATACTGGTGGGCGTGTTCGGCGTTCATTTCAAGATAAATAATTGTTTGCCAAAAAGCAAATCGGGCGGGATACACCGCGCTCAGCCGCGGATGGTTTACCGGCATTCAAGTGAGAGCAAGACGGCAAAGTGCGTTAGTGTAAGAACGAAACGTTGTTTTTCGCTGTTTATGAAGGTGCCGCATGCCGGACGGGTGGCCTGACACTGAACCCTTGCCTTTCACCGTTTACTCCAGTCCTCCCTACCGTGCTTTTCCAGTGACGCCGTCGTTTTCACCTCAAAAAATCACTCCGCCTGCTTGTTTATCCTCTTGTTAAGCGCCGACCTGGTGAGGCCCAGCATTCCCGCGGCTATGGTCTGGTTCCCCTTCGACCGGTTGAGCGCCTCGTCCACCAGCAATTGCTCGGCCTCGCGGATGGTTGGAATCGTGTCGAGCCGCATCAGGCCGCTCTTGAATTTCTCCTGGGAGCTTCCCGTCGCGGCGCCGTCGACCGCGGCCATAAGGCCGAGCTTTTCCCTAAACAGGTCGAGCGACATAACGCCCGACCGGTGCATGCTCACCGCGTCGTACATGAGGCTCCTAAGCTCGCGCACGTTTCCCGGAAACGGGTAGGTTGAGAGAAGGGTGTACAATTCGGGCGGCGGCGTTGGTTCCTTTTTAGCAAGTTCCTTTGCCGCGGCCTCGAGGAAATGATCGGCGAGAACCGGGATGTCTTCCTTGCGCTCCCGCAGCGGGGGGACCTGGATATGGTGGGTCTGGAGGCGGTAGAACAAATCGCTCCTGAACGTCGACGCGGTCATGAGCGCCTTGAGGTCCCGGTTGGTGGCCACCACCACCTTGGCGTCGGTCATCACCGAAACGTCGGACCCGAGCGGGTAATAGGCGCGCTCCTCGAGCAGGCGGAGGAGCTTCACCTGCGATTCGAGGGACAAATCGCCTATTTCGTCGAGGAAAATCGTGCCTCCGGCGGCCTTGGCAACGAGCCCGGTGCGGCTCTTGTCCGCACCCGTGAAAGCGCCCTTTTCGTGGCCGAACAGGGTGTCGGAAAAAAGCGTGTCGTCGAGTCCGGCCACGTTCACCTGTACAAATTCCCCTTTCCGGCCGCCCGCCCCGTGCACGGCGCGAGCGATCATTTCCTTGCCGGTACCGGTCTCGCCGCTCACCAGCACGGGCATGGAGGTCTGCGAAACGGCTTCGATGTAACCGAATATCGACTGCATGCGGCGGCTGCGCGTGATGATGTCTTCGAACGCCCCGGGCCGCTTGAGGGTATCGGAAAGCAGAAACCGGCTGAGCCTTTGGTTTTCGTTCCTCGTTTCGCGAAGCTCTATGGCGTTTTTTACGGAGGTCACCAGGCGCGTCTTGTCGACGGGCTTCACCAGGTAATCGGCGGCGCCGAGCTTGATGCACGCGACCGCGGTTTCCACCTCGTTTACCGCGGTGAGCATGATGACCGGCATGTCGGGATATGCCACGGCGACGTCGGCGAGGACTTCCTTTCCTGTTTTGTACGGCATGAGAAGATCGCACACGATCACGCATGCCGGTTCGCGTTCGAGCATGGGAAGGACTTCGCGGCTGTCCTGGCATTTCCGGATGTTGTTGATACCCGATGAGCGCAGGGCGAACGTCGCGCTTTGCAGGAATTGCAGTTCGTCGTCCACGAGCATCACGGGGAGTTCGGGGTAGAGGGCGGTTTCGTTCATGGTTGGCATCCGTTTTTTATTGATGGTCGCTAAATGTTATTTCTTTTCTCCGTGTCCTCTGTGGTGAGACTTTTCTTCACTCCGCCGAGGGCAGCGACACGGTCGCAACGGTGCCCTTTCCGGCTTCGGAAGCGATGGAAAGCTCGCCGCCGTGATCCTTGACGATATTATACGATATCGCGAGGCCAAGCCCGGTGCCGCCGCTGTCGCGCTTGGTGGTGAAAAACGGGTCCATGATGTGTTTCAGGTTTTCCGGGGAGATCCCCGCGCCCTCGTCGCTTACGGTGATCGTCACACGCCGTATGGAGGGATCGTGGGCAGTGGAGACCCTCACCGCCTGGTTCCGTGAAGTGAGCGCCTGGCAGGCATTTGAAATAAGGTTGATGACCACCTGCTCTATCTTCTGGAACGCGCCTTTCACCGAAGGCAGCCCCTCGCCCGCATCGAAAACGAACCGGTCGGTCGATTTCTTGATGAGGTTGCTCAAAATGAGCGTTGCAGCGTCGACGACTGCGTTCGCCGGCACCATCTGGTTGAGGTCGCCCGGTTCCTGGCGCGCGAAGTCCTTGAGGTTCTGCACGATGTTGCGTATCCGTTTCGCGCCTTCCGAAATCCCCGCGATGAGCGGCGCCACCTCGTCGCGCACCTCGTCGAACCGGAGCCCCGCGAGCATGAAATCGCCGTTGGTCGCGCGGTACTTTTCGAGCACCGGCAAGAGGTCCTTCCAGATGTCGGCGAGATTGTCGCTGTTGAGGATGATGAAATTGTTCGGGTTGTTTATCTCGTGGGCCACGCCGCTCACGAGGACGCCGAGCGTGGCCATTTTGTCGGCCTGTATGAGTTTTTGCCGCTGTTGCCGCGCGAGTTCCTCGGCCTTGCGGCGCTCGGTCACGTCGATGCCGGTGATAAGCATCCCCACGAATTTCTCGCCGTCGTAAAGCTGGGCCTGTCCGCCGGCGAAATTGATGTAATGGATCGAACCGTCCTTCGCCGCGACCGGCGTGTCTATCTCCTCGGACACTTTCTCGCCCAAAAACCGCTTTCGGAGCACGCCCATCACGCGTTCCTTGTCGTAATCCGCGATAAAATCGACCGCGGGCCCGCCGACGATTTCGTCCCTGCGGTATCCAAGGCTCTGTTCGAACGATTTGTTGATGTCCACGAGACGCCCGTCCGGGCCTACGATGACCGATCCGGCCGGGCTGCAATCGAACAGGAACCGGTACCGCCGTTCCGATTCGGAAAGCGCCTCCTCGGCGCGCCTGCGCTCGGCGATTTCCCTCTGCAGCTCCCCTATGGTCTTCGACAACTCCGACGTGCGATCCCGGACGAGCTCCTCGAGCCCGAGCCGGTACGTGTCGAGCTCCTTTTCCACGCGGCGCCGTTCGGTGATGTCGATGCCCGTTGAAACGACGAACGCGACCTTTCCGTCTTCGTCGCAAATCACCGTGTTGAACCACGAAACCAGGACGAGGCCGCCCGATTTGGTGCGCCAGTAGTTTTCCCCGCTGTTGGGAAAATTGCCGTCGCACAGCGCGGCGAACCGCTCCCGTACCGCGGCGGTTTCCTCGGGAACCAAAAAGATGTCCCAGAACCGTTTTCCTATCACCTCCCCGTGGCCGTATCCCGTGACCAGCTCGCAGGTGCGGTTGAAACGCACGATGCCGCCGTCCCGGTCGAACACGAGCGCGAGCGCGCCCGCGGTCTCGAATATCGCGGAGGCGAAGTCCCTCTCGCTCTTGAGCGCCGCCTCGATTGCCTTGAGATCGGTGATGTCGTTGCCGACGCACAGCAGCTCGGCGAGCTTCCCGTCCTTGCCGAGTATGGGCTTGTTCGACCAGGATATCCAGACCCGTTCCCCGTTTTTCCTGATGTTTTCGTTTTCGTTTTTGGCGTAGCGCTCGGGATGGACGTACAAATCGTCCATGAGGGCGGCAAGGTCCCTGCCCGACGTTTCCGTTTCCGGGACAATCGTGCCGATGATGTTTTTCCCGAGAATCTCTTCCCCGGAGAATCCGAAGAATTCCCGGGCAAACCTGTTGAAAAAGGTGACCGTTCCCCGCGTGTCCATGCGGAGGATGATGCTGTTGGCGTGCTCCACCATCTCGATGAACTTGCGTTCCGATTCCCGCAGCGCGGCCTCGGCGTGCTGGCGCTCCGCGACCTCCGATTCAAGGCGCCTCACCGTGGCGCTGATTTCACGCGTGCGCTCGCCCACCTGCCGCGACAGCGCGCGGTTCCACAGCAGTATCACGACGATGACGAACGCGACGGCGGCGAGAACGGCGGCGAGGATGAACCAGAACAGCCTGCTCGGAAACAGCGGCTGCCTCTCTATATGCACCCACCGTTGGAAAATCGCCTTCTTCTCTGCAGGGTCGATGCTCGCCAGCGCCTTGTCGAGAATACTCCGCAGCTCGGGCCAGTCGTTCCTCACCGCGAAGGAAAGCCGCGAGGAATAGCCGGTCTCCCCGGCGACCTTGAGGTTTGTAATGCCCTCTTTCTCTATGCAAGTGGTGGCGGTGGCGAGGTTTTCTATCATGGCGTCGTCCATCGCGAACGACACCTTGCGCATGCCCGTCTGCACGTCGGGAACGGGATCGAGCGTGATGTCCGGAAAGTCGCGTGAAATAAATTCCTGCCACAGGTATCCCGAAACGAGCGCGACCTTCATCCCCTTGAGGTCGCTAAGCGAGACTTTTCCGTTCACCTGCTTGCGCGTTATGATGACCCCCGGCATCACCACGTGCGGCTCCGAGAAGAGAAGGTATTCGGCCCGCTGCGGGGTCTGCGCGGCCGCCGACAGCACGTCGATTTCCTTGGCGCGCGCCTTTGCAAGGACGTCGTCCCACGACGCTTCGCGGACTACCTTGAAGGTGATGCCGAGCTGCTTCTGGACAAGCGCGACATACTCGGCGGCGATGCCCGAGAATTTCCCCCGTTCGTCGAACCATTCTATGGGCGGGAAATCCGGATCAGGGGCGACGGTGACGACCGGATGGCCCAGGAGCCATTCCCGTTCTTGCGCGGTAAGGCGCAATTGCGGCGACGGTTCGGACCGGACGGAGAGAACGGTCACGGCCAATACCAGGGAAACGGCGAAACGGAAGTTAAATCGGGACGGCATACCGTTTAAATATAGTTATGGAAGCCGGCGCAATGTTCCCCGGCGTCGGCGTGTCCATGCCGCACCCGAGGTTCACCACGGTCCCGCGCGGACGGGCCGAGAGGAACCTTCACACCTCTTCGTCGACGACTTTGCTCCGGATTATCCAGGCAAAACGTGAAAGCTCGCTCATGTTCCCGACTATATCGGAAAAGTCGTAGCCGGCCGTCTCCATGATTTCGACGGCTTTTTCGTCGACAAGCAGCGGCGATTTCTTTTTTGTCTCGCCGGCGCGCCCCCACAGCGGCAAAAACAAGGTCTTTTGCACCGGCCCGAGTTCGATTGCGGTTCCGTTTCTTTCAGCCATGCTCCTTCTCCCCAAAAGACGTTTTTTCGCTCTCGCCCATCCGTGAAACGCGCCCGTGTATCAACACCCGTTTCCTTCACGCTCCGGCGTTATCAATGACGACCCTCGCTATTTTTCTCGCCAGCGCCATTATGGTGAGCATCGGAGGATTCCCGAGCGAGGCAGGCAGCAGGGACGAATCGGCGACGTACACGTTGCGGGGCAACCGGCCGTGGTGGAGCGTCTCCGCCTCGCGTTCGGTGAGCGGCAGCATGCCGCCGGGATGGCCCGCGTTGAGCGTCCCCAAAAAGGTGCCGCCGGCCTCGACGCCGAGTTTTTGGAATATCCTCCGGCACCGGCGTACGCCTTCATCGAGCCTTCGCCTGTCCCGCGCGGTAAGCGTTTTATGCCGGAGACTTCCAGCGGGTTCGTCCGCGAGCTTGATCATGAGGCTGAGGATATCTTTTCCCGGTTTGCGCCACTTCGGGTTGAAGAAAAAACTCAGGTAATCGAAGTACGGGGCAATGATGAAGCCGTCCATTTGGACGGCGAAGGGCATGGGTATTTCGGTATTCTGGCAGGCGTTTTCGTATGCCGCGGCCACGCACAAAACGGGATCCACGAACAGTCTTTGCTCGGTCGGGATGCCGGAATTTTCCAGGATGGGCGGCGTTCCCAAGCCGCCGGCCGCCACGACCACCACGTCGGCGGCGAAAAAGCCGCGGTTGGTGACGACGCCCGCCGCCAGCCGGCCTTCGAACGTTATTTTTTTCGCGACGCACCGTTGCACCACCCGCGCGCCCGCGTCGCGTGCCTCCCTGACAAATGCGGACGCGTCCCATTTGACGCCGAAGGGGCACCCGAGCGTGCAGTGCCCGCAATTGCGGCAGTTTTTATAATCCCCAGCTTTGGGAACGCCGAAAGGCCCCAGGCCTTCGTCTTTGCATATTTCAAACAGATCGTTCGTGGTTTTTTTCCACAAATGGCGGTGATCGGTCGTGACGCCGATTTCGCTCTCAAGCTCGGAGAATTCGCGGGCGAGATTGATTCCTATTTTTGCAAGGCCGTCGTCCACGCGGACGGCATTGCCGCAGGTGAGCCCGGTGGTGCCGCCCACGGCCCGGCCGCTCACCAGGACCATTCCGTCGCGCGTCCTTTCTGTCCGGTAGACCGGATACAGCGCCCCAATCATTTTTTCGGAGAGAAACAGACGCGTGCTTCTTAATTTTTCGAGTATGGAAAGGTCGAACGCAAACGGCCTGAAAGCCGCTCCGGCATCGAGCAGCGTGACGTTGAACTTCCCTTGCAGTTCCTTCGCCGCCGTGGCCCCGCCGGCGCCCGCCCCTATCACGACCGCGGTTTTCATAAAAGCACCTTCGCCGCGCAAAAGCGGCGATTTTCGGTGATGCGCTCGCCAAATGAAATTCCCTTGCCGCCGGAAAGTCCGGCGACGAGCCCCGAATCGAGGGCCGACATGAGATCGCATATTTCCGGCGTGTAGTACCGGCCGAAGAAACATCTCGTCACGCGAATCTCCCCGTCGTGTCCGCACCGTAAATCGATTCCAAGCACCCGGTATACCGTTCTTGCGGCAACGCAAAAATCGTGAAAATCCTTTACCCCAAGCTCTTCCCTGAGCCTTGTTCCGATGCAATGCGCGTTGTCAAACAGCTTCCTCCGTATGCCGTCGACCGGGCTTGCGCCGCAAAGCATCCTCGCCGCGTGCGTCGCGGTGAATTCGGCGTAGTCCATCAGCATCGTCTCGACGCTTGCCGATGCCGGAAAGGGAGGCGGCGGCACGCCGAACGCCCGGCCGGTGGCCGCCGCAAGCTCGGCGATGCCGGCCCTTTTGTACGAAGCGGGCAGATGGATTCGAGAAAAAAACAGCTTGAGGTTCATCTCGCCGCCCGGGCGTACAGGTAAAACGCCGCGCCGGCGATGCAGCCGTCGACGATAAAATTGGCAAGATAGACAAGGTAGAAATCGTCGCGGACGAGAAGCACGAGCGACAGGACCGAAGACGCCGCCTTCGCGTTGGCCAGCAGAAGCAAATACACGGGATTTTCCGGGTACCTGAAAATCTTATAGGAAATAACTGTAACCACATACATATATGCCGCGGCCAATATCAGGAAAAAACCGGGATATTCCACGGGTGATTGCTTCATACCGATATGTGCCGACAGAGCGTTGAAGAAAACCGGGACCTCCTTGGGCATGAGCAGGAAGACGAGGCCCACGGCCGCGAACACCACCGCGCCGCCCAGGCCGAACCATCGGGTTACCCTTGTCGCGCTCATCACGCTCCTTTAAGCCGGTAAAATTCCGGTATGCCGCTTGCACTCGCTTCTTCGGCGATTTTACGCGCGTCATCCGCCGGAACCGGCGAAACCCCGGTGAAGTATTTCTTGAACAGGCCGTAGTTCCGGTTCACAAAGCACTTACTTCCGCAGCGGAAGCTGCGCGACATGTCCGCGTAGAGCGACGCCGCCGGACGGTCGCGCACGTTGCCGAACGTCATGGGCGTAAAAACGCACGGGCTCATCTCCCCAAAGGCGTCGACGTAGACCATCTTGACGCCCGCGTTGCACCCGAAATGCGCGCCGTGCTCAAAATGTCCCAGATAGTTGAACGTGAGCGGGCCTTTTTTGTTGTACGCGTCCTGCATCTTTATCAGGGCTTCGGCTTCCTTGTCGCCGATGACGAAACGTTCGTCCCAGAACGCTTCCGAGGCGGGTTTCGCTTCGCTGAGCCAGGCCTCGTGGACGCCGAGCTTTTCGAGGAATTCGATAAAAACTTCGAGGCGGCCGTTTTGTATCATGTCTTTGGTGAGAACCGCGGAAACCCCGGTATGGATTCCCGCTTCGATAAAAACATCAATCGCGCGCAGCGCTTCCTTGAAGGCTCCCATGCAGCCTCTCTGCGCGTCGTGCTCGCGTTCGTCCGGGCCGTCGAGGCTCACCGAAACATAATCAAGGCCCGCGCTTTTAAGGTCCCGGGCCTTTCCCGGGGTGAGCGTAGACCCCGTGGTGAACAGCTTCACCGCGACATCCTTGTCGATGCCGTCGATTATTTCGAGGAGGTCGCCGTTGAGCAGCGGCTCTCCGCCCGTGATCCCGAGCCAGGCCACGCCCATCGAGGACAGCTCCCCGGCAACGCGCATGATCCGCTCCTTGTCCATCACGGTTCCGGAGCGGTGCCTGTTGTAGCAATAGCCGCACTTCTGCGGGCACGCGTTCGTCACGCCTATCTGCGCGTGCGACGGCCCCCGCACGTTCTCGATAAGATGTTTCTTCACGAACTTCGAATATGCCGCGCTGTCCAGCGGAGGCAGGTGCGAATGAAGGACATAGGAACCGCCCACGCGTTTCACCCTGAACTTGCCGAAATACCCGAGCAAAAACCCGGCGACGCGCGGATTCACCATGAGCATCCGCGGCGTTTTAAGCAGGGACGCCGCGAGACCGAGAGTGTTGTTCAACGATATCATACGTTCCATCTTCCGGTTATGGATTGTTATTCGTTCCCGCCGTTTTGTCAGAGCCAGGGAATTCTGACGGAGGCCGCGTACGCGTTCCATTGCTCGCCGAACGCCTGGGAGAGCGTTTTTTCCTCTTCCCGCGAAAACAGCCTCGCCCCGGCGTACAAGGCAGCCCCGACGGCCAGGCCGAGCCACGAGTTAAAAAGCACGCCGGCGGCCGGAAGAACGAACAGGGCCATATTGGTATACAGCGGGTGCTTTACAATCGCGTACGGCCCTGACGTTATGAGTTTGTTTCGGGGGATATTCGCGAGTAGCAGCGCCACCGACCATGCCCAGATTGCAAGGCCCATAATCAACACGGCGACGGCAACCCATTTTAGGGCCGCCCGCGGACCGCCCACGCCGAACAGGGCCGGCATCATGACGTTGAGAAACACGCCGACAGCGATAAACGGCAGCGAGAAGAGCATGATTTTGTCCCCGCATCCCATAAGCGCTTTAAGTTTCATGTCAATTCCTTCTATTTATGAAAGTGCTCGCATCTTTTCAATATGTGAACGACGCTTCCCGTCAAGCGTTCACGATATCGGCCATCCGCACGTCCGGATGTCTGTAACGTCTCCGGCCTTCGGTCTTCCCCGTTATCTGGATTGCCTCGGTGGGACACCATTGGAGGCAGGCATAACACGCTTCGCAATGGTGCTGCCATACGGGCCTGCCGTTTTCCATGGATATGTTATGCGCCCGGCAAACCTTTTGGCAGATTCCGCAGCCGTTGCAACGCGCATCTACGGTATACATGGCGTCCATGCCGGGGATTTTTTTCAAGGCGCCGTCGTGCATCGTCGTCGAGAAAATCCAATTGACCACCGGTATTCCGGCATAAACGCGACGCGTCCGCTTTTCTATTGCGCCGCAAATTTTCTCGATGCGCAGCGAGGCCTCCCGCAGGATTTTTTCCTGTTTGTCCGGCACGGGCGCCTCGGCTACGGTGGTGCAGTTGCCCACCATCTTCACCTCGTAGCCCGCCGACAGGCGAAGCGACCGCCGTTTGAGCATGGCTTGGGCCTGCTTGAGCGTGGCGCACGGCATTCCTCCGTGGGTGGCCACCGCGAATATGAACGCGTTTGCCGGAGCCTCGAAGTTATTGATGAAATCGGCTACCGCCACCGGAAGTCCCCAGATGTGCACCGGAAACACGAGCCCGATTCTTTCGGATTGGGCCCGTACCGGATTGCCCGCCGATTTTTTCATTGAGACAAGCTCCGTATTTCCGAGCCTGCGGGCAATAGTCCTCGCCGCCACAAGGGAATTTCCAGTGGCGGAATAGTAATAAACCGTGGTGTTCGTCATGAATGCCTCCTTTGCGTGTTTTCAACGTTTGGAGTTACCGAGCAAACGCAAACCCCGTACCATTACCAAAAAAACGCCGATTTCGTTTGTACGGATGAGACAGCGGAGGGTTATGGAGAGGAAAGGGTGTGAAAAAAGTCAACACCCGGGCTGCCTGTCAACTCTTTTCACTCACTAAAGAATCCACCCCTGCATAAGCACCCTTAGTAGAAAAAGCACGGCATACGCGTTGACCTCTATGGCACCTCTATTCCTTTGAACCTCAGATACCCGAGGCCGTTTTTGGGCAAGCAGGTTCGCGGCTCGATGATTTTACTTGCTTTGCAATATGGCGGAATTTGGTTTATATATGAGCGCGAGGGACGGGACAAAGAATTATTGGAAAGGCAATTTTAGAACAGCCTTGAAATCGTTCCCATCCCTGTGTTGCGACATACGGGTTATTGCGGATTCGAAGCCCGATTGGGCAGTTGAACATTGACATGGAACCGCGGGAAAGAAGATAGCATGAAGGAAAAGTATCATTTGCATGCCGCCTCGAACAAACCGCGCGACCGACTTTTTACGGCGAAAAAGTATGACTTGCGTTCCGTTTTGGCGTGTATGTTATACTTTGAAGTGGAATTTAGCGGATTTTTTGAGAGTATAACATACGCCTAGTTGCAGGCAATGTTTGCGCTGAATGAAATTATAGGTTTGCACCGAAATCATGAAAGGCAAATAGCATTTTAAAAGATAAAAGCCGCGCCCGGAGATAAAAAATGACAAACAGGACAATTTTTCATATAAGCACTCAAATTCCAGCAAAATCTGCAACCTTAGCATTGGGAGCCAAACATGCCAGCTAAAAAACTTGAAGAATTAGAGACTGAATCTTTTGAACAAGATGACAGTATTGAGATTCCGCCAGCTGACATTGTTGCATACAATGAGTCACGTTCTTGCGCCGACCTTTTTCGCATGTATACACAAGGGGTCTTAAATATCCAGCCAGAATTTCAGCGTGAAATTGTTTGGAAAGGTCCTGCTCAAACTCGATTTCTTGATTCATTGATAAAGCAGCTTCCTATACCTAGCATGTGTTTTGCGATGGATTACAAAGCAGGTAAGTGGCAAGTCATTGATGGGCTTCAGAGGATGGCTAGTATTATCCGTTTCTTAGGTGGAGATCCATTATGGACATTGTCGGAGCTCGAAGATATCGACCAGGAATTATGCGGGAAACCAGCCAAAGATTTCCTACCAAAGGATGCCATGCTGCATAAGTATTATCAAAGGGTTGAAAATTTGACATTACCGATTACAGTACTTAGATGTGATTATTCAAAGAAGCAACATTCGAGGTATCTTTTCACAATATTTCATCGCCTAAATACAGGTGCGATGAAACTAAACAATCAGGAAATACGGAATTGCATATATTCTGGCTCACTAAACGATTTGCTCAAATCATTAAACACGAGTTCTGATTGGATGAAATTAAACCGTATGAAAAAAGATACGGGGTTCAGATTTACAAAACAAGAGCTGATTCTCAGAATATTTGCTTTCCATGACGCATATGAAAACTACAATGGCAGACTAGCAAGGTTCTTGAACGACTATATGGATGACAACAAGAACATCGACGCAAAAGAAATATCAAGGAAAGAGGGCTTATTCAAGCGAACTATTAATATAGCTCTACATAGACTTTTTGGTGGCACGGCTCCTGTCAAGATACCCCTCTCAGTAATTGAGGCAACATTGGTTGGCATTGCTAGAAACATAGACGATGTTGAGGGAATGACCAATGCCCAAATTAAGGAGCGGTACCAGAATATCCTAGCAAATGATGAATTCTCTGAGAAAAAACTTCTTGAAGGTCTTTCTGGAAAGCCACGTGTTATTGGTAGAATATCTGCAGCAATTAATGCTTTTCGAGCATAATTATGGTTTGCAAGTCATACATCGAAAAGAACCTAAGGCGGCTGAATTATCTATATAATCATCCGCAATCAACCCAAGACTCTTTGTTTTATGCAAAATTGGCTATTATGGAATTGTGTGGCTGGATTGAAGTTTCAATGGACGACATAATTCTTAGGCTCGCCAAAAAGAATCTTTCCGAAGCTACAAACATCACCTATATCAAGACTGAAATAATAAAACGAACTTATGGATTTGAGTACGATCGTCACATCTTACCAATGATCGAAGCTGTCATTGGAAGATCAGGAATCGAACATTTCCATAAAACCATAAATGCTCCGATATTTCTGCAATTTACGGGCGCCTTAACCGCGCTAAAGACCCCGAGAAATCAACATGCCCATGAATATATCAAAAATGTAACTCTTTCAATCGATGCTCCTTCAGTGACGTTTGTAAAGTTTTCTTTCATCTATGCAGGACTTAAGGAAATTGAAAGAGTTCTTTTGTAAGATTCGCCAATCATAAATACTTGCACACAAGCACAGTACATGCGGCGTCGGGAAACATAAGGCAGGGCGCGGCAAGACGATAAAAAAGAGAAGATCGACATAAACAAGACATAACACATAAAAGGTAAACTTTGAATGACCGAATTTCGATACCTCAAAGGGTCTGTATACATTTTTGAAAATTCCAATGCACAACGCGTAAAAGTTGGTATGACCATTAACAATGTTGTCGATCGGCTCAGTGCTGTTAATGACATGTGGCATGAGAGAAAGGTCACGTGCCAAATTTGTGGTGGACGTCGTTTGGTCAACATGGAGGGATTTGTGCCTCAACATGAGGTATGTGGTACACGTTGTTCGGGTGGAAACGCATTACCTTTTGAGAAAGATGTGAAGCTTGCTGAGTCTTACCTAGAGAAATTGAAAAAATGTCTAAGCGAACTTACCGGCAATGAGAAGGGATCAACCACTAGAAAAATTAAAACACTTAAGAAGCGGATAGAATTGTATCGGCATTACCGTTGGTCAGAAGGATTGTGGCAACTTAAAACCGTTTTTTTCACGGATTGTGCTGAGCAGGTTGAATTGCTCTCACATGAAATTCTATCGGAGCGCCTAGATAAAGCAGCGCCATTTGGCGAAGTCTTTTGTTGCTCAGTATCAGAAGCCACTGAAGCTGTTGAAAAAGCGCTGAGTCAGCTAGGATTGTTACCCTTGGCTAAGAAAGAAACTAAATAAGAGGCATTGAGGATTATTTTCAAATGACACCTTTTCGGAAATAGTTCATCCTCCGCTCCGGCGCTAAAAACCAAAAAGGGCGCGGCAAGACGAAAACAAAAGAGAAGATCGGCGCAAACAGGACAGTACACTATGGTAGCAGCGCAAACACAGCCACCAACACACGCATGCCGGGCGGCCAAAGCTCCGCCCCAAATTGCCGCTTTGATGCCTCCGTCACCGTCCACTCGCTTCGCTCGGGCGGTGTCATGTCGGCAATGCGGCAACTTCGGCATGCGTGGAACGTTGAAGTGTCCCAAAAACATCAGACGGCTCAAATTACCTGCGTGTTTATCCTCTTATTAAGCACCGATCTATTGAGCCCTCGCGGATGGCGGGAATCGTGTCGAGCCGCATCAGTCCGCTCTTGAATAGCACAGCCCGCGCATTCCCCGCGACTTGGCGCGGGGTTAGCGGGCGAATATAAAATATCCCTTCTTTAGCTATGGAAGAATCCCCGCCACTTG
>JGI20214J51088_10001411_pt1 | contig 16394 bp, 34 predicted proteins | sample WetSurMetagenome_FD_51088 | JGI IMG/M metagenome (IMG submission 51088) | reverse complement strand
AATTGTTATTTGGTCTTGAATGAGAACTTTGTAAATAAATTGAAACAAGTTCAGATTTTTAATCTGAACTTGTTTCATGTGAAACATTTTAATGAAAATATATAATTTTACTATTGACTTTGATTACTCTATCACCTTTATTATAACATTCCAACAAACTAGCATTTAAAAATATATCTTCAATTTCTTTACCTATCAACCTAGCTATATGTTTAGCTTTTTTTTCTGAAACTCTATAACTATTTTTTAATTTTGAGAAATATTGGCGGCTATGCTTTTTAATGATTTTTAATTTATCCTCATAACCTACATTTAAATATTCATATATCACATAATTCATTAAATACCTCCTAAAATTTTATTTGGTCTTGAAACATTTTAAAGTTGAATCAAATCTTCAATGTCTATACCTTTAATTCTGTCCTTTTGTGTTATTTCACAATCGTTTAAATTTCCTGTTACACCTGATAAATTTCCTATTACACCTGTTAAATTTCCTGTTACATCTGATAAGTCTCCTACTACATCTGATAAGTCTCCTGTTACACCTGATAAATTTCCTCTTACACCTGATAAATTTCCTGTTACATCTGATAAGTCTCCTACTACACCTGATAAGTCTCCTACTACACCTGTTAAATTTCCTGTTACATCTGATAAATTTCCTGTTACACCTGATAAGTCTCCTATTAAACCTGATAAGTCTCCTATTACACCTGATAAATTTCCTCTTACACCTGTTAAATTTCCTGTTACATCTGATAAATTTCCTCTTACACCTGATAAGTCTCCTATTAAACCTGATAAATTTCCTGTTACATCTGATAAATTTCCTGTTACATCTGATAAATCTCCTCTTAAACCTGATAAATTTCCTCTTACATCTGATAAATCTCCTCTTACATATGATAAATCTCCTCTTACATATGATAAATCTCCTCTTACATCTGATAAATTTCCTCTTACACCTGATAAGTCTCCTGTTACACCTGATAAATTTCCTCTTACATCTAAATTATTTTTATATTTTAATTTTTTAAACATAAAATACCTCCTGATAACATTCATATATTTCCTCTAACTCATGAACATTAAATAACTGTAATCTATCGATTGAATACCTAGTAAAAAATTTAACTAACTTATCAATCTGAATTTGATTTAAAATTTCCATTTAACAACCTCCTAAAATTTTATTTTAAATTTCAAAATATTTTCTAATTTCCTGTTCATTCATTTCATTGATCTCATCATATTGAATTTCGCTATAGTCTGCTTCATTTTCTTCTAACCATGCATTAACTTCTACTGTTAAATCAATTGCTGTAAATTCTACATCTTCTAATTCTCTTAAAGCTGCAATTCTATGTGATCCTGTCAGTAGCATGCATTCAGTATAAAATATAGGAGTTCCAATGTATCCATTTTCTTCTATCGATTTTTTAATTTCTGCTACTTTCCTTTTATCAACTTCATTAATTAAATCTAAAACTAATTCGTCTATAAACATTTTAACTCCTCCTAAAATTTGATTATAACTAATTATAGCATAATGCGACAAAATATAAAATAAGCCTATAGACCTAATTAAAATGTTTCACGTGAAACATTTATGATATAATATAAACTATGGAGGTGTAAAAAATGAGAAAAGAATTGTTAAAATGTTGCAAACTATATAGCGTACGTGATATTGTTGACTTAACCTCAGAACAAAATACAATTATGTACTTAATCGATTTAATATTTATAATTTATGATTATAAATATGTTAAAACAATAAAAAAAGAACTAAATAATATAACTTTAAACATAAACAAAAACGATAAATTTGCATTTATAAATCTACTTGAAAAAACTTACAATAAATTTAAAAATGAAAATGCTTCATTAACAATAATTTTGTAGGAGGTTTATATGAAGGATAAACTTAAATCATTAATAACATTAAATTTAAATAAAATACCATTACCATATCGAGTTCTAGTAAAAACATTTTTACCTCAATTATATACACAAATAGATAGTTTTACAGATAATGAAATAATACAAATAATATATGAAATAGAAGATCAAATAAAAAATTTAAAGGAGAATTTAAATGGGAATACTTAAAGATATACACGACATTATAGATAATGATGATGAAAAAGACATTAAAAAAGAAAAGGTTAAAGCATTAATTGAAAAAAAAGATAAAGAATCAGAGGCAAAAAAAGATAAAGAATCAGAACAAAAAGAAAAACTTGAAGTAATACCTAAACCTAACGACCCTGTAAAAACCGAACAAAAAGAAGAGATAAAACCAAAATCATTTTTAAATAAACTATGGGAGATATTATAATGGAAGAAAAAGAAATAAAATCATTAGAACCAAAAACACCTGAAGTTAAAAAAAGAACAAGAAAAAAAGCTCCACCAAAAATTGAAACTAAACAAAATAATGAATCAATAGAAAATCTGATTCAATCTTTATTTTTGGTTGCAAACATAAGAATTGATGATGAAATAAAATTTCAACAAGACGAAATTGATTTAATCAAAAAACCTTTATCAAACATAATTGCTAAATATACTGTAAACAATGAAAATACTGACATAGCAGCATTAATAAGTGGTATAATAATTATAACAATACCTAGAATAATCTACATAAAAAATAAAAAACCTACAATTGAAATTGAAAATGAAAAAAAAGAACAAACCGAAAACAAAGAAGAAAATATAAACATTGAAAATGTATTATACCCTAATAAATAAAAGAGGTGAAATATGAATATCAAAGGTAGCGAACATGTTTTTATTTCAGGTTTTACTGGTAGTGGCAAAACCTATCTATCAATTCAATACTTAAAAAATAGCCTGAAACATGTGTTTATATTTGACACTAAAAATGATTTAGATGATTTTGCTATCTTTGAAAATTCATATTATTTTACATCAATTAACGACCTTTTCAAAATAAACTTTAAAAAAATAAAAATACCGTCTCTTTTTATATACCAACCCGATATCCATGAAGTAAATAACCCTGAAATACATGATAAATTTTTTAAATTTTGTTATGATAAAAAGAATTGTACTATACTTGTTGATGAAGTTACATCGGTATGTAAAAATGTTTTTACATTACCTTTTTACTACATGTCAATACTATCAAGAGGTAGATCAAGAAATACAAATGTATGGTCTTTATCACAAAGACCTGCGCAGATACCTCCATTAATTCTAACTGAATCGACACATATGTTTTCGTTTCATTTGAACAATAAAAACGATCGTAAAAGACTTTTTGATCAAACAGGAATTCAAGATTTTTTAACTCAACCCGATACAGAAATACCATATGCTTTTCATTATTTTAACAATAAATTAAATCAATATAGTAAAGGAGTGATAACATGAATAAAATATTTGGTATTGGTATACCCTCAACAATAGGTATTTCGTTGTTTACAATTTTAACAATAATTTCATTGAAGGTTATTTTTAACAAATATCCTAATAGAGGTACTGACTTTATAAATACAATATAGTAAAGGAGGTGAAACAATTGGTTAAAACATTAGTTAAATATTTAATCACAATAATAATTATAATGGTCTCGATATACGCAATTAAAAAGTTCACAATTGGTAAAGATATACCAATAATTTCCAAAGTTTCAGAAAATATATAATTAAAAAGGAGAATAAAAATGGCTGATAATAAAAAAGCACCACAACTTACACCTCAACAGCAATTAGCTTACTTTAATGATAATACATCACTCTATAAATTTCCTGTAGATAGTAAATCAGGAACAGAAAATGGAACAGTTAAATTCCAGTTTGAGCCAACAAAAATGCTTGCTAAAACATACATTTTAATTACTGCTACATTAACTTCGACCCAATCTGGTAGTGCAAACTATGCACCACACGAGGACGGTGTTTGGAATTTTATTAAAAAGGTTTCATTAGTCTCACATAAAGGTTTCAGACCTTTTGATATCTGTGGAAGTTCATTAAAAATGTTAAATTATGCTAATTTAGGGGCAACAGCAATGGCTAAAAGCACAACAGATGGTAGATATAGAGAAGTGCAAGGAATAGCTTCAGGTAGTTCTGGAACCGCTAATGTTATAAAACTGTTAATAGAACTACCTAACGTAATCAATGATAGAGATTTGGCAGGATTGATTCTACTTCAGAATGATAAAGTCAATATATCACTTGAAGTAACATTAGGTGCGGTAGCTGATTTAGCACCTGCGGCAGGTGGTTATAGTTATGCCTTATCCTCAATTAATGTTGCTGTATATAATGACCTTTTCAGTGTTCCTGAAGATTTAAATTACTATCCAATTGATTTGGTGCGAACTGTAAAGCTTAACCATGAATTTACACAAGCAATAATTGTTGGTGATAATAAATTACAATTAACACCAGGAAATACATATAGAAGAATATTCCTGCAATTTTTTACTTCTGCAGGAGTAAGAGCGGCGGATAGTACTTTAGGAGATATATATTTAATATTATCCGGATCTAACTATAGATACCAAATAAGTCCATATCTTTTATCACAACAAAACAAAGCGATGGGAATAGACTTACCATATGGTTGTTTTGTGTTAGATTTTGCAAGTGGCCAAGGACTTAGAAATTTAGCTGGAGGTAGAGATTACATTGAAAGCGACGAACTTGGGGAAATGTACATTAGAGTATCATCAAGTGCTGTTGGTAGTGTACTTGTTTATAGTGAAACATTAACTACAATGCAATAATTTTTTAAAAAATTATAAATAAAGACTATTAATTATAATAGTCTTTATTTTAAAAGGAGGATAATATGCTAAAAAATAGAATATCATTTAATGAAGTATACCCCTTTGAAACATCATCTATAAAAACTATTGATGAAACTAGTCAAGCGGTGGTAGATGAACAAATTAAAGATGTTACAAATGAATCAAATAAAAACGTAAAAACTGAATCTACATTGGATAAAAAATCGTTTTTTATGATTATAGGTGGTTTTATAGCTTTAATCATAATTTTTTCTTCGAGTGAATTAAAATTTGGATAATAAAATTTTTATATTAATTGTTTTAATACTTGTTCTATGGTTATACAAAAAATTAAGTACTAAAGATAAGCCTAGTATTTCGGGAATAAATGAAAAAGATCAAGACAAAATAAAAAAGGAAAGGGGTTTAACAGCATGACAAAATTATATATGTTATTAATTATAGTTATATGTATATATTTATTCGTTCAAAACGCCAAAACACCATCTACAGGCTATATAAATCAAGCAATTGATAAACTTATAGGTATGATAAATGGTTAAATTTTTAGACGCTTTTTACAATGACGGAAAATTTATCATATATTTTATAATTTTATCAATAATCATAATGGCTATATCAAAAGACACCCTTTTCTATTTTTTATTATTGATTTTAATAGGACAATTAATATTTAATTTTGAATTAATTGAAAAAATATTACCTAAGGAGGAGGAAAATAAATGATAAAAATTGTAAGTATGATGTATTTATTGATATTAATATACCTTGTAGTATTTAATGCAGATAAAAGCATTAAAGTTATAGGTAGTATAGGGTCTAATGTAACATCATTAACTAAGGCACTACAAGGTAGAGGTTAAGGAGGGGTTATAATGTTACAAGGTAAATTGGATATAACTGCAGGTAATATAAATATATTAAAACCTTTGACTGAATATAAAGCGGACATTTTTTATTACACTCATACAAAACTATTACCCCCGCCAGGGGACTATGTTAAAATGCCTAATCAAAAAGTGAAAAGAGAAAAAATAATCATAAAAACTAACTTTTCGGATATAGAAGATCAAACAACGGCGTCAACAGGGTTTTATGATTTAGATGGTAAATAATAATTTTGGAATGTTTCATGCGAAACATTCCTGAAAGGAGGTTTAATATGAAATTTAAAGAATTATTGAAAAACAAAAAATTTATGATTATAGCAGGAATAGTTGGAATTATAGCCTTAATCATGTTTTTAACAAAAAATAAAACAACTGAAACTGAGTCAGTAGCCGAAGATCCAACTTATGGTGATGATGAAGGATATTCAGGAGGATCATATTCAAGTCCTACCGAAACTAAAGTTGTTGAAGTACCTGTAAATACAGATGAAGTTGGGCAAACACCTATTGTGCAAGCGGAAATAATTGATACAAATCAATATAAACAAGATGTTTCAAATAAAATCTATGATTTGAAAGAACTTTACACAAAAACTAAGGCTGAATTTGGTAATAATCCTAACAAAGACCAAAACGAAATTTTAAAAGGTATTCATGAAGAGGCTAAAAATTTAGCTAATAGTGCAGGATTTACAGATATATCTACAAACAATAGCGGGGTGTATCAAGGTATATATACTGATACAAATAAAGACTATAATGCATATACAGGGGAAAAACAGACAAATAAAGGTATAGAAAAGGTAGCTACTGACGAATTGAAACAAAGAAGGATTGAAGCCCAAAAACAAATATTAGAATTAAAAAATAAATATGCTTTAACCTCTGATAAAGCAGAGCAAAAAAGAATTCATCTTGAAGCGGAAAAAATAGGTGTGATGGCAGGTCTACAATCCGGTGGAGATGATGGTTCGAAAAGAAAAGAAGTTGACTTGAATACAGGTGAAATCATAGGAGGTTAACTATTATGAGTGATTTTGCTAATACAATATTGCCGTTGGCCCAAGAAGTTTATAAAAAAACAGGTGTATTACCCTCTGTCACAATAGCTCAAGCGTGGCTTGAAACAGGAGGCACGCTCAATAATTTACTCGCCAAAGGTTTTAATTTTTTTGGTGAAAAAGGCAAAGGAGATAAGGGCTCTATTTCAGCAAAAACATGGGAGATGGACTCCAATGGAAATAGTTATAACACATATGCTGATTTTAAAGTATACTCATCACCAACAGCGGGGGCCCAAGGTAGAATAAATTTACTTAATCAAAGTAATTTTAAAAATGTAGGTAAAGCAACTACATTTACTGACCAAATAAAACTATTAAAAGCAGGAGGTTATGCGACTGATTCGGCATATGTATCAAAACTTGAATCAATATATAAACTACATAATCTATCGCAATATGATAGTAAAGATATAAAAGTAGAATCAAATACCCCTATTGAAACTACTAAAAATAACAATGAAGTTAGTAATTTAAATGTAATTACAGAAGCTAATAAGTGGAGTCAAAACACATTTTTTAAACCTATGTTACGTACTTTATCATATATAACTTTGTTAATAATTATAATTATAGCTACATTTAAAATGTTATCAGACAAGAATATATTAACAATAGCTAAAGAAGGTGTTACAAATGCATAGATTATACCCTAAAAATCCAAATATAAACTTAAAAATATCTAATTATCCAAGGGTATTGCCTTCTTCTTTTATATCAAGAGAATACAATTATTTACGATATGATACTGATTCTAAAGAATTTTATACGCCATCAATAGTAAAATTAAATAATGATAAAATACTTGTAACATATTATGAAGTAACTGAAAACAAAATATATGTTTCAATAGTCAATGATTCAACAATTTTACTTAATACACTCAATCCATGTGCTAGTAACGAATATGAATTTAATCTAATGACTATAAATCCTAATAGTATACATTCATTAAATCATTGCTCTGAATACGGTAAATCAAGTTTAACAAGAAGTAAATTATATAAAACACCTACAAATGAAATACTTTTATTTATATATGATCCTGGAAGTCAAAACAATATAGATCGTATATGTAAAATATATAAATCAAAAACAGGGTTGTGTAATAATATAGATGATTGGGAATTATATAGCGAAGTTTTTAACTTTCATGACGATTTAGAGTCAGGAGCAGTAGCAGGGGTTTGGTATAGTTCAGGAATTTTATCTAATATAGGCCCTATACAAACTTTAAAAGATAATCGTATAGGTTTTATATATGGCTATTTAGAGAAATACACTAGTTTTGATATGTATTCATATGGCTTTGCTTATAGTGATGATAACGGCTTGACATGGAATAACAGTAGAATTAATTACACACCTACAGGCACTTATGATGGTACACCTTGTAGTGGAACACACGGCATAGGGGTATTTAATAATTGTTTAATAACAAGTTTTGAATATGGCTATTTAACATGTAATAAAAAGTTTGCTTATTCATTAGATAATGGGGAAAATTGGTCTTTATGCGGTGAATATCAAAATTTGTTAGGTGATATGGCGGTCGGTGCTGAAAGAAGTCATGATTTTTCTATTCAAAGGTCAGGAAATTATAATTATTTATTGAAACATAATTATAGTGGATCCATAACTTTTATGATATATAAATATCCTATCGATATGGATATTGATTTAGATGGACAAAATCCTTATAATTTCCCTTTGTCTTTATGTTCAACTTTTATTGATACTTATCTGCCTGAATTTGATATAGACTATAATATAAACAATAGTTATCAACTTGTTACACATATTGAACAACTTAATAATAAACCTATATTTTTAAATCATTTAAAATCTACATATAATCTACAAGGTTCGTTTATAAAAATATTTAATTAAGGGGTTGTATACTATGGTTAATACAAGAAAAAATACCTACAGGAAAGATGTATTCTCAATATCGGCAGGAGCAATTTATAAATTAAGTTTTAAAAATACTATACCTAATCATTTTATTATATCTTCATCAATAGCGGATAGTGTATATTTTTCTGACACACCTAATGTTTCAGCTAGTAAATACAGTAAAAAAATGGTCGGGGTAAGTAGACAATTATATGCTGAGGTAAACGGTATAAATACAATGTATATTTATAGTTCTACAAGCGGGGAATTATGTATCGAATCATATTATGCTGATTTTACAGAATCAAGTATAGCAGGAGATATTACATCATTAAGCGGCGAAGCATTATCAAGTCCTATTCCTTTAGAGGTTGTACTTGAAGCAGGGGTTGAACAAACTGTAAAATTAACCCCGGGCTGGATTGTTTGTTTTGGTGCAGGAATAAATGCATATACTGAAATTAGAAATGGTACAGGGAATACAGTTTGGAAAGGTGATTATATAGCTTCACAGCCTTTTTATTGTGATATATCTATAATACTGTATAGTAGTGTAGATAATGCTTATGTATCTATAGTTTATATTTGAGGTGATTAAAATTAAAAAATTGATTACATCTGAAATAGATATTAATTTATTTAACATTAAAAATAAATTAGATCAAACATATAATAATATGCTAGACATTAAAAAACAATTAGAAATTATAACTAAATATATTAATACACATAAATGTATATGTAAAAAATGTACTTGTGTAATTGATATAAATAATAAACAAATGGAGGAATTATAATGTTATATTTAAACACTGTTATGCAATTGATTAAAACAGCTGTTGACGCGATAAAAGCTGTTACAGATTTACTACCAAATGGAGGGGCTTTAACTGATTTGGCTCAAGCTAGTGTTATAGGTACTCCTGCAGGCGCGTCAATAGCTGCAGATATCGCAGCGATTGGAACAAACAATGGAGCTGTAATGAAAACATTAACATTTGATAACACCGCAGGAGGGGTACAGACTTTATTTACAGTTACAGGCGCGGTAAAGATTAGAATATATGCAATAACTAAAACCTCATGTGCCGCTGCAGGTGGAGCTAACATTAAATTGGGGGTTGCCGGTAGTGATGATTCATTTATAGCTAATACAGATGTAACAAAATTAGCTGGGGGAGAAATATGGAATGATATAGACCCAACAACTAAAATCGAAATGTTTTATGATGCAGTTTTTGAATACGTCGTGGGAGATGGAGACGATATAATTTTAACAAATGACGCACAAGTTGATTCAGGAGCAATTGATTTTGCGGTTGAATTTATAGCTTTGAATCCTACAGGTAGCGTAGTAGCTGCATAATTTTTTAATTTATATAAAGGTGTTTTATTTTTAAGCACCTTTATAATTTAAATAGGAGGCTTAAAATGGATATTTTTAAATCAAATAATAAAAAAAGAAAAACAATTGAAACAACTTTAGTATCTGGAGATACTACTTTATTAACATATACAACCCCTATATTAGTATTATCCATAAAAGGTTTTGTTAAAACACCATTAGAAAATAGTGCTTGTTCTGTTTCTTTATCAGCACAAAATGATAGTAGTACCGTTAAAGTATTAAGTACTAATTTATCAGTAATTAATTATCAAACAGGTAGATTATTAGTAAGTAAATTTACCTCTGGTTTGGTATCAAGTAATAGCTCTAATTATCGACTATACAATGATTCAATTAATGTTTTATTTTTATATCCTGATTCAAGTGGTAAAATATATTTCACTGCAACTACATCAATTTCAGGCACGATCAAGTGGTATATAGATTATATAGAAACGGAGAATAATAAATGATTGAGTTGATATATCAAAATGTTATAAGCAATTACAAATTTAAAGAAAAAAACATATTAAGTTTATCCGGGAATCAAGTTTTATGGAATATATCAAGACCTATTAAAATTTATATGTTAGGTTTTTTTATATTATCAAATATTGAAGCAAAAACGAATAATATGAGAGTTAGGGTAAATGGATATAATTGGACTAATAATTTAGACTTAAATGGTTTGTTAACTACAAGTTATTATAATTTAACATTATCTAGCGATATTTTTTCTAGTGTAGCCGAAAAAGGAGTAATCATAAGCGCTTCACAAAATCATATATCTATAGATAAACTGGGTTTAGGTAATATAGATATGACTTTTTCAGCTAATTCTACAGGTAGTATAAAAGCAATTATGTTATATAAAAACATAGAGTAATTAGGAGGTTAAATAATGGATAATAAGTTGTGTATAAAACACAGTGAAGATTTAATCAGGGTTGAAACAAAAATTGACACTTTGATTGACTCAAATGATAAAGTTTTTAAGTTGCTAAAAACTGTTATAGAATCAGATATAGTTGAACGTACCAACAATAATGCTTTTTTCTATAAGATTATTATAGCAGTAATTAGCGTTATATCGAGTATATCTATGGGAGCGTTCGGTATTAATCAGATAATGAAAATATTTAATTAAGGGGTGTTAAAATGCCATGGTATGATAAATTAAGTGATACATTAAAGCCATATGCCGAGCTGGTTTTAATTGGAATTATAATTATAACAATTTTAATTTTAGTTTTTGGGGAAAAATATAGTAAATTGATGTGGGCTACTTATTTAATTAGTCCATAATTTGGTATGGTTTATTCAAGACTTTAGGTATATAATTATAAATATAAATATAAATAAATTAAATAAGGAGAATAAAATAATGGCTAAAATTAAATTCAATAATCAAAAAGTTATGCTACAAAATGATTACACTAAACTAGAGGATAGCACAATAATATTACAAGAAATGGCGGCTAAAGAAACATTAAAATTGAAACTAAAAAGAGTAGATTATAAAGTAGTTCGAGTTCCAAAAATAAATGAATTTGGGGAAATTATAAAAAATGAATTTTGTAATAAAATTAGCACTACATTATATATGCATGACAAACAAATAATTAATTCGTTATCAACTAGTATTTCGCGGTTTGTTTTTATGCTGTTAAAATCAATGGATATTGAAGTAGAGGAACAAGGGTATATAAAACTAAATGATTTAGACATTGATATAACTATCAATAAGATCAATAAAAACAATAAAAATAGTTATAAAGTAGCTCTAAAGAAGATCAATAAAGATGAAGCAGATATTGAGAAATTAGCTGTAAAGGATATCAAATCATTATTACAATTTAATAATATACTAGATAGTTATGATGATGAGAGATTAGCAATTGAAGGAGAATCACTACCTATAGCTTAATTTATATGATTAAGGACTATATGATTAAGGACTATATTTTTAAATATAGTCCTTTATGATTAGGAGGTAATCGATATATTTAAGTTTATTAATAATTTTATTATTAAATGTATCGATACATTTAATAATAACATAGTTTTACAAGAATTAACAGCATTAATTTACAATACTGATTTAGAGGGTATATGGTATATATATCATAATGATAAATTAGTTTGTTCGTTATATGCATTAAAAAAGGTAGATGTATTTACAAATATAATATTCTGGGAAATATATGACTATGCAGAATATGCTTTTAAAAATAAAAAAATTGATGATTTTATTACATATGATTATTTAAATGTTACTTATGATGATAAGTTAAAAATCATTAAAAAGCATAGTCATCCATATTTTTCTAATTTAAAAAATGGTAATGAAATCACAATAAAAAAGGCTCTACATGTTAGTAAGATCATATGTAAAGCCTATACAGATATATTTTTGTTGGGGGGTAATGTATATGAGTATAAATAAAAAAATTGAAGTTAAAGAAAAGACTATAACTCAACTTAAAAAAGAGATTGAAGAATTAAAAAAGAAAAAGGATAAGATCAATAAATATACTGGTAGATCGTGGATCAGTAGGCTTAATAATAAAATTAATAGTATAAAAATTGAAATTAAAAACAAACAAATCAAACCAATTAAGTTAGAGGATGGTATACCAGTTAGCAAAAAAGGTGTGTTAAATAGAAGGTTTAAAAAAGAACTGAAAGAAAAAAATATACCTGAAACAAGTCCAAGGGCAAAAAATATATTTAAAAAATTAAAAGAGGAAATTATAAATTCGAGCGATGAGGCTAGAAAAGAAAAAGAGTATAGGAAAAATGATAAAAAGGTTAAAGTTAAGGGCAAGAAGGGGAGTATTTATAAAATCAAGGTTTTTGTTGATTATAGAAGAAATATAAATGTGTCAGGTTATAGTGTTAAACACGAGAATGATAATGATTGGATTACTTTAATTAGTGATAAAATCATAACTGAAGGAGAAATCAAGGCATTAGCTTATAGGGTTATTATAGGTGGTAATAAGGAAAATGGTTATAAATATGCTATTGGTATTAGCATAAAAAGTATAGATGTAAAGTCAGTTGAGAGGATTCAGGAGTATACAGGAGAGAGGATATATAATAAAAAAAGTGATAAGTTTATAGATAATCCGGATTATATTCCGAGGAAAAAATATGAGGAGGTTGATTATTAATGAAATTTAATGCATTTTTGATTTTATTAATTATTAGCATAGAGTTTTTGATAGGTGAATTTATATTATGGTTAAAGGATAGATTAAAATGAGTAAAACAGGTTTTAAGTCTTTATATCATGTATGTATAATAGATACAGAATGTTATTTAAATCAAGTAGATAATATAATTAGTCATGAGTGTTATTTAATTTGTTGTAAATGGTGTCGTTTTGATATTTTAAAAGGAGGGTTTTATAAAGATTATCACGACTTTAAAGGGGAAAATACAGACTTTTTTAAACAATTTGAAAATGATTTAAATAGTTTTATTGGTAAAAACTATAACACATACATTATAGGGCATAATATTTTATATGACTATATAACATCAAAAATGTATTATGCTTTGATCAATTTAGGTTTCACCCTGCATATGTGGAGTGATTCAAATCCATTTTTTCAGATCTGGAAAAAAGGTAAGCAAAGTGTTTATGTAAATGATAATCTAAATTATTTTAATGGGAAGTTAGAAAAATTAGGTAATGAGATAGGTTTTAAAAAGACCGTATATGATTACAATGATAGATCATTAAATAATAAAATGAAAGCTATAAAATACTGTAGAAATGATGTAGAGATTGTTTATAAACTGTTATGCTATCTAACTGTATTTTTAAAGGATAAATTTAATTTTATTCCTGAAAAAAAAGTTTGTCATAAAGAAGGTAAGACATTTTTCCCGCTTACAATAAGTTCTATAAGTTTTAATGTTTGGAATACTTTATATAGTCATAATTTTGTTCAAAGCCGTGAATCAGATGTGAACTTTGAAAAATCTTCATACTTTGGAGGTAGATCCGAATGTTTTATGTTAGGGGTTATAAATCATTGCTGCTATATCGATATTAATTCAATGTACCCAAATGTGATGGTTAATGAATCATTACCATATGATTATTATGATGATGATTTAGAATTAACTTTACAAAATTTAGATGAATTTTGTGCAATCGCTAAAGTTAAAATTTATGATGTGAAAGAGATAGATAGAGTATTTCCTATGATTCATAACAAAAAATTATTATTTCCTGTTGGGTCGTTTGAAAGTATTATATGTACTGGGGAACTTATTTATATGTTAGAAAATGATATTAAGTTTGATTTAATTAAAATACAATGGTATAGGAAAAATAAAAGGGTGAAGCATTATATAAATAATTTATATAATGATAGATTGAATGAAGAAAGAGATACATGGAAACTAATGATTAAACTAATGCTAAATTCATTTTATGGGAAATTTGGACAGTATATAAAAAAATATGAGAATTATGGAGATACAGATATTATAGGTATTAATGTAATTAATGATAAGTATGTGAAAAGTATTGGGAATGTAGATTGGGTTATTGGTGATAATGAACTATCTAAAAATACTTTTATACCATTTGCTTCTCATGTTACTAGTTATGCAAGGTTGTTATTATGGAAATATATAAAAATTATTGGTTTAGAGAATATATATTATTGTGATACAGATAGTATGATATTTAATAGATTAGTTTGGGACAAAATTAAAGACTATTCTCATCAAACGGATTTAGGTAAATTTAAAATTGAGAGTAAAGGAGGGGAATTATTAGATGATTTTACAATACATATAAAGGGTTTAAAAGATTATGTTTTATATGTAAATGATAAAAAGTATATTAAATTAAAAGGTATACCACAGAACGATTTTACAAAACAATTAGATGAAAATACTTACAGAATTTTAAAGTGGAACAAACTCAATTATTATATTAGAAAAGGTCGTTTAGATAGATATATTAGCGAATATATGATTAAGAGATTGAAAAGAGATTATAATAAAGGTATAGTTATTGATGGTAAGGTATTACCAATAAAATTTTAGGAGGTATAAAATGTTATATTTTATATGGTGTTTAATCACATTTATTTTTCTAGGGGTTAATATATTTAAATTATCTGATTATGCTTGTGGTTTAGAATCAATTAATTTAATGTTTTTTGGTTATTTGTTTGGTTTAATTAATTGTATTTTAAGTATATGGTTATTTACGCTAGGAGGTATTAATTATGTATAAAGTTTATTTAAGTGCAAGTACACAACAAGATAATAAAACTATTGATGGATATACTGAAGAGCAAATACAGCAAAAATTTTGTAAGATTATATATGATAAGTCAAGTTATAAATGTTTTTTGAGGTTAAATAAGCCTTCGATGGAAATTAAAGATATTGTTAGTGATTCTAATCTGTGGGGGAGTCACTACCATATTGCTAGTCATTCTAATGCAGGTGGGGGAAATTCAAGCACTGATATATATTATCATACTAAAACTGGTAAAAAAATGGCTGAATACTTTAAAGGATTATTACAGCAATTTTTACCTAGTAGAAAAATCAATGTAATTTCAGATCGGGTATTGTATACTATCGGTTTAGGCGAAATGCGTTGCCAAACAACTGGTTATTGTATGTTGATTGAAAATTATTGGCATGATAAAAATAGTGATGTTCAGTATTGGAACAATAATAGATATGATTTTGAAATGGCTTACAGACATTTAGTTTATAGATTGATTACAGGGGTAGTTAAATTTGGTTGGAAATAAGACTTAAGACCTATATATAATTCGACAAAAAATGATATAATTATTTTGAGGTGATATTTTATGAAAAGATTATTTGTGAGAACTTTTACTAATGAATATCGGAAAACCGAAATGGTTAAAGTTTTGGAAAAGGATTATGGTGAAATGGAATCCTGGTTAAAACTTTGTAGAGTAAGACGAGAATGGTTTGAATTAAAATTTAGTTATGGAGGTAAATGATATGATTAAACAAAAAACAAATAGGTTTATTGACGTAGAAGGAGCACTTAACTATTGTAATCAACATATAGATGATACATTTAAAGGTTTGAAGTTTTGGTCCGCTTGGGACTTTATTCAATCATATTTAAATGATGCTGAGGTGTATTTATAAAAATGTTTTATTTAGATTATGAAATTGAATATTGGGTTTTGCAAAACATGAAATTATTGAGGTTTGTTTAGAGGGAGTATATATAAGGAATAAATGATATTTTCATTAAAATGTTTCACATGAAACAAGTTCAGATTAAAAATCTGAACTTGTTTCAATTTATTTACAAAGTTCTCATTCAAGACCAAATAACAATT
>JGI20214J51088_10001409_pt1 | contig 16399 bp, 14 predicted proteins | sample WetSurMetagenome_FD_51088 | JGI IMG/M metagenome (IMG submission 51088) | reverse complement strand
CGATAAATAGATTCCCGGTCGGAGACGGGAATGACGTAAAGGCTCATTGCTGATGAATAAAGACCAAACACAAATAATCAAAACGCAATTAGTTCTAATAAGAAACCCAAGCTCTAAACTGGTTTTAAACTTTTAGATGTGGTTTTGAGTCTTAAGTTTTGAGGTTTGAGTTGCTTTGATTCGTACCTCGATAGCACTAATGGAAAAAAGGAGGACTGCTGCCAATAGAAAGGCACCGATATCGAGGTATTTTACCTGAGTGAATATCTTACTGGAAAGGCCCATAAGGCCGCCGCCGATGACTGCCGCAAGAGCTCCGAAAGCTGTTAGCCGGAACTTATCCTTAAAAAAGCCGAAGGCGACAGGTACAATGACTCCGGTGGTAAAGATCGTATACGCCCAGGTTATGGTCGTTATAATTCCCTTCAGTTCCAGGGCCAGGATCAGAGCACCGAGCCCGAGTACGATCATACTTATACGGGAGTAGGACATTGATTGCTTTTCACTGAGTCCAGGGTTGAATTGCTTTATAATATCCAGGTTAAGGATCGTCCCGGCACTTAACAGGCAGGTAACGGCAGATGACATTACCGCAGACAGTAAAGCAGCCAGGACGATACCGCTGATGAACGGTGGATAGACGGTACGTATAACACTGGGGAACGCCTGGTCCGCGGCGATGTCAGGAGAAACTACAGCTGCACCCATGCCAATAAATGTAATGCCGAAGGCAAAGGGAACTAACAGCAAGGCCGCCCATAAAACGGATCGTCTGGCTATGACACTATCTTTAGCACAGAAGAGACGCGAGTACATATCTGGGCCAACAATGTAGGTCGAGCCTACAAGCAGCAGCATGGAAAGCAGGTTAAGGCCGTTAAACTTCTCACTGACCGGGAAATCGAAGCTATCCGCCGGCAGGGCAGACACGAGGGCAGTGAAACCACCGACATGCTGTAAAAGGAAAAACAGGCCGCCGAAAATACCGACGAATATAATGACGATCTGAACGAAGTCAGTGCGCAGTACGGAATACTGGCCGCCCAGAATGGTGTAAGTAATAAAGATCACTGTGCAAACGATCATCCAAAAGGCGGGAGTGCCGATGCCCATAGTACTCATAATTTGGCCGGTAGCGTTGATCTGAGCGGCGATAACGCCAATCCAGGCGATGACGATGAACACAGAAGCTGCCAGGGCAACCCATTTGTTATACATTTTGCCAACAAGCTGAGGCAGGGTATATACACCAAAATCTCGTACCTTTTTAGCTATGAATAAACCCAGGATGACCAGGCCAACGGAACCGACCAGCAGCCACCAGGCCCCGGTCAGACCGCGGGAGAATCCCAGCCCTGCCATACCGATGGTAGCAGAGGCCCCTATAATCGTTGCCAGTAGCGAACCGGTGACAAAGATTGTCGAACCTTTACGTCCCGCCACAAAAAAATCATCGGCCCTTTTTGCCTTACGGGTACTATAAACACCGATGGCGATCATTCCCAGAAGATAAGCGATAACGATTATTAGCTCAATCATGATTCTCCAATCCCTACCTTTAGTAAAATTAATAAATATAGATACGAAGTAAGAATAAATTCAAATGATAAAAACCATAAATGGCATTCCGGCCTCCGAGCCGGAACCCAGGTAAATAGCACTACAACTCGGGCGTCAGACTCGGTTCGATAATGAATACATCTCCGCTAATAATTTTGCTTATATCACCGCTTTTTTGTCTAACGAGTAAAAAACCATCATTGTCTATGTCGATGGCTTTTCCTTCAATATCTTTTACCCCATCATTGACCTTAACCTGTGAACCGATAGTGTTATTGAGTGCCTTCCATTCATCTTTTACCGAAGGAAATCCGGAAGCCAGAAATATTTTGTAGATGATTTCAAACTCACAAAGAAAGCACTGGACCAGCTTTGCCCGTGAAACATATTCACCACATTCATCGATGAGAGAAGCAGCGATTCCGGCAGTGGGTTCAGCCAATAGTGAGGTCGGAGTATTGACGTTTATACCGATTCCCATGACAATATAATTTACGCTATCGATTTCGGAACTCATTTCGGTGAGTATTCCGCCAACCTTCTTGTTACTGATAATAATATCGTTAGGCCATTTAATAACAGGCTGTAAAGAGGTTGTTTGTTTTATGGCTTTGACCAAGGCGATTCCAGCGATAAGAGGGATTTGGGCTACCCGGGACGGCGTGAGGTTTGGCCTCAGGATGAGAGAAAGAAAAACACCTTCAGGTAATGATATCCATGTCCTTCCCTTCCTGCCGCGTCCCTTCGTTTGCATTTCAGTTATTACGAGAGTTCCCTCCGGAACCCCATCGATAGCCAGCTCAGCAGCTATATCTTGAGTTGAGGGTACTTCAACATAATGAAGAATATGCTTCCCCATTAACTGCGTATTCAGGTCCGGTTCGATTTCCTCAGGTAAAAGAAGAGTAGTACTTTTAATGAAAGAGTATCCTGATTTTGGAGAAGAATCAATTTGATACCCTCTGTTCCGGAGTTCGTTAATATGTTTCCAAACAGCTGTTCTTGAGATATTTAACCTTTTACCCAACTCCTGACCGGAGATATGTTTCTCCCGCTTTAGAGTTTTAAGAATTAGTTCCCTCATGACAACAAATAATATAAAAAACAGTACCTAATGTCAACCAATATCACAGTATTGGTTGACATATATTGTGCATTATTATTAGAAAGCCAACATTTTTATAAAAAACGAAAGCTAATAAATACTATAAATAATACCAATGACAAATACTACAAATATTTCAATAAAGCTAATAATTGGGCATTAGAAACTGAAAAAACGAGTTTATTAACATGTAGATTTCATGATAAACTAATAAAAGTTGTAAGTAGCGAGTTCGGGATTTCGAGTGAAAAAGGTATTTTCATTAATTTCCTTGTAAACCGGACATTAATAACTGGTAACTGGAAACTATTTGAGGGGTGAACCGTGACTGTAGTACAACCCTTTCCGGGTATACGTTATAACCAAAAGCTAATCAAAGAGATGGGCTCCGTGATGTGCCCGCCGCACGATGTGATTCCGCAGCAAATGCAAGAAGAACTGTATCACCGTAATGAATATAACTTTATCCGAATCGAGTTCGGTCGCGAACTGCCGGATAATCCGGAAGATAACCGCTATACCAGAGCCGCTGCCACATTGAAACAGTGGCTGGAGCAGGGCGTTTTGGCGGCAGAGACGCAACCGGCGATTTATGTTCATGACTATTACTTTACTCATCACGGAAAGAGCTTCAAGAGGCGCGGTCTGATAGCAAGGGTGAGGCTGGAAGAATGGTCGAAAGGTATCATTTTCCCGCACGAGGGAACTCTTTCAAAATCAAAGAGCGACCGACTGAGCATCCTTTGGGCGTGCGAAGCTAATACCAGCCCGATCCTGGCGATGTTCCAGGATAACAATAATCTGGTGCTTTCCACCGTAAACCGCGAGTCCAGAAAGAAACCGCTGATCGAGACCGCCAGTGAAAGTGGGGAAAAGCATGTAGTATGGGCTATTACAGACCCAGCGGTCACCGGCAGTATCTGTACCGCACTGGTCTCGCAGCCACTGTATATTGCCGACGGACATCACCGTTACGAAAGTGCCCTGATGTATAAACACGAGCGTGAATCATGTGCTCCATCCACTGGCAGCGAAGGTTATAATTATGTAATGATGACTCTTGTAGAGTTCAACGATCCAGGACTATTGATCCTGCCCCCGCACCGTTTGGTTCGCGGCGTATCAAAGAATGCTATTGCTGATCTTAAAGAGGGGTTAGCGTTATTTTTCAACATCACTGAGCTTTCAACTGGGGATAGAAACGTGTGGCAACAGGTGGACGGTTTGCTGACCGGCGGCCTGGAGCACGTGCGTTTAGGGATATACGGGCTTGGTGCTGAAAAACTATACATATTGGAGCTGAAAGAGGGGTCTCCGACAGACGGCCTGATGCCGGCTTTCCATACAGATATCTACAAGCGGTTGGATGTAAGCATCGTTGACCACGTGATACTGGAAAAACTGCTGAACCTGGGTAGTCAGGGCGAGCAGGCTACACTGGCTTATACCTACGATAAACAGGATGCAGTGACGCGAGTACGCGAAAACGAATTTCAACTAGCCCTGCTGCTAAGCCCGGTAAAAGCCGAGGTCATCAAGGCCATCGCCGATACCGGGGACCGCATGCCTCGTAAATCGACTTACTTTTATCCAAAAGAACCAGCAGGGCTGGTGTTTAACAGACTCACGGGATAATAGATCAAAGATCTAATCTCCAAGATTAAAATCACAACTTAAAGATACAAACTGATTGAAATAAATAAACGCCCCCGGTGGAAAACAGGGGGGCGTTTATTTATTTGAACAGGGATAAAATTACTAGAGCTTTACTGTTTTTGCTGTATAGATATCGGGAATAGCGAGAATCTTTTTACGTTGAGTGTCGCCGATGTTTTCATCGAGGGCCAGGGTCATGAGAGCCTGACCTCGCGGTTTGAGACGGCTAACCTGCATAGCGCTGATATTGATATCTGCGTCTCCGGTGACTCTGCCCACGGCGCCGAGAATGCCGGGACGATCGAGGTGATCGCAGAGCAAGAAGTATCCGCCTGTCGGTACTATATCAATCCAATAATCGTTAAAGCGGACGATATGAGTATCATTGCGCAGAACAGTACCGGCTACTGTAGTGGTGCCCTTAGTAGTAGAGGCTTCCACCGTAATCATGCTGGTATAGTTCTCACAGGTGTTGTTTTTCTGTTCAACCACCGCGATACCCCGTTGCGCCGCGATAACATTGGCGTTAATCAGGTTAACGCGTTCTTCAGTCACACCTTCGAGCAGACCACCCAAAATAGAAGCTTTCAGAGACTGAGTATTGCAGGAAGCGATTTCACCGTCATAACGGATCTGAATAGTTTTCAACTGGCCTTCGACTAACTGGCTGATCATTCTACCGAGTGTCGTACCGACTTTAATGAAAGGAGCCAGTATGGTCAAGGTTTCTTCCGAAATGAGCGGTGCATTAACGGCATAGCGTGGTGAGCANCCGTTAAAGACATCGATTATTTGATCGACGACATCGCGAGTAGCGGTGACCTGGGCTTCAGCAGTAGAAGCTCCAAGGTGCGGTGTGACAATGACGTTTGATGGATCAAATAAAATGCTTTGAGTGCATGGTTCCTGTATAAAAACGTCAATAGCAGCGCCAGCGAGTTTTTTCTCTTTTATCGCTTTTATCAGGGCTTCTTCATCGATCAGACCGCCGCGGGCGGTATTGATGATGCGGGCTCCAGTCTTCATCATAGCAATTTGTTTAGCTCCAATGATGCCTTTGGTGGAGGTAATAAGCGGGATATGCAGGCAAACGAAATCCGATTCCTTGAGTAATTGTTCCAGAGGAAACAACTCTACCTGGATATTCTTGGCGTAATCTGAGGATACAAACGGGTCGTACCCGATAACGCGCATTTCCAGACCACGAGCACGGCGAGCCACACCGGAACCTACATTGCCCAGACCGATTACTCCCAGAGTCTTGCCGCGCAGCTCAACACCGGTAAATTCGGTCCTCTTCCACTGGCCGGACTTAAGAGAAGCATTGGCCTGCGGAATATGGCGGGCCAGTGCCATCATAAGGGCGATGGTATGTTCAGCGGCGGAAATGGTATTACCGGTAGGAGCATTGACGACGACGATACCATGCTGGGTGGCTTCCGGTACATCAACGTTATCGATACCTACGCCGGCACGGGCGATGATCTGCAGTTTTTTCCCCGCCTGAATTATTTCCTTGGTAACCTTTGTTTGGCTGCGGACCAGCAGGGCATCATAGTCACCGATGATCTGTAATATTTCCTCAGGTTTGGCACCGAATTTAAGGTCCACCTGAGCGTTATCCCGCAACCGTTCAATACCTTCTTCAGGGACATGGTCGGTTATTAAAACTTTCATTACTTTTACCTCTTAATTAAGTTTACAGCAGTCAGTTTTCAGTTCAGAGTTACATCGATTATTATTTGGCCGGATACCGGCTTCCGCAGGTATGGATCACCTGAACTTCGAACTTCATACTTTAGACTTCCAGCTATTTGACCAACCCGGCCTGCGGTAAGGCCAGCTTAAGGTGTGCCATTATATCATCGATATCAGGAACATCAACAAAACCAAGATGACCGATACGGAAGATTTTGCCTTCCAGAGCACCCTGTCCGCCGGCGAGGACGATCTTATATTGCTCACGCATGATCTGGTTCAGTTTCTTGGGATCGAGTCCGTTGGTGCCCATGATAGCGGTAACGGTATTTGAAGCGTATTTCTCATCGGCGACGAGCAGAGATAGGCCGAGGGTTCTGGCACCGTCACGAGCGGCTTTAGCAACACGAGCATGGCGGGCAAACACATTTGGCAGCCCTTCTTTAAGCAGCATATCAAGAGAAATGCCGAAACCGAACACAATCGAGACTGCCGGAGTCCACGGTGTCTCACCTTTTTCCAGCGAAGCTTTTGCTTTAGCCAGGTCCCAGTAGAAACGGGGCATTTTAGCCTTAGCATTAGCCTGCCAGGCTTCCTGACTGATGGCAAGCATGGTCATACCTGGTGGGACCATCCAGCCTTTCTGTGAGCCGCTGATGGCGACATCGATTTGCCATTCATCTACAGGCAAGTTGATAGAACCAATACTGCTGATACCGTCTACCAACAATAGTTTGCCGAACTCTTTTTTCACAACAGCGGCGATTGATTTGAGGTCATTGGTGACTGCGGTAGATGTTTCATTGTGGGTTACCAGTACCGCTTTGATAGCGGCGTCAGCCTGGAGTGCTTTGCGAATCGAGTCCACATCGGCCGGTTTACCCTGTTCGAAACTCAGTTTAATAACCTCGGCACCGAAGGTCTTAGCGATATTCGCAAAGCGGTCGCCGAAAACACCTATGCTGACGGATAATACTTTATCGCCGGGAGAAAGCATATTTACCACAGCGGCCTCAAGGCCGCCCGTACCGGAGCCGGTTAGTACCAACAGGTCGTTCTTTGTTTGGAAAACAGTTTTAAGCTTTTCAGTGACATCCTTAAAAAGCTGGCGGAATTCGGGACCGCGATGATTAATCATTTGTTTCGAGATTGCCTGCAATACTTCTTTTGGTAACGGTGTTGGTCCTGGTACGCGTAGCTGCTCCATAATCCTTCTCCTTATAGTCTTTCCTGTTTTTATTAAATCAGTATACCCATTTTAGCACTAAAAGGCAGCGATAATGAAGTTTTTTTTGAAAAATAAGGGGACGTTGTGTCTGAAATGTTTTTACATTCGTATTATGTCGTTATGTGTCTTAAATATGCTTTTCTAACAGCAGACGTATTGATATTCAGCCATTTCGCTATTTCGGCAAAAGACATACCAAGCTCATCAACACTTTGTTGCGCAATTATGCACCTGATACGGCTGACATCCCGTTTACGGCTGCCGCTCCTCAGGAGGGTCTGACTTATGCCTGATACCGCTGACTGTTCGGTAATAATATCTGAAATACTTTTAGAATGTTCCATTTTGAGTTGCCATTTCTGTTTTTCATCGGCGTCATCCAAGGTTCTCTCGACGAAATCACTGCTACCGAGGATCCTGTCATCATGATCAAGCAACTCACCGCGGTGCCGCATCGATTTTATTTCCGACCAACCCCCATAGCTGGGTAGCAGGCCTCCGCCTGAATAAGAAATAATATGGTTTTCCGTACAGCCATCTTCAATAAACTTGCGGTAAGCTTCCCGGCTGCCCTTTAGTTGTTTGCCGAATTGGAAGAGTACATAGTCGGTATTCATCCATTCCTGTTTACTTTTCCCCATTATTACGCTGTGGCCGGTCCATGGGTAATTGTCCAGTTCATCAATGGTCTTTATTATTCCGGCTCTTATCGGATTCAAGTGAATGTAACGAACGAGGGCTAAGAGATAACGGTCTTCTTCGCAGAGAATGGATTTGTAGCGGTTTTCAAAGAGATGTCCGGAGCGATCGTACTTCCTGTTGAAATACACAGCATACCATGTAAGTTGCTTTCGCATTACAGAAGAGACGCCTTCCTCCCCGGTTTTGAACAATAAATGGAGGTGATTATTCATCAATGCCCAGGCATAAACGGCACATTTAGCGTCCGTAATATTAGTTCCGAGCCTTTGTAAGAAGAGATGTCTATCCTGGTCATCAACAAAAATATCGGACTTATTAATGCCTCTGGTAATAATATGGTGCAGGGCTCCCTGACTGTCCAGTCTGGCTTGTCTCGGCATGGGTAAAATAATACAGGATAATTTGAATTATGTCAATACGTAAGTATCTTTCAGACACAACGTCCCCATTTACAATCAAATTGGGAATGACGAAAGACAACTAGGTATCAAATATTAGTTTAACATTGCGCAGTCTACCGATACTGAGTACNCAGTTTTTCGCAAGAATAACCGGAGTAGTAATTTTTTCACCATCTATTTTAACCGCACCCTGGTTAATAAGGCGGATAAACTCATTACGGCTGGCAACCAGTCCTTTATCTATAAGTTTCTGAGAGATTTCAATTGCTCTCAAATCCATCTGTTGAGAAGAAGCCGGTAACGGTAAATGCAGTTCCGGCATTTGATCCGGAAGCTCCCGGCGCTGGTGTACTTTCTCAAAGTTGTCTTCAGCAGATTTAGCTGCAGTTTCATCATATAGCTGCGTTACGATTTCCTTTGCCAAACGCTTTTTCAGGGTCATCGGGTTGACTGCATTATCCCGCACTTGTTTTTCATATTCGTGAAGCTCTTCGTCCGGTACGTCGGTCAATAAATCAAAATACTGCAATATGTAGTTGTCCGTGATAGACATCACTTTACCATAGATTGTCTCCGGCGGTTCGGCGACACCGATGTAGTTGCCCAGGCTCTTGCTCATTTTATGGGTGCCGTCAGTACCTACGAGGAGTGGTACAGTAAATATTTGCTGCGGTCGTTGTCCCAGCATAGTCTGTAATTCGCGACCGACGAGAAGGTTGAATTTCTGGTCATTGCCGCCGAATTCAACATCCGCGTTAATTGCGACTGAATCGTAAGCCTGTAGCAAGGGGTAGAGGAATTCGGTCAGGGAAATAGGTCGTTCCTCTTTAAAACGCTTGCTGAAATCATCGCGTGCCAGGAGTTGGGCAATCGTAAATTTGCTGGTCAGCTTGATGACATCAGCCAGGGTGAATTTGCCAAACCATTCGCTCTGCCATCGGACTTCGGTCCGTGACTTATCGACGATACGGAAGAACTGCTCCATGTATGTCTGAGCGTTAGCAAGTACCTGCTCGCGGGTGAGTATAGGACGTGTCACTGATACTCCCGTGGGATCTCCGATCTGGGCTGTCCAATCGCCAACGATAAGAACGATCTGATGTCCCATTTCCTGGAATTGGCGCAGTTTACGCAAACAGACCATATGTCCTAGATGAATGTCCGGCGAACTTGGGTCGAAGCCTTCCTTCAAGCGCAGCTTATTCCCGGAACGCAGCCTGTCACGCAGTTCCGACTCAACGATAACCTCGGATACTGCCCGTTTCAGAACATAATCAATACCTGTAATTATTTTCTGAGACATCTTTAACTAAATCCTAAATCCTAATTTATAAATAAGTACAAATTTCGAATAACAAAAGACAAGTAACAGTAAATGTAATAATGAGCACGGCTACTCCGCTTTATTTATAGCGGCCAAGATTTCTTTCCCTTTACGGATATCCTCATTTATTTGCTTTTTTAGCTCTTCCGGGTTAGTGAATTTAGTCTCAGGACGCAGTCTTTCAACGATCTCAATTTTCATACCTTTACCATAGAGATTGCCCTGATAATCAAGGAGAAAGACCTCGATGGAACGCGGCCCGTTATCGAATGTGGGACGCACTCCGATATTGCTCAAGGCTTGATAGACCCGGTCATCGATATGGGCTAAAGTAGCATAGACACCGTCTGGAGGGAGTGCCTGTTTTGCGTCTACATCGAGATTAGCGGTCGGGAATCCCAGTCCCTTGCCGCGGCCGAAACCGGTCACTACCGGACCGGCAAGGCTAAATAAATGCCCGGACAAGGTGCGTACCTTATTCATATCGCCGACGGCAAGTGCTTTACGAATCGAAGTAGAACTGATTATTTCTCCCTTAATTATTTTGGGCGGCACTACCGTCACGGTGAAATCCATAGATTTACCCAATCCCCGCAGAAAGTTTGCGTCTCCGGTACGGTTTTTACCGCAGGCGAAATCAGGACCAATGACAAATGCTCGTACGTGCAGGTATTTTTTCAACAGGACAATAAAATCCCGTGCATCGATATCAGCCATCTCGCGGTTAAAGGAAAGGGCGACTACAATATCTATGCCAGCCTTTTTTAATCGGGTTATTCTTTCGGTGAGGCTGGTCAGGTAGGGCAGTTTATTTTGCGGTGAAATCAGCTCTTCAGGATGCTGGCGGAAGGTAATTACGCCGCTGAGCGCATTAAGTTTACCGGCCTGCTCCCTAACCCTGTCAAGGAGATGCCGGTGCCCGATATGCACGCCATCGAAAACGCCGATGGTCAGCACGGTATCTTTTTCTGAAGCCTGAGCGGCTAGTTCTTGCTCTAAGAGCATAGTCATATGAAATATAATTCGCCGGCGAGTTTAATACGAGGAAAAACGCTATACGGCTATTGTAGCTGTAATATTAGCATAAGGGGTTATGAGAATCAAATTTAGCTCAATATATCACAGGCTGAAAAGTCACAGAAATACATAACAGGAAGATTCAGGATTCAAGATTAAAGAATAAATAATTATCAATTTAAATCTCCTAATTAAGTTGTCTGCTTCAATCATATACTCTATAATCAAAATGTGAAAACTCAGGAACTGCACGGCTGGCAGGTGACTCCGCGGGAAGCGATCAGTATTCAGAAGGAACTGGCCGGGCAGGTATCCCGAATAAATCAAATCGAATCGCCGCATTTTATCGCGGGAGCGGATATTTCTATTAGGAAATCACAGGATACGGCTACCGCGGCTGTGGTAGTATTAAGTTACCCTGAGTTAATAGCTGTGGAAACCAGCATTATTAAAGATAAACCGGGGTTCCCTTATATTCCCGGCTTGCTGTCTTTCCGTGAATCACCGCTGGTAATAAAAGCGTGCCAGGCTTTGAGCACCGGTTTCGATCTTATGCTGGTCGATGGGCAGGGCATCGCACATCCCAGGCGAATGGGCCTGGCATCACACCTCGGGCTGCTGCTGGGCAGACCGACTATAGGTTGTGCAAAGTCCAGATTGATAGGAGAATATACAGAACCTGCTGCTGAAGCCGGAGAATGGACTGAGATAACTCATAACGGAGAGGTAATAGGTGCTGCGGTGCGTACCCGGCAGAATACAAGACCGGTCTACGTTTCCATTGGGCACAAGATAGACTTACCGGCAGCAATGTTCTGGGTAATGGCTTGCTGCAGAGGGTACCGGATTCCGGAACCGACGCGGCTGGCACATATTGCGGCAGGGCGAGCAAATATCTAAGCACTAAACAAAGGGGATTGTGAGAAGAAAGGCAACAATTAATTGAGGAAGCCCCCGGGATCACTAAAATATTCGGTGCTCTACTTGAAAAGAAAAAATGATTTTAAAAGTACGTTTGAATTTGAGTATTCCTATTTTGAAATTATTTAATATTTGGTGTTCAGGAATTAGGATGTAAGGTATGCAGGAACAAGTTGATAAGCTTAAAGATTTGAAGTCCAGGGTGGACCTGGCGCTGGTGCATCTTTGACATTGCTTCTCAAGAAAAGGAGATAACTGAGCTAGAAAAGCAGTCCTCTCAGCCTGATTTCTGGTCTGCCCAGGCTGCCGCCCAGGCAGTGATGCGCCGTATCGCAGTGTTGAAACAGTCGGTAGAAAAATGGCGGGGACTCGAAAAACAGCTTGCTGATATCCGGGAGAACCTGGATCTGGTAAAGGAAGAACCATCATTTATCGAAGAAGTCCAGGCTGATCTGGACAAGGCATCCCTCCGCCTTGATAAGATGGAGTTCGAGATTGCCTTCAGCGGTGAATTCGATTCCCGTAATGCATTACTCTCGATCCGCGCCGGTGCTGGCGGTACCGAATCGCAGGACTGGGCTGAGATGCTGATGCGAATGTACATTCGCTGGGCAGAACGTAATAATTTCAGTGCGGAAATCCTGGAAATATCTTCCGGCGAGGAGGCCGGTATCAAAAGTGCGACTTTAGGGATCAGCGGTCCATATGCCCTGGGCTATTTAAAATCGGAACACGGCGTACACCGTCTGGTCAGACTATCTCCTTTCGATGCCGATCATGCCCGTCATACATCCTTTGCACTGGTTGAGGTAATGCCGGAAGCTGAGGGCGATGTAGACCTGGTTATTAAACCGGATGATCTAAAAATAGAGACTTTTCGTTCCAGCGGCCCCGGAGGTCAGCACATGCAGAAGACCAGCAGTGCGGTAAGGATAACCCACCTGACTTCGGGTCTGGCAGTCAGCAGTCAGAGCGAACGTTCGCAACACCAGAATAAAGAGATAGCAATGAAGATTTTACGCTCACGGCTACTGGAAATTGAGTTGGAAAAAAAGGCTGAAGAGCGTGCCAGGATCAAGGGCAAGCGTATCAGCGCCGGCTGGAGTAACCAGATAAGAAGCTACGTTTTACATCCATATAAAATGGTAAAAGACCACCGCACCGATTTTCAGACCGGCAATACCGATGCGGTACTGGCAGGTGACATCGACGGTTTCATCCAGGCTTACTTGAGAGCAAACATGGAGATCAGGGAATAAGATCCAGGACTCAAGATTTATGATTTAAGATTCAAGAAATGATACCATACTATTTTCAATCTGGTAGTTACTAGCCTGGTAGAACAACATTTCAGAGATCGAAACAGAACTGGGGACTACTATTTGCGAATCGCCGGGAACTACCGGAAATATTGAGACCTGCCGGGGAGACAATTATTGATAAAAAAATCGTTCACGGTACGGGATCTGCCGCCAGAAGAACGGCCTCGTGAACGGCTGCAAAAAGTCGGTGCGGGTAACCTATCGGACCAGGAGTTGCTGGCTCTGATACTGGGACGCGGGACGGCAGGAGAATCAGTACTCGAAACGGCACGTAAACTGCTGACCGGATTCGGCACACTCAGCAATCTGGCCGCAGCATCCATCGAAGATCTTTCCGGAGTAAAAGGCATAGGGCTGGCTAAGGCTGCACAGATAAAGGCCGCTTTTGAACTGGCCGACCGTCTTAATGAGAAACTTAAGACAGGTGAGAAAGTGGAATGTAAAAATCCGGGTGACGTAGCCGGCTACATGTCAGCGAGACTTCGCGGCAAAAAGCAGGAACACTTTATGACGGTACTGCTGGATACACGGAACCGCCTGTTGAAAACGGTTGAAATATCCGTGGGCAGTCTCGATACCAGCNTGGCACATCCGCGGGAAGTTTTTAAAGAGGCGATTTCTGCGAGTGCAGCCAGTATAATTATTGTCCATAACCATCCTTCCGGTGACTGTACCCCATCTTCCGACGATATCGAACTGACGAAAAGGCTACACGAGGCTGGGGAGATCATTGGCATTAACGTGCTGGACCATATAATCGTCAGCGACAGCGGTTATGTGAGTCTGAAAGCTAAGGGGTTATTCTGATAATTTCAAGCTTCAGGGACAGGTCATTCATCGCAAAGGGATTGTGTAATTTTCTATAATTGAGTTGGGGCAGGATGGGTAGCGTGAAACTCAGATTTGTCATTTTTATCCACATATTGTTATTGCTGGCGATTGTCGTTCCGGGCTGCGGCGGGTCGGATATTACTAATCAAGTTAATGCCATCGTAAAATCCGAGCGTTTCAGTATATTCGAATGGGAAGTCAGCGCTATTGCCGGCGCAATTTGGGATTCTACCAGAATCCATGAGTCCCCGGACCGGAGCGATGTCGTTATCGCTTATTTCGATGCTCTGCATGATGGTAAAGCGGAGACTGCCGACGGCACTCCGCTTATCAAATTGAGGCCACGGGTAGAAAAAATCATCCAGCAGCAGACCAGGGATGTGCTGAGCGATCTGGATATTAAGAACCCGGCGGGGAATTTCCTGGGGATCCACTTTCCGCCAATGAACTTTGAATTGAGTGTACCGCCCGACCTGCTGGTGACTTCTCCCAGGGACAAAATTGAGTTATTGAAAGAAGTGAGGCTGCAACCTGACCTGACCACGATCCGGAAGGAGTCCATAGAGTCCCAGGCAGAACAACTGGGGATATCGGCGATGGTAACCGAACTTGGCGGAATGGGTACATTCCCCTCGTTTGTCAGCAGTAGTGCTTCACTCCAGGAAGTGCTGAACGATGCCGCTCACGAATGGCTGCACCAGTATCTGGCTTTTACGCCGCTCGGTTTCCGTTATGTGCTGGACCTGATGGGCATCTCTCCCAACTATGACATCGTAACTATAAACGAGACCGTCGCCGGGATTTTTGGCAATGAGGTTGGAGCACTGGTGTACGAAAAGTATTATTCGAAGTATAAGGAAGAGACCGAACAGCCTGAGAAGGTCTCTGCGTTTGACTTCAATGCTGTGATGCGGAATATCCGCCTGAATGTAGACAGCTTGCTGGCGGCAGGCAAGATAGATGAGGCGGAACAATACATGGACAATCAACGAGATTACCTGCAGACTAAAGGCTATTATATACGCAAACTCAATCAGGCCTATTTTGCCTTTTATGGCACATATGCTTCGGAACCTACTTCGGTCAGTCCCATCGGAGTTAAAATAAACGAGATACGTGATGAGAGCAGTTCGCTCAAGGTATTTATAGGCTGTGTCAGCGGGATCAGTAGTGTCGAGCAGTTGGGAGTCTCCTGCAACGAGTAACGAGTGAGAGTGATTTAAGATTGAGGAGTTATGAACTTATTACTGATAACCAAAAACTGAAATCCAATTTGAAATCAGAGCTGTTTTTCAAGTAAACTATATGTTGTCGTCCTATGCGGGCCGCTAGCTCAATTGGTAGAGCAGCTGACTCTTAATCAGCAGGTTCTGGGTTCGAGCCCCAGGCGGCTCACGCTCACAAAACGTCTTCGGAAATATCAAAAGTATAACAAAGTAGTAAATCACATTCTCTCTAGACTCCAATATTTAACTAATTCATTGTTGCTCAATAGACTGAGCATATGTTCAACAGGAGAATTGGTATATCCACCAGTTCCGCGAATCATGCTTTAAATGAGCTTTTTAAAAACGGCACTGTTACGCGGTAATAGAAAACCAGGATATTCCCTCGATGCCTCCAAACCAGCTGTTGCAGCGTTCAAGAAGCTTGTAAATATATTATTTAATGAGTTTATAAAAATATCCGAAATACCCCCAGCTTGTTGGGGGTAAGGGCACTATTTCAAGGTCATTGCATTTACTTCCTGGATATCACTCTTGCCTATTCGGAGACTGGTAAGGGGACCGGTTCGCCCACTAACTTCTGAATGGCATGGAATTTAGGCGGACAGTTATCAAAACATGTGCCGCATTTAATGCATTTTTCCTGGTCGATAATATGAACCATGTTTTTACCCCCATTGATAGCATCCATTGGGCATCTTCTTAAGCAGATACTACATGCCTGACATTTTTTCGGGTCGATATAATATGAGGGGGCTTCATTTATTAAGGTTGTTACTTCTTCGGTGGTAAAAAGGTTGGTATAAGCCTCTGGATTGGGATTGTGTGTAGCGAGTTTTTCTTGTTTTACCAGTTTAATGTAAGGGATGAGCTTCTGGATTTTTTCAAGACTGGACTTTATCTCTGCCGTATCTTTGCCCTCGCTCTTGCCGAGCGGCCCCAGTTCCTCTATCTCTTTGCCGAATTCATTCATGATATTGGCAAAACGGATTCCTTCACCGGCGGACACCCACTCAAGTCTCAATCTCTCAGGGTTTACGCCGGCATACTCCAGTAGTTTTTTACACATAGTCACCGTGCTGAGTGCATCGTAATTACCCTCAGGGTTATAGTGGCAATCATTAATATGGCAACCACCGATAAACATAGCATCCTGGCCGGTTAAGAAAGCAAGGATAATATGTTTCAGATCTACTCTTCCGGAGCACATCACCCTTATCAGTCTGATATAAGCAGGGTATTGAAAGCGAGAGACGCCGCATAGATCTGCCCCACCATAACAGCACCAGTTACATACCATCCCTAATATCTTTGGTTTATATTCAGCCATCATTATATCCTTTCTATCTCGTTTATTTGTCTGTTAGGGAACCTTTACAGGGGCAGGAGCCGCCGCCATGATCTGACT
>JGI20214J51088_10001407_pt1 | contig 16412 bp, 13 predicted proteins | sample WetSurMetagenome_FD_51088 | JGI IMG/M metagenome (IMG submission 51088) | reverse complement strand
GCTTTTTCCTCGAGCAATTGGTGGATATCCATGCCGCGCTTCTTCGCCTCTTCTTCATTGGCGGCTGGAACGCAATTTTCCACGAACCAGGCAAAGTGATCGCCCACGCAGGATTGCCCGGCTTCGTAGCCAAAGAACCCGGGGATGATTCCGTCCTCCGTATAGCCGCACATGCCCGGCACGATGCGTTCCTCGGTGCCCAGCACCATATCGCAGGTGGAGGTGCCCATGATCATCACCATCCGGCCCGGCTCGGTGACCGTCGCTGCCGGTACTGCCACATGCGCATCCACGTTGGCGATCGCCACCGCCGTACCCGGTTTCAGACCGGTCCACCCGGCAGCCTGTTCAGTCAACCCCCCTGCGCGCTGACCGATGGGGATAATTATTCGCGAGAGTTTTTCATCAATCACATTTTCCAAACGGGGATCGAGGGCTTTGAAGAACTCTTTGCGCGGAAAGCCTTCGCGTTTGGACCACATGGCTTTGTAACCGGCGGTGCAGCTATTGCGCGTTTCCACTCCGGTGAGCTGCCAGACCACCCAGTCTGCGGCTTCCAGCAGCCGGTCAGAAGCTTCATATACCTGGGGATCTTCATCCAGGATCTGCAGGGTCTTGGCAAAGAACCATTCTGAGGAGATCTTGCCGCCGTAACGATCCAGCCAGCTTTCCCCCATCTCGCGCGCGGTAAGGTTGATGCGGTCGGCTTCGGGCTGGGCGGCGTGGTGCTTCCAGAGCTTCACCCAGGCGTGCGGCCGGTTGCGGAACTCGGGCAGGTCACACAGCGGCGTGCCATCTTCTTTCACTGGCAGCATGGTGCAGGCGGTGAAATCGATGCCGATGCCGATGACATCCGAGGGATCGATCCCCGATTCGCGCAACACTTGAGGCACTGCTTTCTGAAAGGTGCGGACGTAATCCTGCGGGTCCTGCAGCGCCCAATCGGGCTCCAGCCTGGCGCCGCCATCCGGGAGCTGCTCGTCGATCACCCCGTGGGAATAGGGATACACCGCTGTGCCCATTTCCCGCCCGCTGGCAATATCCACCAACACTGCCCGCCCGCTCTCTGTTCCGAAATCCACACCGATAGAATATTTACCCATTCGCTCTCCAGAATCGCTCAAGGTGTAATAATTACCTTCAACCCATCCCGCCTCTCAGCGGTTTCGAATGCCAGCTTTGCCTGGTCAATCGGAAATGTGTGCGTGACCAGGGATCGCACGTCAACTTTCCCGCCAGAAACCAGGCGAATCGCGCGGGGATAAGTGTTCCGCATCCGCCGCACCATTTTGATGGTCAGTCCTTTGCGCCTGGCGGTGGAGGCTGAAAACGAGGTTCGCTCCTCCTCCGGGATGCCCGCCAGGATCACTTTTCCCCCCGGCATGACGGCGTTGAAAGCGTCATCCACCGCCCCCTGGGTTCCGGCGACCTCGAAGCTCACATCCAGCCCACGCCCCCCTGTGGTTTCCAGAACTGCCTTTTCAGGCAGGTCCGGTTCAGGGTGGAAGACTGCGTCTGCCCCGAAAGCTCTGGCAGCATCAATGCGGTGTGGGAGAATTTCCGAGGCAACCACTAGGGAGGCTCCGCTGAGCCGGGCCAATTGAAGGATCAATAGCCCGATCGGCCCACAGCCGAAAACGCCAACGCTCATGCCAGGGCGCAGGTGAGCCAGGTCCACGGCATGGATGGCCACCCCGAGCGGCTCGAGCATGGCGCCATCGGCGTCCGAGAGCGTGTCCGGCAGCTGGTGCAGCAGCCTCGCCGGCCAGCAGGCGAACTCGCGCATTCCACCATCCTCAGTGCTGTGCCCGGCGAAGCGTACGGAGGGGCATAAGTTAGTATCCCCGCGCAGGCAGTGTTCACACTCCCCGCAGGGGATGGCAGGGTCCACCGCCACCCGCTCGCCTGTTTCGGTCGTCCCGGCGAATTCGTGCCCCAGAACAAGCGGGCGTGTCAGCATGGCATCACCGATCCCGCCATCCTTGAACCAGTGCAGATCCGAGCCGCATACGCCCACTGCGGTCACATGGATTTTTACCTTTCCCGCGGATGGCATTGGAATAGGTTCAGAATGAAGCTGCAAATCTCCTGGAGAATGAAGTCTGACTGATTTCAATCGGGACCTGTCTCATTCCTTTTTTTTTAGAAGTAATGACAACAACTTTTCGTTCGAAACCTCAGAAGCAACTTCCAGAATAAGGTAGTCGAACACGATGGATCACTGTACCCATCCAAATCATGGTGTTGTAAAATTCCCGCAAAACCACACTTTAGGCGTGCTTCCTGCGCATATAGAATATGCTTTGGATCCCGATGAAGATTAGGGTCAGTAAACCCACACCGATGCGAGTCCACCAGGAGCTCAGGGTTCCGTTAAACTGCAGAAGCGAAACGATCGTGCCATTGATCAGAACCCCAAACAGGGTCCCAATCACACCCCCCACGCCACCGGTCAGGAGCGTTCCACCGATCACGACCGAGGCGATGGCATCCAATTCCATGCCGGGGGCGTAGCCTCCATAACCGGAGAGCAAGGAGATACTCCAGACAATCCCAGCCAAGGCGGAACAAAAACCACTGAGGGCGTATACAGTGATGATCGTGCGCCCAACAGGCAGACCCATCAACCTGGCAGATTGTTCGTTGTTCCCAATCGCATAAACGGTGCGCCCAAAGCGCGTCCAATGGGAGAGATAAATGGCGATGATCAATAAGATGGGCCCGATCAATGAAGGTATATACAAATAGGTTTTTTCAAACAGGGGAATATGAACCTTGGTCAATGCCAGCATCCGATAGACTGGGTCTTTGATCGGTAATGCTTCGAGGGTAATGATATAGGCCATCCCCCGGGCGAAGAATAAGCCCATCAGGGTCACAATAAAGGGCTGTACTTTCAAATAGTGGATGATGCATCCCAGGGCAAAACCAAAGGTGATCCCCATAACCAGCATCAAGGGAACGACGATAAATATATTTGCACCCTTAGCTAAAAGGGCAGCAGAGGCGGCTGATGTCATCGCAATCATGCCTGCCACCGAAAGATCAATTCCCCGGGTGATAATAACAAAAGTCATCCCGATGGAAACGATTAAAAGACTGGCTGTATTAATGAACAGGTTGAAAAAAACCTGTGGCTTTTGCATCGCAGGATAGAGCACACCTCCCATGATAAAAACCAAGATAAAAATGGTGATCGTTGTCAGCAGGGGGGCGTTCTTTATTATGAAATTCTTAATTTTTAGGGTCATATTATGATCATCCTAAGCTGAATATTCGATTCAATAGACGCCGTGCATAATCAGAATAAAGAAGGATCACCAGGAGGACAAGAACTGCCCTACCCGCCAACAAGGCATTTGCCGGCACCCCGAATGTATACATGGTGATCGTGAAGGTCCAAATGATCAACGCTCCCACAAGACTTGCCAGCAGGGAAAAACGCCCGCCTGACATAAGTGTGCCGCCAATAACAACTGCCAAGATAGCGTCCAGCTCATAATTCAGGCCATTGTTATTACCATCAGCGCTGTGCACGTAGGAGCTGAGGATCAAGCCGGCAATGGCGGCACAAAATCCGCTGAAGATATAAACAAATAACTTGATATTCTTTTCACTGATGCCGCTGTAATAAGTGGCTTTTGCATTGATGCCCACTGATTCTATGAATAGGCCTATTGATGTTTTACGAACCAACACCCAGGCGATGATAAAAACAAGCGCAACTATGTAAATGGATACGGGTAGCCCTAAAATAAACCCGTTACCAAACCAAAAATAAGGTGTGAAATAGATGGTCATAATTTGGCCATTTGTGATCAATTGAGCGATTCCCCGCCCCGCCACCATCAGTATCAGGGTAGCCACCATCGGTTGGATTTTCGCTCTTGAAACCAGGAGTCCGTTCCACAATCCGCATAGCGTACCAGCTCCCAGGGTTGCGAGGACAATTAACCACAGCGGCGTGTTCGTGGCATCTTTGGTGAGAATATCATTGGTTATCAGTTTATTTCCCAATGCTGGGTTGATCAGTACCGCACCCATGGCAGCCGAAATTGCGATTACGGCACCAACCGAAAGGTCCACCCCTCCCGTGGCAATCACCAGAGTCATTCCTAATGAAACCAGCATCAAGGGGGCGGAATTATTGAACGCGTCAACAATATTTCCATATAGATGGCCATCCAGAATCCCAACCTTGAAGAAACCCGGGGCGAATATGGCATCTACGAGAAGGATCAAAGCCATCGCAACGATGGGCCAAAATAGACGGCTTTCACGCATTCGTTTAAGCAAGGGCACGCTATTTTTCATAAAGCACCTGCCATGGTTTGAATAATTGTCTGATCATCCACATCACCGGAATATTCGGCTGCTTTTTTCCGATCCCGCATTACAATAATGCGATGGCTGGTGCGTAGGACTTCCTCTAATTCAGATGAAATGAAAACACAGGATTTTCCTTCTTCAGCCAACTCCAGGACCAGTTTTTGAATTTCGGCTTTGGCTCCCACATCAATCCCACGGGTGGGTTCATCAAGAATTAGAACTTGTGGATCCGTGGCAAGCCAGCGTGCCAGAATGACCTTTTGCTGGTTTCCCCCGCTCAGGTTCTTTAATAATTGATCCTGGGAGGGAGTGCTAATCCCCAACAACTTGATGTATTTATCGGCGAACTCGTATTGTTTTGCCGTACCCATATATTTAAACCATCCATAACGTGCTTGTAAGGCAAGGATGATATTTTCGCGAATTGTTAATTCGCCTACCACCCCTTCGGCTTTTCGGTCCTCAGGGCAAAGGGCAATTCCATTCTTAAGCGAATCCAAGGGTGAAAAATGCTCGATCTTTTTGCCATTGAGCGTGAGATTTCCCGTATCCGGCGTATCAATGCCAAAGGTTAAATTGGCCATTTCGGTACGCCCGGATCCCAACAGACCGGCAATACCGACCACTTCGCTGGCGAAGAGTTCCATATCAAAGGGTTCAAGTGAGCCCGCCCGCCCCAGCCCCTTCGCTTCCAATGTTTGTTTTTTATCCCCTTTTTGTTCTCCGCTGAATCTCGCCTTCGAGACCTTATCCAAATCGGTGATACTGCGCCCCAACATTTTTGCTATCAATTCAACGCGGGGCAGTGCAGTCGTGTTATATGTACCAACCAGCTTGCCATTGCGCAGCACTGTGATCCGATCGGAAACCTGATAGACCTGGTCGAGAAAATGAGTAATAAAAATAATGCCGATACCTTCGCCCTTTAATTTCCGCATCACACTAAATAGCTGGCTCACCTCATTGGCATCCAGGCTGGAGGTAGGTTCATCCAAGATCAGGATCTTGGCTGAAGCGATTTCAAGCGATCGTGCGATTGCCACCATTTGCTGGACGGCAACCGAAAAATTTCCCAGGGGTTGATTCACGTCCACATTGACATCCAACCTTTTCAATGCCTGAGAGGCAAGCAATTTCAGCTTTTTCCAATCAATCCCGCCGAAATGATGGGGCTCATGCCCGAGCATAATATTTTCGGCAATGGAAAGATTGGTGCACAGGTTCACTTCCTGGTAAACCGTGCTGATGCCAATCTCCTGAGATTGCTTCGGAGAGCGCACTTGGACCATGCTGCCATCCAGCTCAATAGTGCCGGAGTCCGGGGTTTCCACTCCAGTGAGCACTTTAATTAATGTGGATTTTCCTGCGCCATTCTCGCCGACCAGGGCATGAATTTCGCCTCGCATTAAGGAGAAATCGACATTTTCCAAAGCGCTTACGCCGGGGAAAGTTTTTGAAATATCCTTCATGGTCAGGATAAAATCATTTGTAGTGGTCATTATGCCCTGCCCTCAGTTTGGTTTTGCTTTTTCTTGATTTTGATGAGAAGCGGCGCTGGAATAACGCCGCTTCTCATTATATTACTCGCACCTGAGGATTGTCACGAGTGTCCTAACAACTCTGGTGCAAACTGCAAGATTTAATACTGGCGGCTTGGCAGAAGTTCAGCAGCCTTGTCAGGATAGAAGACGCTTTCGTTGGTGAGAACTTCCTTGGTGATCGGTTGGCCATTCATGAGCTGAAGAGCCAGGTCAATGGTTTGTGGGCCAAGCAGAGGATTGCATTCCACATCTGCATCAAGCCATTTATCGATCATGAGTTGGAAACCACCGCGAGTGCCATCAATGGACACCATCTTGAGGTCACCGGGTTTGATCCCGGCAGCCTTAATGGCTTCAACGGCACCGATGGCCATATCATCATTGTGGAAGAAGACGCCATCAATCTGCCCGGCGTATTTCTTTAAGAAGGCTTCCATGACCGGTTTCCCTTCCGCACGAGTGAAGTTCCCCGTCTGGGAATCCAGGATCTTGATATTGGAATTTAGTGCTTCGCGGAATCCCTTGGCGCGACCAACTGCCGCACCAGAGCCAGTGGTACCGGAAAGTTCAAGAATATTTCCGCCATTGGGGAGCAGCCGATTAAATTCTTCGGCGGACCTTTTCCCTTCGATCTCCATATCAGACCCGATGTGGGCTTCATACATGGTAGGATCGGCGGAAACGGAGCGGTCGACAACGATTACGGGAATATTGGCATCCTTGGCTTCTTGAAGGACAGCATCCCAGCCTGTTTCAACTACAGGGGGCAGCGCGATGACGCTCACGCCTTGCTGGATGCAAGCGCGCATTGCGGAGATCTGATTTTCCTGCTTCTGCTGGGCATCTGAGAATATCAACTGCTTGATACCATCATCTGCTGCGGTTTGCTTGAAGGAAGCAGAGTTGGCTGTGCGCCAGTCGCTCTCGGCACCGAGTTGGGGATAGCAGAGTACCATATCTTTATAGGTACAATTTGGTGCGCAAGATGCCGCGCCGAACGGGGCAGCTTCCGCTGCGGGTGCCGCCGGTGCTGCTGTATCAGCTGGAGCGGCTGGGGCAGCCGGCGCCGCCGGTGCTTGAGTGGCGGCAGGTGCGCAAGCCGCGAGAAGCATGGCAACAATAAAAATCAAACCAACTACTTTGATGCGAATCATGTCTTTTTCTCCTTACTGGTTTTTGAGTTTTACTCCCACAGGAGTATCCCGGAGGAGTTTCTACTGTGGCACACGTGAGCGTGAAGAAAAGCTGATAAGTAAGCAAATGGCTCTTCATGCCCTGAAGCACCTACGCCGGTTGCGGCTGGCGCTTCAACCACCAAATTCGTCAATTTCTTCTGCAACCACCTCCTTTTCTATCTGGAGCATACGTCTATTGGAACTTTCCCGTACGACCAGTGTTGGTTTAAAAACCACAGAAAGGGGTTCAGCAACCTCTGTATTTTTCCAGCCTGCTTCAATGATTCGAACGATCCGTTCCACGGCGGCCTTCCCCATATTCTGCTGCTCCACCTGGACGGTGGATAAAGAGGGACAAAAGTAGGGTGATTCTTCCAGGTTATCAAACCCGACGATGCCGAAATCCTCCGGCACGCGCAGGTTTCGCTCACACGCTGACTGCAGCACACTGAGAGCCATCTGGTCGTTGGCAGCGAAAACAGCGTCCATTTCGGGATACTTCTCGAAAAGAACCTGGGCAGCCCGGGAACCGCTGGAGGAGGACCAGTTGCCCTCTACCCAGTGATTTTCGTTTGCATCAATNCCTTTTTCTTTGAGCATGTCCTTCCAGGCGGCCATGCGCTGGCGGGCTTCCCACCAATCCAGCGGACCGGAGATATGCCCAATGCGGTGGTAACCTTGCTCAAAGAGGTGCTCCATCACCATGCGTCCGCCAAGGTAATTGTCGATAGAGACAATGGGGGTATCCTTGCGGGATTCCATATTTAGGAAAACGGTGGGGACCTTGGGATCCAAATGGGGAGCATCCAGCCAATCTCGATTTTCACCCACCTCCGGAACTGCCCAGATAACCCCATCCACATGCCGCGAATAAAGTTCCTGCAGGATGGGGGTCACATTGTTGGAATCAAAACTGGGCAGTTCCATAAGGAGGAGAGAATAACCGTTATTTGCGGCTGCTTGGGTGATACCGCTCAAGGTTCGCGAAGGGCCGGTATATTTTAGCCCGGCCGTTACCACCCCAAGCGTGTAGCTGCGCTGCTGGATCAAGCTGCGAGCCAGGGCGCTGGGCTGGTAGCCCAGATCTTCAATGACGTTCAGAACTCTTTCACGGGTCTCCGGAGAAACATCCGGGCGGTCATTCAATACACGGGAAACGGTCTGCGTGGACACCCCCGCCGCAGCGGCAACCTGCTTGATGGTTGGTCGATTGGACCTGGTGGGCATATGTTATCGTTCCCGTTATCGTTCCCGTTATCGATAACATAATAGCAATCTAAAATAGAAATGTCAAGTAGGCAATTTCTAAAGTGATCATTTCGCTTTTCGTCCCCCTAGATACTATAAATTTATCAAGAATCTAAATTGAAATGATTTAGTTTTAAAAAAAACAAACCTGTCGGTGAGGCGGGTTTGTTTTAGTGGAAAATTTCTTTAAGCTAACATTATCTCCGGGTGTTCCACGACCTTTGCTAAATCCACCAGGAATTTTGCAGCCACCACTCCATCGATCACGCGATGGTCAGCTGAAAGGGTGAAGGCAATCACCGGTCGAACGGAGACTGTGTCGTGGTCATCGACCACAATGGGTTTTCGTACCGCCGCCCCCACCGCGAGGATGGCGCTCTCGGGTGGATTGATGATCGCACGGAACTGACGAATGCCATACATGCCAAGGTTCGAGATTGTGAAAGTTCCCCGGCTTACCTCGGATACCTCAAGCCTGCCCTCCCGCGCACGGCTCCCCAGGTCGTTAACTTTTTGTGCGGTTTCAGAGAAACTCAACCTGTTGGCGTTGTGCACCACCGGTACGATCAGCCCGTTTTCAAGCGAGGTTGCCACACCAATGTTAATATCCTTCCAAAGGTAAATCTTTTCCCCAACCAGGGATGCGTTTATATACGGGTTGCGTTCCAGCGCCCAGGCTGTCAGTTTGACCAGGATCGCTGTGAGGGACACCTTCGCCCCGTTCTTCTCGGCGGCGATCGCATTCAAATGGACTCTTGTGCTCTCCAGGGAGGATATATCCGCCTCCACAGTCTCTGCAATATGCGGGGCGTCCTGAAAGCTGGTCTGCATGCGCACTGCGATCTTTGCCCGTATCCCGACCAGGGGTACGATCTCAGCTGGCCGGTCTGACGACTGCTCGGCAGCCACAGCGTTTGAAGGCTTAACATCCGCAGCCTGGATCCTTCCAAAAGGACCGCTGCCCAGGATGCCTTCCAGGGGTGTATTGGTTTCTTTGGAGATACGCCGTGCAGCCGGGGTGGCAGCAACTCTGCCGGATTCCAGTTCGGATGAAACCCTCGCGGAAGCCGCGTATGCTTCCACATCCTCCCTGCTGATCTTGGGTCTCTGGGTGGGCACCTTGGTGATATCTACTCCAAGCTCCTTTGCGACCCTAACCGCAAGAGGGCTGGCGGAAACGATCGTCTCTTCCTGTTTTACAGATATTGGTTTTTCCCCTTCTGGCTGTATTGGCGCTGTTGAGGTTTTTGTACCAGTTTCTGCTCCCAGGTTTTCCCCGGGTTTCAGGATCTGGGCGATCACAGTCGCCACGGGTACCACGTCTCCGGCATAATATTTGATCCCAGCGAGGATGCCAGTGGCCGGCGAGGAAACTTCGATGGCCACCTTTTCGGTTTCCACGGTTAGAAGGGTGTCGTCTTGTTTGACAGCTTCACCTTCTTTTTTCTCCCAGGAAATAATGGTGGCTTTTTCCTGGTCCATATCGACCTTGGGCATGATCACAGGGATTGGCATTTTAATAATCGCCTTTCAGAATCGCGCGGATCTCGCGTTCAATATCCTCTTCCTGGGGAACCGCGGCACGTTCCAGAACGCGGTTATAGGGGATTGGTACGTTCTTACCTGTAAGCCTGCGCATAGGCGCGTCCAGGTAATCAAACGCCTGGCTGGAGGAAACCACTGCCATTATCTCCCCCGCCCAGCCGGCTGTCTCGCAAGCCTCGTGGACGACCAGCAGTTTGCCAGTTTTCTTTACCGATTCAATGATGGTTTCTTTATCCAGCGGGACCATGGTACGTGGGTCAACCACTTCCACCTCGATCCCCTCCCCTGCCAGGCGTTCAGCCACAGCCAGGGATTTATGGACCATGATGCCATTGGTCACAATCGTCAGATCTTTTCCTTTGCGCTTCACGTCTGCGACGCCGAAGGGGATGGTATATTCACCTTCAGGCACTTCCCCTTTGGATTTATAGAGCACCTTATGCTCTATAAAACAGACCGGGTTTGGATCGCGAATCGCTGTAAGCAACAGACCTTTAGCATCATATGGTGTTGAAGGCGTGACGACTTTGAGCCCTGGCATGTGCATCAACAGGGTTTCCAGGGATTGGGAGTGTTGGGCAGCTGCACCGGTCCCAGAGCCGCTAGGCATGCGCACTACCATNGGGACTGTGGCCTTTCCACCAAACATATAATGCATTTTCGCNGCCTGGTTGCCAAGCTGATCGAAGGTCAGCAGGGTGAAATCCATGAACATGATCTCGGCGATTGGGCGCATCCCCAGCAGGGCTGCTCCGACTGCGGCTCCGATAATGGACGGTTCGGAAATGGGGGTTTCGATGATGCGTTTATCACCAAATTCATCCAACATCCCGTGGGTGACGCCAAATGCCCCACCGTAACGGCCGATATCCTCGCCGATAATAAACACGCGTTCATCGCGCTTCATTTCCTCCCATAAGGCAGTTCGAATCGCTTCGAGGTAAGTGATCTCAGGCATAGACATACTCCGTAACAGTGGAGGGATCGGGATCGGGGGAGGCATCGGCAAACGCCACGGCGGCTTCGATAATGCTTAAGGCTTCTTTGTCAATTTCCTCAGCTAATGAATCCGTCAGCAATCCGCTTTCGCTCAAGAGGCTTCCGAACCGTTTTATCGGATCTTTGGTGTTCCGCCAGGTTTCAATCTCTTCCTTGGTGCGGTAAAGGTTCCGGTCACTTTTTGAATGGCCAAAATAACGGTATGTCTGGGTTTCAATGAAGACCGGCCCCGCGCCAGAGCGGATCTTTTCCGCCGCGTTCAGTACAGTCTCGTAAACAGTCAACAAATCATTGCCATCGATGTAGAACCAGGGGATGCCATAAGCTTCAGCACGCTGAGCAATAGGTAGCTTGGCGGATACCCGTTCGATATCCATTGACATGCCGTATTTATTATTTTCGCAAATATACAATATCGGTAATTTCCATAAGGCGGCCATGTTCAGTGACTCATGGAAAACACCTTCATTCGATGCTCCGTCTCCAAAAATGGAAATGCAGATTTGATCACTTTTTTGCATCTGTAAACCAAGACCAACCCCCAGTGAATGGGGGATGCCTCCTCCAACGATTCCATTTGCGCCTAAATTGTGAGAGCTGAAATCCGCGATGTGCATGGAGCCACCACGGCCTTTACAATATCCAGCTTCCTTCCCCAGGAATTCTGCCATCATCAGGTTAATATCTGCGTTCTTGGTAATAAAGTGACCGTGACCGCGATGGTGGTTGATCAGGTAATCATCCAGCCGGACTGCCCGGCCCAAGCCCACCGCCACCGCTTCCTGTCCGGCGGAAAGGTGCATGGTCCCGTGAACCTTGCCCAGGGCATACAGTTTATCCGCCATCAACTCGAACTGGCGGATCACGCACATCGTTCTGTACATCTCAAGCAGCTGCTCGTGTGAAAGGTAGAGCCTTTCAACCTTCTCAGAAAATGATTCTTCTTTCACCTGTTTTCCCATAAATATATAACTCCTAAATTTAATCAGCCTTCTGTGTGATAAACCTGGCTGTGATGCTATCGGTAACCAAATGGGTGATCAACCCTGACCGGAGCGCCCCGATGATCGCTTCCGTCTTTCCTGGGCCGCCTGCAACACCAATACGGACAGGGACTTTTTGCAAATCCTCCCAGTGTATGGTGATCATTCGACGCAGGAAATCATCCATATACGGACTGCCGTCCTGCTTAAAGTAATTCCCGGCAATATCACCCACAACCTTGTTTTTTCGGAACGGTTCCAATTCTTCCGCGGTCAGTAAACCCGAGAGGTAGAAACTGGAATATTCAGTTTCTGTCGTACCAATCCCAAGCAGGGCGATCCCGATTTGCTTTCCCAGTTCGATCGTTTCCCGGATACCGCGGGTTTCACGGATCGATTCGGCGATCTCTGCGCTCTGGCACAGGCAGGGAGCATTGAGGTAATACCCCTCCCCGCCCAGCTTTTCCGCCAGTCTTTTAACCAACGCGTGCCCATCGTATTCAACATTTTTTGCCCCCTGGGCTCCCACCAGCTGGACGATCCTGGTCGACTGCCCTGGTTGAGGCTGGACCGCATCGACAGTGGCAGAAATTGTAGTTCCCCAGGTAACACCAATGACCGGGTCAGATGTGAGGTATTGTTTCAGCACACCAGCTGCCGCACTGCCCAACACTTCCAGAATCTTCTCCCGCCCGGTGCCATCCATTGAAACTACAAAGACTGACTTTATCCTGAATTTATCATAAATGGCTTCTTCTAGCTCGCGGTCAGAATGTATCGGCCGGTTGATCCTGATCTCCACGATACCGAGGTTTCGGGCTTCTGTGAGCATTCGAGAAACCATTGAACGGGTAACACCAACTTCCAGTGCAATAGTGGATTGATCCTTGCCCTCGATGTAGTACTTCTCGGCAACGTTTGCCAGCACGCTGGTTCTTTTTTGGGCATTCGATTTTTCTGCCATATAGGGATCAACCCCTTATCACGTATGTGAATTTTATTTCACTTATATGAGTATATCAACCGAGGGATATATTGTCAACATCAGGCTTTCAAAAGTACATATAAAATTAAATTACCCTTTGAATCGCGGGGTGAGACTTAATCACTCAGGAAAAAGCATTCACGGTGTTGTAGAATGCGTCCAGGTTTTCAAGTGGGGTTTGCGGCGGCAGGTCGCAGCCAGATGAAATGATGAAGTTGGGGTACTCGCGCGTGCGTTCCAAAAGCGCTTTCGTCTGCTTTTCAATTTCCGCGGGGGTACCATTCAGGAATACTGCAGCCGGGTCAAGGTTGCCCGCCAGAATGACATTCGGACCGGCTTTATCCAGTGCTGATGGGATATCCATGGGTGCACCAAAATGGAGGATCTCCGCCCCGGATTCAATAACCGCTGGTAAATGTATTAGCCTGGCGCCGCAATTGTGCAGGATCACGGAAAAGGCATCAGTGTTGCAAGCTTCGATGATCCTGCGTACATATGTGGACGAAAACAAACTCAATGACCTAGGTGAAAGCAATCCGGCAGTTGGCTCAGCCATGACTACACCAACAATGCCAAGGCTGCAAAAGGCAGACAAATATTCCAATAGGAATTGGGTGGTTTTTTCCAATAGAACCATCACCAAGTCCGGGTCGGTCACCGTTAATTCCAGAATTTCGGTCACGCCAAAAAGGCGACCCGCGAGGGAAAATGGGCCGATCGAGCTGCCCAAGACTGGCTTCTCTTTTTGAATGGAATTCAGCCGGGAAACCGTTTCGAGGTAAACCGAGGTCCGACCGTCCACACAATCGGGAATAGACAAGGCTTCGATTTCGGCACGCGAAGAAACCATGCGCCCCACAATCGTCGGGATCTCGTTTTCCATAACCCGAATCTGACTGCCAAAGCTCTCGGCCTCAACACTCAGATCCATGGCTGTGAGTAGTGCCGCCGAGTTGTAACGGTTATGCAACGCCAGAATTGCTTCCACCTGGGCTTCAGCATTGCTCACAATATCCATAACCGAAGCTCCGGTGATGTGAATGCCAGCATACACCCCGATTGGCATCGCCATCCGGCGCTTGGAAGTGATCACCGAGTTTGCGAAAATTGATGTCATTATTTTATTGCCTGAATTTTAACGCCGAATAAGGAAAAGGATTCAAATAGTTCTTTTAGATGCTAAAAGGAAAAGAGTTTTGGTTGATACATCTCAGGATAACCCTTCCAGGAAAATGAGTCCGTCGCAGATTTCGTATCTTAGGGAAGGATTTTCTCATCATCTCTCGCGGAAAAAGGGATGAAAAGAAAATGCGAATTCATTTTCAAGATAAAATTAGAGCGACCGAACGATAACACATTGGAGGAAAACATGGAGAAAATCATAGCCGATATTTTCCGGAACATTCTTGATGGTCAACAGAAAGATGTAGCGACAAACGTCCAACAGGCGCTGGAGTCAGGCTTGCCGCCCAAAGTGATTCTTGATGATGGGATGATCGCTGCCATGACCGAGGTTGGAAGGCTCTTTGAAGAAGGGGAATACTTCGTGCCCGAGATGCTTGTTGCGGCTCGAGCCATGCAGGCTGGATTAACCGTCCTCAAACCCTACCTCAAAGAAGCAAATGTCCAACCGGCGGGCAGGGTGGCGATCGGTACTGTGAAAGGCGACCTGCATGATATCGGCAAGAACCTTGTGGGAATCATGCTGGAGGGTGCCGGTTTTGAAGTGCACAACTTGGGCACAGACGTATCTCCGGAGAAATTTGTGGAGGCAGCAGATAGCGTGGATGTGATCGCGCTTTCNGCGCTTCTGACCACTACAATGACCAATATGAAGGTTACTATCGAAGCCTTACAGGCTTCCGGAAAACGCGGCAAAGTCAAGGTGATCATTGGCGGTGCTCCAGTAACAGAAGATTTCGCCAATAGGATCGGTGCAGATGGATATGCGCGAGATGCCAGCCGGGCAGCCNCACTCGCAAAACAGCTTGTTTCTACCTCTTCGAGCCCAATGTGAGATTTGGGATCATGGCTCTCAGCAATATGTTTTATCAATACAATATTTGATGAATAATATATTTAATATGCTGAGTCCGTTCGAATTTTTATTCGATAGATTCCAAGGTTCATTCAGGTTGTTATCGGGAATCACCCATAAACGTGTATCTCTATAACAACTTGACACTGAGTCCTATATGGTTTTTTCTATTTTGCCTATCAGGCTGTGAGCCGCGGCGCAATATTATCCATCACCAACCATCGGGGTGTGTTTTGATAAAACGTGGATATCAGGTATGCCTGAAAAAGGGGTGTCACCACCCAAATTGGAATTTCACCCTTGTGCAGTCCTCTTTAAAAAAAGGTGTCTGCTTGCCACACTAGATCCCATCCGATATACTCTGGAAACACTCTATTAGGTTTAATTCCCGTGATCAAAACCGTCCTTGCGCTCGTTCCACACCCTGACGATGCTGAATTCTATGCGGGAGGCACGATCGCAAAAATGGCCGCCGAGGGCAGCCGGGTGGTCATTGCTGTTGCGACGGATGGCTCGAAGGGTTCCTTCGAGCTGGCCGGCAGGGAGCTGTCCGACGCCCGTACAGCCGAGATGACCGCCGCCTGCCGGATCATGGGCGCCGAACCCCCCATTATGCTGGGGTTCACCGATTTCGAGCTGGACTTGCTCCCGCCAGGAAAATTGCGCGAAGTATTCATTCGCCTGATCCGCGAGCACAGACCCGACGTAGTGATCACAGAAGACCCCTTTTGGCTGGGCGAGCCTCATCCCGATCACCGCGCGGTAGCGCTGGCTGCCATGGAAGCCATCAATTATGCCTTCCTGCCCCGCCTGCACCCCGAGCACCTCGAGGAAGGTCTGCAGCCGCATTTTGTCACAGAGAAATATTTTTACTCCGAGGAAGCCTCGCGCTTCAATAAGTATGTGGATATCACCCACACCTTCGAGAAAAAAGTGGCTGCCATGGCTGCCCACGCCAGCCAGGTGGAGTTCCTGGTGGAGGGCGTACTGCGTGAGGCGCGGATGGCCGGGTTGGACCTGCACACAATTTTTGGCNATATGGCAGAAGATAAACAGGCCTTGCTCAGCATGGGCATGCAGATGACCGCAGCCGAGCTGGGAGAGCAACAGGGCTTTGAATTGGCCGAGGCGTTCCATTACGAGCGCTATAATCCACTTGTGGAAAATTTGCTTCCGGTGCCCTAGCCCGGTTACTGTATACCCGATCCCATCACTCCAGGAGAAATCCATGACGACCATCGCAAGAGAAAAGACCCACCTTTCCGGACGCTGGACTGCAGTCGCGATCTTCTTCGGCTTTATGCTGCTGCACCAGATTGACCGCCTTCTGATCGGCCCCCTTACCAACGACATCATGACCACCTTCAATATCAACTATGCCCAGATGGGGGCAGTGACCACAGGCGCATTGCTCGTGGGCACCTTTCTTTACCCCGTCTGGGGCTGGCTCTACGACCGCTTCTCGCGGGCTAAGCTGCTCTCGCTGGCATCCTTGATCTGGGGCTCCACCACCTGGCTGGCGGCCATCGCACCCACTTACCCGCTTTTCGTGGCGGCGCGTGCCTCCAC
>JGI20214J51088_10001405_pt1 | contig 16418 bp, 14 predicted proteins | sample WetSurMetagenome_FD_51088 | JGI IMG/M metagenome (IMG submission 51088) | reverse complement strand
ACATATAAATACATCAGGAATAAACCCAAAGCGGCCAGTCGAAACATATAAAACTTCAGCAAAAATTCGGTATGGGGCAGCAGTGAAATGATCAAAGAGACAAAAAGAACTGAGAAGATAATTATATTCAGTAACCGAAGCTTGTCAAGCATCGTGTTTCTTATACTCCTGAAAGAAAAAATAGTAAGTAAAAAAAGAATTGACATAACTACTATAGCGGCCAGGTTGTTAAAAAACAGATGCCTGACAGTAAAAGGAGCAGCATGATGAGGGTTGCGAAAGAAGACATATACCCAGTCAATATTTACCCCATGAATTACCGACCCGGTTGAAATGACTGTTTTTGCCATAAAAAGTCCATATGGGAAAATCAGAACAATAAAAAGTAATAATTGCTTTAAGGGGAGGATAATGTTTCCTGATCTAAAGTATGTGTATATAATCAAAACCAAAAAAAACCAGCCTCCTACCAGAATGTGCAGATACCCTGCTAAGACGGCAAAAAAGGCGGCCATGATAAATCTATCTTTAAGCAGGAAATATAACCCGGCAAAGACCATTATATAGGCTACACTCTTCGCCTCATAGTCCCCAAAAATGAACTCTCCAGCAAAATATGTCTGTTTCATAAGATAACATTGGAGAAGAATAAGCGCAGTTATATTTCTTATATTTAGTGACTTAAATAATGATCCTACAGGAAAAGCAATAGCAAGAAAAATTACCATCCGGCCCCAAAATACCATTTGTTCGAACGTTAAAAATTTTAGAAACCACCCTGTAATAAATTGAAATATCAACCTGTTTGAAGGCCATTCAGTAAAAGTAAAAGAATTCGGAATCCATCCCGGATCGATAAACTGTCTGGCAAGCGGTAAATATGACTCTTCATTATCGCTTGGAATAAAAGACAAAAAGTTCAGACAGAGCAAAACGAAGATTAGAATTCTTATATCTATATGTTCAAAAAACTTAATAATATATTGATAAATAGATTCCAACGAAACAGAAAATTGATTTAATTCAATATTAAATCCTTTAGTCACCTGGCTCATATTACTTTTAATGCTTTGCGACGGTTAAGTTATTCAAAAAAAAGATTCCTAAACTTTATTACTCCTTTTTTAGGTTTTTTTTAACTTTTTTGCAGTGTCAAAATTACCCGTAAGACCTTAGCATGGCAATCTTCTTTCTCAGATAAGCCTGATTTTTTTAGAGATAGTATTACTTAATTTTTCATCTGGTTTGTAGTTTTGATATCTAACCAACGAGTAAAATGCTAAAACTAAAACCGAACTAATTAAAAATATGAAAATGCGTATTTTAAAAATTATAAATTACAATAACGCATTTCGAATGATTATAAGCATGTTTAATAGCAATCAGTGACTTTTTATTATTTTTCCCCTATAAATATTCTAATAAAGGAAGTTTATTTTTGTTTATTAAGTTGCTGGACCTAATTAAACATAAAGAACAAAGACTTCAATGAAGGAGAAGTGTTATTATAAAAATAACCTTTAAAGACATAAAATGTTGTAAGTTCCTGAAGAGAACAAAATCGCTATTTTCCTGTTTTATATATTGGTATAACGTATGTATATATTTGAAGTTTATAAAAAGAAACATCTGGGATGGCTTTAATAAGGTTACATAGGGATCCCTTTATGTAAAGAAATGCAGGGAAGAAAATATCTTTTCTAAAACTTTGGATTTGAGTATCCCTGTTTTTTATTGTGAACGTTAATCTTATCTCTGCTCAGTATTATAGAAAATTAAGGAGTTAATATTAAATGGCAAATATTCCACTGATAGAAATAGACGGTCGCAGGTTTTATTATACTTTCGTTGCAGGTGCAAAAAAGATAACGGAGTATCAGCATTACCTGAACAAGATAAATGTCTTTCCTGTAAGAGACGGTGATACAGGGAGCAATATGGCTGTTACAGTTGCTCCGGCAATAGATGCTATCAGCCCGCACAGATCCTTTACCGTGATGGCAAACCGCATAGCTGAGTCAGCATTGGTTAATGCACGTGGTAACTCTGGGATCATCTTTGCGCAGTTCTTGTATGGAATAAGCAGGGAGGGCTCTGATTATAAAAGCGTTACAATACCGCAATTTGCGATCACATTGAAGAATTCGGTTCCGTACATGTATGAGGCGGTAGCGAATCCTGTTGAAGGTACCATTCTCACAGTTATAAGAGAATGGTCTGATTATATCTATAACCAGAGAAATTTAATAACAGATTTCAATCAATTGCTTGTAAGATCAAAAGAAGTATTGTTAAAAACGCTTTCAGAGACAAAACAAAAACTTATGGTGCTTGCCAAGGCTGATGTGGTCGATGCCGGGGCCAATGCATTTGTGCTGTTTATTGATGGTATTATTGATTTAATAAACGAGAAAAGTATAAGAACACTTTTACATTCTAAAGTAAGTCCACTTATAACACCTTCAGATCCTGAACATGTTTTCCAGGTGGTCACAAACCGGTATTGTACAGAAGGAATACTAAAGAAACTCTCTGTTGATCAGAAATCGCTCTCCGGTCTGTTGCAGAAATACGGTGACTCAGTTGTAATAGGGGGGAATGGTGAGGCAAAACATATTCATGTTCATACAAATAATCCGGCCGACCTGTTTCACAATCTTAAGGATGTTAGTCAGGTTACCTTTCAGAAGGCTGATGATATGTTGCGTCAAAGCGAGATTATATACAGCCGTAAATGGAAGATTGCCCTGGTGACTGACTCAGCCTGTGATTTGCCATACGAGCTTATTGATCATTACCAGATTAACATGTTACCTTTAAATATAAGCGTAGGTGAGACTCATTACCTGGATAAAATAACTCTTTTGCCTGAACATTTTTATTCACTCCTTAAAGAAAATAAGGATTTTCCAAAAACCTCCCAGGTAAATGAAAAAGCGTTCTCAAAGGTATACATGCAGCTGGCTTCGCAATACGATTCTGTAATTGCTGTTCACCTGACAGATAAATTCAGCGGTACCTATTTTAACAGCCGGAAGGCAGCTCAGGCTGTCAGTGAAAAATTCAACAAACCTATTACGGTTCTTAATTCAAAAAACCTGTCGGGCGCACTCGGGTTAGTGGTTCTTCGCACTGCACAGGCCATTGAATCCGGACTGTCTCACGATGTAATTGTATCAATGGCAGAAAAGTGGATTAGTGACACCCGTATATTCGTTAGTGTAGCAACCCTTAGGTATATGGTTCGCGGCGGAAGAGTTTCATTCATAAAAGGGTTCCTGGCAAATCTTCTAAATATAAACCCTGTTGTATCCATAGACAAGAATGGCAATTCATTCGTCTTTGGGAAAACCTTTAACCAGAAATCCAATATGAAGAAGGTTATTGAGCATGTGAGCCATATCTCCGCCAGACGAGATATGTGGAATTACATAGTACTTCATGCCCAAAACACTGAAGCAGCACTGTGGTACACTGAAAAAATGACAGAACTTACCGGGAAACAGCCTGTTGCTATAGTAAATATTTCACCGGTGATAGCCGGTAATGCCGGTATCGGCGCAGTCTCTATTGCCCTTATGTTCAATTAGAAATCCTTATATGACATTCATTTATATTTACCTTGAAGCCCTGTCAGTTATACTTGTAATGATGACTATATTATGGATTATCAGTGTAATTGTAAAGAATGTAAGCATAGTAGATCTGTTCTGGGGTTTTGGTTTTGTTCTCTCTGCTGCTTTGTATTTTTTCTTAACCGATGGTCAATCGGTACGCAAGATAATTGTATTGATTCTTGTTACAATCTGGGGTCTCAGACTTTCATCCTACCTAACGTGGCGTAATATTGGCAAAGGAGAAGACTACAGATATCAGAAGTTCCGTCAACACTATGGAGAACGTCGCTATTGGTGGATAAGTTTCTTTCAGACATTTCTGCTGCAGGGGATTCTTATGTGGCTGATTTCAGCACCATTACTTGGAGCTCAGTACATTGATAAAAACCCGATCTCTTTTCTTGATTATGCAGGTATCTTGTTTTGGCTTTTGGGAATTTTCTTTGAGATAATGGGAGATAGCCAGCTTGCCCATTTTAAAGCTAATCCATCAAATAAAGGAAAAGTCCTTGACACAGGCTTATGGCATTATACACGCCATCCCAATTATTTTGGCGAAGCCGCAATCTGGACGGGATATGCCATGTTCTCATGTTCAGCAGGTATTTACCTTCCGGTTTTGAGTTCAGTACTTATGATTGCCCTGATAATCAGGGTGTCAGGTGTCATTTTGCTGGAGAAATCGCTTAGAGAAACAAAACCACAGTACAGGCGATATATTGAAACTACCAGCGCTTTTGTCCCTTGGTTTCCAAAGCGGCAATAACACTACTTAATTGTTTTGACCTAGTATTAATACAACTGCACTTTTAACGCGACTGTAACAAATTTGGTGATACTGGCATTGAGTAATTTGTTATTTGTGCATTTTCATTTATTTGGTTAATTTGGGTAAGATGGTTTTTTTATTCAAGTTATATAAAAATGCTATAAAAGAGCAATGGGACTAAATAAAGAACTGGTTATGTGTTAAAAACTGTCCGGTAAGAGCAATTGTGTACAAAAACAGTCGTCCGTACTGGACATTCAAATGTGAGAGTTGCATGAGATGTATGGGCAATTGTCCGAAGAGAGCAGTTCAAACTGATCATGGCTTTGTTGTGACATTCTTGCTCCTTAATTCATTATTATTAACACCATTGTTCTATAAATTTTCAGGTAGGTTTTTTACTATCAGTAACGGGCTATTGAGATTCGTTGTTGAATATGCTATAATGTTTCTTTTCCTTGCATTGTTATACCGTGGTTTTCACTTTTGTTTGCGTTTCCGTTTTTTTGAAAGTCTCATGGTATATTCATCTCTTCCATTGTACAAATGGTGGGGCAGGAGGTATAAGGCTTAAAGAATTTCTGATATCTTAGAACAGAAATTGAAAGCAGATGTCGAAAAAAATTTCTGGATATTGACTTTGAGCATGGCTCTGGTAAAGTTGTTGATTCATTCTTTTACCTGTACCAATTACGAACTGCACCGTGATGAAATGTTATATTTCTCAATGGGCAGTCATCTCTCATGGGGCTTTGCCTCAACACCTCCAATAATGTCTTTCCTTTCGTTTATTACAAAAGTCCTGTTCGGTTATAATGAATTTTTTGTAAGGTTATTTCCTGCATTAGCCGGTGCTTCAATTGTTATATTGATTGCCCTGTTTATTAGAGAGGCTGGAGGCAAAGGAATAGCCGTATTCACAGGTTGTTTTGCCTGCATCATTTCAACTTCTATGCTTCGTTCTTCATCTCTTTTTATGCCTGTAATATTTGAACTCTTTTTCTGGATGCTGTTCCTGTTCTTTGTCTTAAAACTTATAAACACACATAACCCAAAGTTCTGGATATACATAGGAATAACTTTCGGACTGGCTTTTTTAAACAAATACTCTGTGCTGTTTTTAGGTGGCGCAACATTTCTGGCAATATTAATCAGTGACCACAGACGGTTACTCTTTTCAAAATACGTGATATATGCAATTATTGTCGGATTGATTATCATGTCTCCGAACATAATCTGGCAGGTAAATCACAACTTTGCAGTAGTAACCCATATGAGAGAGTTGTACCGAACCCAGCTTGTTTATGTCTCTCCTGGCACTTTTCTCTCTGAACAGCTCATGACGAACTTTCCTTCTATTTTGATTTGGATCGCAGGATTAGCAGGCGTAATTTTTTTAAGACAGGAGAAGAAATACAGGGTATTTGGTTATATTTTTTTAATAGTTGTTACCCTTTTTCTGTTAGCAAAAGGGAAAGCATATTATACACTTGGGGTTTATGCAATGATGTTTGCCTTTGGAGGTTATATCCTGGAAAAGTATTTTCTGCGAGGGTTACCGGCAATACTCATATTTTCTTTTATCATTTCACTACTTCTTCTTCCATTTGGCTTGCCTGTGCTCCCACAAAAACAATTAAAAGATTACTGTGCCTTTTTCTCAAAGTATATTACACCTGATCCAATGAGGAGCGAAAACAATACTTACTACCCTATTCCACAGGATTATATGGATATGACTGGTTGGGATGAACTGGCAAAACTGGCATGTCTGGCCTATAATGAATTAGATAGTGTACAAAAAAACAGTTGTACTATTTATGCCAATAATTATGGTCAGGCAGGTGCTCTGGATTTTTATGGAAAAAGATATAATCTTCCGACTCCTGTTTGCACAAACGATAGCTATATTTTCTGGGCACCTGATTCGCTTACTTCAAAAAACTTTATCGTTTCCGATGACGAGCTGGGAGATATTCCCAGTCTTTTTAATTCTTTTAGAGTGATAGGGGAGATTAATAATGATTGTTTCCGTGAAAACGGACTGAAGGTATTTCTATGTCAGGATCCAAAACCTCTTTTAAACGAGTTCTTTAAAAGGCGAATAAAAGAAAATAACAAAGTGTACGGGTATTGAATAAATTCTTGCAAATTCATTATTTTGTTGAATTATGTTCAGCTATTCATATTAAAATAGATGTAGGTAATAGTATAAATGCAGTGATACGATGGATAAGATTAAAATTGAATCAATTATAAAAGGAAATGGCTTTTCCGACTATCGCTGGATTAATCCAAAAGAGATAATAGTCTCACAATGGGTAAGGGTGAAATGTACTTTTGGCTGTTCCGACTTCGGTCAGGGATCCTGCCCGCCCAATACTCCTTCAGTTAATGAATGCAGAGAATTTTTTAGTGAGTATAGTAACGCTCTGATTATAAGGCTTAATAAATTTGCTGACAAAGACTCGTACCCGTCTGAATGGTCTCGTGATATGACGGGTAAATTGCTTGAGGTTGAAAAACAGGTTTTCCTGATTGGAAATCAAAAAACATTTCTTCTGAATCAGACATGTTGTTCTTTGTGCAACAAATGCCCCGGAAACAGAATTGATTGCAAGGATAAAAGAAGATCACGACCAAGCCCTGAATCTTTTGCCGTTGATGTTTATCAGACAGTTAGAAATGCCGGGATGGAGATTCATGTGATATCAGAGAACCCTTCGGAAATAAACAGGATAGCAATATTATTAATAGACTGAAATACTATGATGAAATAAGAAACAGGTGGCTTGATTTTAGATTCAGAGTACGTTTTTCAAGAGGACATGATGGACATCTGGCCGCATGGCTAAATGAAAAACAAATAGTGGAATTCAATGCCACAACCTGTTATTCATCAAAAAAAGGATATGGCAATAGAAGTTATTTTTATTTTAAAACAGGACTCTACAGAGATTTGATGCCTGAACAAATGATTATTTATATCGATGAATACAGTAAAAAACAGGTTGTAAACTAAATCTGACATATTCTCTAGCTGAGTAGCTTGAGAATGTAAATAATATAATAACCTCTGTTACATACTTATTTTCACAATTTAAAAAATCATATATTTACCGTATGATTGATTCCCGGAAAAATATAAGAAACTTCGTATCTGGTTTAATCTTTATTCTGGTGGTCATTTTTATCGGATTCCTCTTCAATAATAATTCATCCGGGTTAAAGCAAAAGTTTACTGACAGACAGGGAACGGAAATCACATCAGGCAATATAAACTCTGTTGTAAGTTCAGGCATTGACCTCTGTACATTTCAACGGATAATGAATTTTCAAAGGGAATGCTTTTCAAAGATATACCTTATGAAAAATCAGGTTCTGGAAAACAGAACAACAACGCAAAAAATTTCTTTATTCCGGATAGGTGCCGCAGACACTCAAAAATTCTCTTTTTTGTTTCATCATTATCATCTTTTTATTTCAGATAATGATGACCTGCCTCCTTTATATTAATATCATAAGATAGTCATTGCCGTTTCATTTCTGTTACGACATCATGGACTAAAAAGAATGGATTAGCGCTAAACCGTTTCTGCGTTACTCTCTGTTCTTTGTATCAAACAATTGATATTAATTCTATAACGTAAATAATCACATTATGAAAACAATAAAATCGTTAATCGTTCTTATGCTTTTATGCATAACATTAATCTCTTCTTCATGGAATACGGCAGTTAAGGGCAAAATCATAACAATAAAAGCAGATGGCAGTGAGGTAACACCAGAACTGCTGAAACAATCGGCGGAAGTAATTTCTGCAAGACTAAGGACATATGGTATCGATACTTTCTACCTGAATATATTTGAGGCCAGTAGACAGATAGAAATAGCTATTCCTGAAAAATGCAATCTTCAGGAGGTCGGAAAACTCATCACCCAAAAAGGTAATCTGGCTTTTTATGATACCTACAGCAGGGACGATGTAGAATTGCTGTTAAAAGATACGCAGTTGATTGATCTTTTTGCACCAGATGGCAGCAGGATTGGTTGTGCTCCGCTAATTATGTTGGAAAAGGCAAATGAGATTATCAAATCGTACAAAACTCAGGATATCAAATTCTGCTGGCATTTGAGTGATGATAATATACATGCATGCCTTTATGCTTTAAAGATGAATCCTGTAATTGTAAGAAGTGATATCGATAAGATATCTGGTGTGAACGGAGAGAACATTCTCCTTGAATTAAATCATGAGGCAACAAAAAAGTGGTCAGAAATTACCAGAAACAGCATCGGAAAAACAATTGCAATTGTGATGGATGATAAGGTTCTGAGTGATCCTGTTATCAGGATGCCTATTGACTCAGGTAAATGTGAGATATCAGGTAAGTTTACAAAAAGCGATATTTCATTTTTTCTTGCTCTTGTTAATGATGGTATTCTACCTCTGAATTTTACAGTTATCAAGTAGTTTATTCAGGTGAGGCTGTTTTAATAACAGCCTCACCTTTTAATGAAAAAAACACCTCAATTAAATTTTACGCAGCCTATTCAGACCACATTGTAATTTAATCAGGGTTGTATGAACGGCTAATATGGCCTTACTTTGAGCAATCAAATAATATCATTCTATTTACTCTGCCATTTTTCATTTTTGTATGATAATTATCTGAAACGAGATAAAAACTTTGATTTTATAGAATACCTTTAAATACTACAAAATTTTAAAATGGGAATATCAAAATTTTCAAAAAGGTATCTTCTGATGCCTGTAGTATTTGCCAAGCGGAACGGGCTTAGACCTTTCAATATGTCTGTTGGGAAATATGACAGGCTTTTGGGAGAAAACCGGATTGCTTGTTAAGAAAAAAGAAACCTGTTTATCCCTGTTTGTCGATACGCAGACTACATTCATCGAAAAAAATATTTTCAGACTGAAGGTTGATTTTACTTTGTGGCGAAATAAAACCAAGAAATCATGAAACTAAAAACTATTCTGTTATTTGTCTTCATTGCACTGGTTGCCACTGGTTGCCTCGTTAAATCACTACACCCGTTTTATAAGGATAGTGATGTTATTTTTGAACCTGCCCTTATTGGCACATGGCTCGACAAAGATTCATCAATATGGACCATCGAACAGAAAAAAGTCTCATTCATGGGTCCTGAGAGATTTTTAAATTCATATAAGATAACCTTCTCTGAGAAAGAAAATGAAACTTCAGTGCTTGATGCCCACCTGTTTAAACTCAATGGGCAGCTTTATGTTGACTTTATTCCGTCTGATGTCAAACTGCCGGATCTTACTTCATTTCATCTTGTCCCGGCACACAGCATTGCAAAGGTAGCTTTCAGCTCCGACAGTATCAGTCTGAAGTGGTTTAACGAAACGTGGCTCGCCGGACTTTTCGAGAATAATAAAATCAGGATATCACATGAGACCATACGCGATGAAAACGATGCTGATACTTATGTTCTGACAGCATCAACAGAAGAGTTGCAAAAGTTCATTATCAAATATGGTAACGACCCTCTCGCCTTTAAGGATAATTCGGATAAGAATAAACCTGTTAAAGAGAGAGACGATTTACTCTGTTTTACACTTAGAAGAGTTAAGTAATGGAGGTTAAGAAAATAGTCTCTCTATTCCGGAACAGGTTGTTGCAACACATCTTGTTCTGGTGTTTTTCATTTTTCGTTTTACTTAATCTGTTCACCGGTTCCGGCAAAGCCGGGAAGATTGATTATATATACACGGCTTTATTCCATTTAACTGTAATTCCTTTCGTTTATCTGAACCTTATGGTTTTTATCCCCGTGTTTCTTAGCCGCGGAAGATATCTCCTGTATACTCTTTCATTAATAATGGTAATACCCTGCAGTGCTGATTTAAACATTCTGCTGTTTGACAGGTGGATTGATCATGTTCTCCCCGGCTATTATTTCATATCATATTATTCTCTTTCAGACATAATAAAAATCATGGCTGTTTACACGGCAGTTACAACCCTTATTAAATTATCCAGGGGGTGGTTCATGTTGTCTGATGCAAATCGTCGTCTCAGCCAGTTGCAGAAAGAAAATGCCGAAACTGAACTGAGAGTTTTAAAAGGACAAATAAACCCTCATTTCTTGTTTAACAGCTTGAACGGTATATATTCTCTGGCTCTCAGAAACTCGGAGAGGACACCGGAAACTGTATTGAAACTGTCTGATATACTGAGATATGTTATTTATGAGACAAATGCAGACTTAATTAGTTTATCAGTTGAGATAAAGTACCTGAAAGATTATATTGATCTTCAGAAAATAAGGAGCGACAGCAGGGCAGACATAGAGTTTAGTATTTCTGGTGAATTTAAAAATATAATGATACCACCAATGTTGTTATTACCTCTGGTTGAAAACAGTTTCAAGCATGGCGTTAAAGGGTCTGCCAATAAATCTTACATTAAAATGAACCTTCATATTGATAAAAATGATGTTTCTTTTGTGATTGAAAATAATAAGGGTATGGTTGACGACGTAGAACTGAAAGATTACAAGGGAGTAGGGCTTGATAATGTCCGCAAACGGTTGGAGATGATCTATCCTGAAAGTCATGAATTTCTGGTAATCGATTCGGATGATTTTTTCAGGGTGGATATGAAGATAAAAAATATTACAAGTAAAGATGAAGATTAGATGCCTTATTGTAGATGATGAGCCATTATCGCAGGATATACTGAGAAAATTTGCAGGACAAACCCCTCAGCTTGAAATTGCAGGTATCTGTTCCAATGCTTTTGAGGCTAACGAGGCGCTTCAGGTTGAAAATATTCAGCTTATTTTCCTTGATATAAATATGCCTGGTCTGTCAGGAATAAGGTTTGTCAGAACACTCATCAAGCCTCCTCTGATTATATTTACAACAGCTTACTCTGAGTATGCAATTGATGGATTTGAAGTAGATGCGGTAGATTTTTCAGTAAAGCCATTTTCTTATGACAGATTCCTTAAGGCAGTAAATAAAGCTGTTGAAAAGATTAGTTTGAAGATGATTAAGAAACCTGATAATGAGGACTATCTGCTTTTAAAATCAGACAAGAAGATATACAGGGTAAATTATAGCGATATAACTTACATTGAATCATATGGAGATTATCTTAAAGTTTTTACTACCGGGAAATGCATTGTGACTCATGAGAAATTTAAAAGTATGGAGGAAAAGCTGCCTGGTGATAAGTTTATTCGCGTTCATAAGTCGTTTATCATCTCCATAGAAAAGATTAAGTACATTGAGGGAAACCAGATAAACATGGATAACGTTGTTGTTCCTATAGGATTATGTTTCAGAGAAAACCTGCAAAGAATACTTAAAAAAAACGAATAACGAGCTATCATGTTTAGAACAAGAATGTCTTTTTGTAACAGTACTGCTTTTTGGCGCAACATAATCTGCAAAAGATTTTTTCTTTAAAAAATGAAAACATCAAAAAAATGAAAAGACTTGATTATGAGCCTCCCGAGGCTCTGGAAACCTGGGGATGGAGATATCATCATATTGGGATACCAACCAATATATCTATGCCCGGAGAGGTCTATATCCCACAATTCAAATTATATCATTCCGGATTTGATACCAGCCCATTTGGAATTGAATGGATGCGCTACGAAAAGGATTCACCGGTTAATATGCTTGTACAAACTATCCCTCATATTGCTTTTGAGGTAGATGATCTGGATTATGAATTGGAAAAGCATAATTTTAAAATACTTACTCCTCCAAATAGACCATCAGATGTTGCAAGGGTAGCTATGATTGAACATAATGGAGCTCCAATAGAATTAATTGAATTCCGATTGAATAAATAGTCAGATTTTCAAAACAGTCTTCAACTTTTCACTTCCAAATTTTCGACTTTAAGCTGTTGTCTTTTCTCTTTTTTTATCTTAGGTTTACGCATATTTTTTGATCATGAAGAAACTCTTGTTGATTATACCCCTTTTTACATTTTTCCTGTCATCATTTGAGGCCAAATCACAGCCAGTTGATTCCATTGATTTTTACATGCTTACGTGTGAGCCTGGCAGAGAAGCATATTCTGTTTACGGGCATTCGGCAATAAGGGTTGTTGTACACGGGATTAAAAGCGATATTGTATATAACTGGGGGCTTTTTGACTTTGAAACGCCACATTTTGCATTTCGTTTCGCAAAGGGCAAACTCAATTACATGATAGGTGCCTGCCGGATGGATACTTTTATGAGGGAGTATGAGATGGAAGGAAGAACCGTCTGGTCACAAAAGATTAATCTTACAAATGACGAAAAGATTACACTGATAAGACTTCTTAATAATAATATCAGGCCGGAGAATGCTTTTTACAGATATAACTTCTTTTATGATAACTGCGCCACCAGGGTCCGTGACATTATTGAGAAATCTATGACAGGTACTGTCAGTTACCCTGTTGAAGAAAATGAAAAGACATTCAGAGAGCTTATACATGAGTATCAGAAGCAACTTCCATGGCTTGATTTCGGAGCAGATTTCCTGCTTGGTCTTCCGGCTGATAAAAAAGCTTCTGTCAGAGATGAAGCATTTCTTCCAATACTCTTGATGCATGAACTTGGAGGTGCAATTGTAAATCGTTCCGGGAAGTGTGAACCAGTGCTGTCAGCCCCTGTAGTGCTCCTTGACATGAGTAATATAGCAAAGGAAAAGCCTAACCAGTGGATTATTTATATAGTGTTTTATTCTATCCTTGTTCTTATTGTACTTATAACTTTTGTTTTTGGTGTTCCAATTATGGGTAAGGTCTCAGACTGGATAATATTTTCTGCCTACAGCCTGCTTTCAATTCTAATGGTATTTTTCAATTTTTTCTCAGATCACCAGGCAACTCATTATAATCTTTTAATATTAGCCTTCAATCCGTTACTGCCGGTTATTCTTTATTTCATCCTTATGGCAAAGAAATTCCGTAAGCTGGCACGTATTGCGCTGTCTCTCGCTTTGATTTATTTCCCTGCTGCCTTGATAATCGGGCAAGATATAAACCCTGCAGTTGTCCCTTTGATTATTATTATGATGATAAGGCTGTTTAAACACAGTGAGTTTGGTAAATTGTGAGATATATCCTTATTCGGTATATAAAACCTTTAACACTTCTTTAACAAGCTTTAACACCGTTTTTTAAAATGAGATAGCATATTTGCTGCGGATTCTTTTAATGAAATTTATAAATCATCAAAGTATATGGAATACACAACTGATATCCGTTTACTAAACGAAAAAATCGAAAGAGAAAGTGCCTTTGTTGATGTGATCAGGCAGGAGATGAACAAGGTCATTATAGGCCAGAGACACCTGACAGATTCTTTACTAATAGGGTTGCTTTCAAACGGGCATATTCTTCTTGAAGGAGTTCCCGGCCTGGCAAAGACACTTGCCATTAAAACTATGGCATCTGTCATAGATGCAAAATTCAGCAGGATACAGTTTACTCCCGACCTGCTGCCTGCAGACCTCATTGGAACGCTGATCTACAGTCAGAAGAAAGAGGAGTTTATTGTTAGAAAAGGCCCGCTGTTTGCCAACTTCATCCTTGCAGATGAGATCAACCGTTCTCCTGCAAAAGTTCAGAGTTCTCTTCTTGAAGCCATGCAGGAGCGCCAGGTTACAATAGGTGAAACAACTTATAAGCTCGACGAGCCATTCCTTGTCATGGCCACACAGAACCCTATTGAACAGGAAGGTACGTACCCGCTTCCTGAAGCACAGGTTGACCGTTTCATGCTCAAAGTTGTGATTACATACCCCGAGAAGGAAGAAGAACGTCTTATTATACGTGAAAATCTTGCCGAGAATTTTCCGACAGCCTCACAGAAGCTTAAACCGGAAGATATAATTCGTGCCCGTTCTACTGTCAAAGATGTTTATCTTGATGAGAAGATCGAGAATTATATACTTGATATAGTATTTGCCACAAGGGAACCGGCTAAATACGGACTTTCAAAATTTTCTCCACTGATTGCCTACGGAGCATCACCACGTGCCGGTATAAGTCTTGCCAATGCTGCAAAAGCCTATGCTTTTATTAAAAGGAGAGGATTTGTGGTTCCCGAGGACATTAGAGTACTTTGCCCTGACGTATTGCGTCACAGGATTGGCCTTACCTACGAGGCAGAAGCAGAAAGTATTACACAGGATCAGATTATAACAGAAATACTTAATACAGTTGAAGTACCATAGTATATGACAAAAACGGCTCTGGTGGCATTTTTATTTTCATTGTCTGTATTATCTGTACAGGCCCAGGTTTTTATAGGATCAGGTAAGAATGATGTACTTACAACCATGAAAAGTGATAAGCCTGATTTTATGAATGATCAGACAGTGCACAATGATAAATATAATTACCTCAAATACATATCCGATGACCAGACAGAAACATGGATAATAGTATTTGATAATGAAGAAAAATGCAAATGTGTCATGGTAACCTGCGAGATGTATAAGTTAAGTGAAAAACGGAAAGAGCTTAATGAGCTTTATACAAAACGGGGAGATGATAAATGGAGCCTTGATCAACACACAGGTAACATCCTGATCGATCTGAAAAACGAAACCTGGTATTTTACAATTACTTACAGGCCAGCGCCAAAATTGTAGCACCGTGGAGACGAAAGAATTATTAAAGAAAGTAAGGAAAATTGAAATAAAATCGCGGGGTCTCTCTCAGCAGCTTTTTGCAGGAGAATACCACACCGCGTTCAAAGGACGTGGAATTGCGTTCAGCGAAGTACGGGAATATATGTACGGTGATGATATCCGTAATATAGACTGGAACGTAACAGCACGTTTCGGACATCCTTTTGTTAAGGTATTTGAAGAGGAACGCGAACTCACAGTGATGCTGCTCGTAGATATAAGTGGTTCAGGCGATTTTGGCACCACAATCTCAACAAAACGTGAGATGATGACTGAGATAGCCGCACTGATAGCTTATTCTGCAATAAGCAATAATGATAAAGTAGGACTTATACTCTTTTCCGACAGGGTTGAAAAGTTTATTCCTCCAAAAAAAGGACGTAGTCATATTCTCAGGATAATCAGGGAGCTTATTGATTTTGTCCCATCATCAGCAGCAACAAATCTTAGTGTGCCACTCAGGTACCTGACTAATGCAATCAGGAAGAGATGCACCGCCTTTGTACTCTCCGATTTCATGTCACCTGCTTTTGATGAAGCTCTGCGCGTTGCATCAAACAAACACGATCTGGTTGCATTGAATATTTGCGACAGACGTGAAAAGGAAATACCCGATATTGGTTTTGTTCTGGCTGCCGACCCTGAAACAGGAGAAAAGCGATGGATCGATACATGTTCAAGACAACTTAGAGAAACCTATGGGAAAAGATGGGAAGCTCATAAAGCTTACATCTCAGATAGGTTTAAGGTTAATGGTGTTGATTCGGTTTCTTTTAACACCGGGGAAGATTATATTAAACCGCTTATCTCTTTCTTTAAACGCAGATAATGATGAAAGCAATAAGCTCTATATTAGTGTTGTTCACACTTACGATAGGTTTGCATGGAGAGGATATCTCAATTAATGCCAAACCTGAGAAGCCCCAGATACTTATTGGAGACCAGATACACTTCGTTGTTTCTGTTACAGTACCGAAGACTGCAAAAGTCAGACTCTCTGTAGCAAGAGATACTCTCACAGGTAAAGTGCTTGTACTTGGCTTGCCTGTTCGGGATTCTATTATTCTTGCAAACGGGAATAAAACAATCACAGATAAGTATCTTATTACATGCTATGATTCGGGAAGCTATATAATACACCCATTCTTTGCTGAAATCTCTGATGGGGGAATAACAAAAAGTTATACGTCAAATGTTTCGGCCATTGACGTTACTGTCCCTACAAAAGCTCCTTCTGACACATCTAAGACAATTTATGACATTATCGGACCTAAGAAGGCACCTGTGACCTTTATGGAGATACTCCCATGGATAATCGTTGCCATTGTGGCGG
>JGI20214J51088_10001404_pt1 | contig 16440 bp, 17 predicted proteins | sample WetSurMetagenome_FD_51088 | JGI IMG/M metagenome (IMG submission 51088) | reverse complement strand
GAAAGCTGATCTATTTCAATAAACCTGTTTTTGTCATGATCAAAAAACTCCCATCTTCTCCACTGTTTCCCGTAAATTGGTCCGGCATCGCCCCATCTCTCAGCGAATTCAGCATCTTCTCTTATTCTCTGTCCATATTCTTCCATGGCTTTATCCCAGTCGGGGGAATATTTTGCAAGCTTTTCAGAGAAGATCCCTGCTTTCTGCATTCCGGGGAGGTTGCCCTGAAATGCATCGGGCCTCCAGATGGGGGCGTTATTGTCTTCAAGATATTTAATATTTGTATCTCCTCTCAAGAACCATATTGTTTCATGGAACATCGATCGTGTAGCCATCTTTTTTGTAGTCAGAAGCGGATATCCTTCCCTGAGATCATATTCGTTCTGATACCCGAATAGGGAGATGATCCCCGATTCCTTGCTTCCGCCTTTAAAGTTAGACCGTTTGGAAGTTAAGATTGCTTTCGCATGATCAAGATATTGTTGTGCCATGTTTTATACTGTATTTGTCTAGTGAAACTTATTAAGAACTACGGATTACGGATTTTGGATTGCGAATTTAAAATCCGAAATCATCAATCCAAAATCCGAAATTAAAAGTAGTTGTTGTTATCGGATTCCTGTCTTCAGGGGGTGAATAATTATTAACAGAGGTTGTTAATTCGGCTGCAAATTAATTGTTGCTGGTTGATATTTATTAACCCTTTCACCTTTTCCTCGAATCTCCATAATAATTAACCACGGATCTAGCGGTGAGCATGGAGAAGACACGGATTTGAATATCCGTGTCTACCCGTGTTCTCCGTGGTAAAATATTCTATGCTCTGCGTCTTATGATAACTTCCCACTTCTCACACTTCGTACTTTCTTGCTCTGCGACTCCGTGTCAAAAGTGATTTATAAACCTACAACTTTATATACTTTACAACTATTCAAGATAGTTCGCTTCTAAATCCTTGAAAGTTTTCTTACATAATACTTTCTTCATTTTTGCGCCTTTGCGTCTTTGCGGGAAATTATGTAAATTTGATCCAACGCTCGCTGCGTTCACATCGGTTAATTATTCTAAGTTTAAATTGTGAATCACCAATGTGATATCAATTGAGATAGTGCTAGTACTAACCTAAATTTAATTGTTATGTGGACCCCAATCTCATTAAACCGCTTTGTAAAGATTTATTTAAAAAAGAATCCGGGTGAAAATGAAAAAGCATTAAGAGACCGTATTGAAGCGGCAATCGACTATTACAACAGTGGAATGAAATGCAAATGCGGAAAGGACATCTGGATAGTTGGTTCGGTATCTTCCNCATTTGCATGCTTTACCTGTATTACCGGAGAGCCTCATCCCAGGGGTGATTATGAGATAGATAAGGTGATGGATAAACGCGATAAATCAGGGCGAAGACATATCGACGAAATGGACCCTCGTCATATCGCGGGTATTTTTAATGATGACGGCTATGAAATATGGAAAGAGACAATTAAGATGCAACCACTCTGTCTGGATTGCAGAAAAAAATACATAGATGACTGGGAGGAAAATTTACTATGCGATCTGAACAGGGCGGATCAAAGAGATGAGAAAGAATTCAAATGCGGGGCATTTATGAAATTATAAACCACAAAGTATACGTAACAAGTAGAACGCACACTTTGGGGAAATTGCAATTCAATACTTAGTGTCCTTTGTGTTTATTCCCATTGAATCCTCAAAAATAAAGGCTATTAATGAAAACTAAAAAGAGTGAAATTATCATCGCTGAGGAAATAATCATCAGCAAGATTTATAATGTCAGGGGAAACAAATTATGTTAGCCACTGACTTAGCTGANTTATACCATGTAGAAACAAGAGCACTTAACCAACAAGTAAGAAGGAATATTGGTAAGTTTCCTGACAGNTATATGTTCCAACTAACTAAGGATGAATATGATCGTTTAAGATCACAAAATGTGATCTTAAAGAGGGGTCAGCATGTAAAATATCTTCCCTTAGCATTTACCGAACACGGTATTTTAATGCTTTCAAGTGTTCTTAACAGTGAAAGAGCTGAGAAAGTTAGCTTACTTATTATTGATACTTTTGTAAGGTTGCGGGAGATTCTATCTATTCATAAGGATATGTTGCATCAACTTGAAAAGATAGAGACAAAACTCGATGAACATGACAGTCAGATAAGTATAATATTTGAATATCTCAAAGAACTCGAAAAATCTAAACAGGACGAAACCGATTTAAAACAACGAAAACGGATCGGGTTTAAAACAAATTAATTCCAATAATCATGGATTCAGAAGACGAAGAAGATGATCCCAAACCTGAAAGACTTCCTATTTACCGGAAGGGGAGNGAGATCTTTGATATTGTGCACAAAATAACCGTACTTATCCCTGAAGACAACGAGTATCTTATGGAAATTAAGGGGCAGATGCTATCTGATGCAGCCCTTCTTTCTGTAAAGGTAGCAGGTGCTGAGGTGGCAGGATTGTATGATCTTAAAATGGAAAATGCTGCCATAATCCGTAAAGCTGCACGCGACCTGATGATACAGAATCATTCGCTCGACGACCATGGCTTTGAATATGTTGAATACTATCAAATCGTACGGGATCTGATTGAAGAGTACCGCCTCCTGTTCATAGACTGGGTGGCAGGATTTGATAAATGGGACTATATAATAGATCGCTGGGGACTATTTAATCCTCCGGGAGTCGGCCCATTTGACAAGGACCCGTACGATGATTTACCGTTTAGAGGAATTGAAGAGTCTCTCGGAGAATGATGAAAGCCTACTTTCCTTGCCACCTATATATGTTTCAACGAAATTTCCTGCTTCAGCCAGTGCCTTAACATTCGACCATTGTTACAGCTCAATAAGTACAACATTAGAGATGTCATCCTTCCCCTTTCTCAACAATAAACAGTCGAGACAGCTCTGATTATAAGGCACTTCATACTCAAGCACCACAAAAGTGTCAAGTACTTTTCCCAGTTCCAGCAGATCGAGGACTCTTGAAAGACTATTTTGCCTTGAGACAAATTCAAGGATCCCTGGATCTTTACCAAGTCTTGCTTTATAATATTCTGACATGATATCGGAAATAGTATTTTCCCTGATATCATCAATAAATCTCTCGGAAGGCACCTGGTAGATAAGCCTGCTTAAAGGTTATCAAAATTCTGTGAAAATCCTCTGACATTTTCACAGTAATTTTTACCATATTCTGAAGCTAATAGTATTTCAAAAATTTCATTTCTCATAGATATTGACTATCATGTAATTACTATAGAGCAAAACGTTCCAAAAGAGTTCATCAACCAGTTCAACAGTTGCCTCTTAATTCAGAATCAACCGGCAGTTTAATTTTAATGAATAGAAGGTAATTTTCCTGAAACAGGAATAACTTGCCAATTAAAGAAGAGCAGATAATTATATTTTGATCCTCACCCCAAACAGCGAAGTCATAACCAGCGGAGCTCCCGGGACCAGCGAGTACTGAAATTCCAGGTGATCATTAAGCTTACGGAGATACTCCAGTTCGATCGCAAAAGGGAAAAACCTGTATTGCCATTTCCCGTGAACCCGGTCTCCATAAAAATCATCTGAAGTATATTCAGGGAACTGATGCCAGTCTTCCCTGTAACTGAAGATCGGACCGATACCTAAATTAAGCCTGTTTTTCTTCCAGCTGTATTGAATTCTTGGTCCGGCATGAAAACATCCCGCTGTAACTAATGCACAGTCTTTGTACAATGAAGTTGTGAACCTCAGAAAAAAATACTTGTTCACATTATAATCAAGATTAGATGCCAGACCCACATTCAGATCAAAATAGGCCTTCTTGTCAAGCTTAAGAGGATATATCTCGGGAGTGGTACCTCCGTCGGGATGATATGTCAGTCCTAAATACTGAAATGATAAAAACCAGTGAGAACCCTTTCCGTATTTTGAACCTGCCGATTGAGCAGTGATTAACTGAGGCAGCAGGAACGATACTAATAATTGTACGATGATAACAGCATTAATCTTTTTCTTCATGGCTCTGATAAAGAAGTCAATTAATTTTCATCAGCGAATCAATCAGCTAATATTTCTGGCGATCTGATTTCTTATCAAAATTAAAACAGAGCAAATGAAAAGTCAAGTTTTTTTTATAACGGGACCGAAGACAGGATCTCATCCGTCAGCGGATAAAGAAGAATGTCTTGAGGTCTTGCGGTCCTGCGGTCTTGCGGTCTTGCGGTCGTCTTTATCCTTGCGCCAGGTCAGTTACTCACTTCTTATTGTAAGTCTGCACCATCGGCGAATCACCCTTCAGATCGGTGGTCTTAACGGTCAGCACCTTCCCCTGATCAGTGAGAGTATAGACTGTAATGCTGCCAAAATCACTTCCATTCATAGTCCTGACAAATTTAGTTGTAAGGATCTTTTTGTCGGGCGAAAGTGAAGAGGTGATTTTATTGGTGCCACCCTGTTCCTCCTTTGATACTACCTTCCCATCAAAATTGTAGGTGATTGGAGGCATGGATGACTTTTGTCCGTCCTTCATAATAATGACCTGTTCTACCGTAATTGCTGAGGTTGTCTGATCAATATTACAGGTTATCTGGTAATCCCTGAATTCTGCATCACTCTTTGAATGATCGAGGATCCATGTACCTGAAAAATCCTGTGCCCCCAGAAGAAATGTGTTAATAATCAGTATACATAACACAAGAGAATGTTTCTGAAATAATGTCATATCAGTGAATAATTAAATTTAGTCATGTAATTTAATCATTTTCAATAAAACAACGATTTCTGAGAAGAGGCAGCCTTGTACTTTTTGCTATCATTTCTTTTGATTATCCAAAATAACCGGGCTTAATGTTGGGCAGTGCAACCGGGTAGATGGGGAAATTTTACCCCCCTTTAGGAGGGCAGGGGGGCCAACAAAGGGGCAAGGAGGCCAACAAAGGGGTTGGGATGCCAGCCTGGGGGCAGGGGGTCAATTAGCTATCCTGTAAAGATATTTCTGCGTCCTCAATATCACAGAATTGCGTAAGACAGCAGGTGTGGCCCAGATCCCTGAATCCATCTGGCTCCTGGCAACAACCTCATATTTGCGTCCGGCTTTAAGAACAAGGACTTCACCCTTCACATTGAAAAAGAAAATATTCCCATTAATATAGAGAGGAGAAGCATCATAATGAGAATTAACACGTTCAGACCATACTTCTTTTCCTGTAGCAGCATCAATGCACATCATCTGATTATTGGTATTGACTGTATATATCAATCCGTCTTTTATTACGGGAGTCAGACTCTGGTTTCGTGTCAGTTCTTCACTTTTCTTCCAGAGAACATTTGTAACGGTAATATCTCCTTTGCCTTTCGGGTTGACAGCAAGCAGATCAGTATATTTTTTACCATCATCACCTGAATAAAAACCTGTATACCAGTAAACAATCCCGTTCTCCGAAACAGGCATTGCAATTGTCGACTCGGCACCGTTAACAACTCTCCAGATCTCCTTCCCGTCGTTTGGATCGTAAGATATACAAACGGAAGAACCATTCGAGATAAGCATGTCACGTCCTTCAACACTCAGTATCAGCGGGGTTATATATGCCTTCCGTCCTATCGGCGCAAGGGGTTGATATGGCTCTTCAGGCCTGTCGGTTTTCCATACAGTTTTTCCGGTTGCCTTATCGAGTGCAATGAGAAATCTCACATCAGTGCCTTCGAGATGAAGTATTACCAGATTTTTATACAGCACTGGCGATGAAGCCGGACCCTGGGCATGCTTGCATTTGAGATCGGTGCGCTTCCACACGATGGATCCGTCAGAAGTATTTATACATGCTGTTCCCAGACTTCCATAATGAACATATACAAAACCTTTTTCGATACAGGGCGTGGGTGAGGCATAAGTATTCAGCGAATGCTTACCTTCAACATCATCGGGAGTGAAAACCTTTATGTCATAAAGTATTTTTCCTGTCTGATAATCGGTACAAACGGCATAAAGTTCTCTTCCATCAGGAGTGGCTGTTGTAACCCAGATCTGGTTGTCATAAACAACCGGAGATGAATAGCCATCATCATGTATTTTGGTTTTCCAGATAGTAACAGAATCATTCCAGATCAGCGGAATATTCTTCGCCTCAGCTATTCCATTGAGATGGCTGCCACGGAAGTGGGTCCAGTTTAAATCCTGTGCCTTAGCGTGTTCTGATATTAAAAATGTACTTATGAATAATAAATAAAGAAGAAATGTTCTTCCGAAGGTTAGCGGATGGGTTTTCATATGAGGAATTTTATAACCAAATTAAGTGAAATTTTTTATTTCTTTTACTCTGCAGATAGCACGAATTGCAAATTCGCGCCAGCGTAAGAATTCTTCCTTTACTTCCTGGCTTTTTACCCCTAAATCCCCCAGGGGGGACTTTCAAATCATCCGAAGGTTAAGCCCCCCTTGGGGGGTTTGGGGGTACAACCTGGCAGAGGCACGGATTACAACCGGGCGAAGGAGGCCTGCACCTTGCACCTTGCACCTTGCATCTTGCAACTTTTCGATATTCATCACAGCCCGGTGTCTGTTCGTCAAAAACTCAACAAATCAGACAACATTTCGCAACAAGGGTACGTAATAAGCAAAAAGGTCTTATAATAAAGGAACATAATTTAAACAAGCCATGAAACCGGATAAAGGAGGATACTGGAAGTCCAGGAAGCAAAAGCTCCTTAAAATGTACACGAGTCTTACCCATAAAGACCTGGATTTCGAAATCGGGGAAGAAAATGCCATGCTGACGACTCTGAGCACCAAGCTTGGAAAAAGCAAAGAGGAATTGCTCAAGATGATAATAATGCTGTAGAGGCGTCGGGCGTCGGGCGACTGGCAGCAGGCATCAAGCCTCTGTCCCTATGTCCCTCAGTCTCTAAGTCTCTTAGTCTCTTAGTTCTCCCCTTCTCCCACTCTCCCTTTCTCTTTTCCTGAGATTTACATCGTCCTTAAACAAATCCTCTCCCTCTGTGTTATACAGTGAAATCCATTCCCTGTAATTATCTAATAATAAACTGCCCCATGAAATCCGTATTATTAATATGTTGGGTACTTACTGCCTCAATGTACGCATATGCCCAGGACTGTACTCAAACGTCAGTATCGCAAAAACCAGGTATCTGGAAAGAGGGGATGAAAGGTTCGGTATCGGGTATTCCGGCAGCGGATCTTGAGAAAGAAAGAAAAGTCGTTGCATCCCTGCACACAATGGTAAAATCAAAGTATAATCCGGTGGGAGTCGAAGCTGATTTCAACGGATCTTATGACAGACCCGATCTTGAAATACCTGTAAATAATTACAGCTATCAGATTTACTTTATGCCATATTACTGCGATAAAAATGTCATTAAAACTGCTCATGAAACTTCAACAACTTTATCTATAGCGTCGAACAGGGTTGACTGGAATATCTTTGAACTAGCGGGTGAATCATTTCCTGAAGGATTTTTTAGTATGAAGAATATGCCGGCTGAAAAAGACGGATATTTCTATTTTGAGGAAAATGCCAGTCTGGGTTTCGGTGAGACCGGTAAAAGTCGTAACTGGATTATAACCACTAACGGGAAGCTTCCATACGCATATGTAACAAAAAAAGAGTTCCTGGAAAAACAGAAAAGTATGCTTGTTCTGGCAATGCCGAAAGCAATCGAAAGTGCAGGAGTAAGCTCAAAAGCCAGGACAGAAAAAGAATTTAAGAANGCTCTTTCTAAAATTGAAACTCTGATGAAAATGCCGGCAGGGGAATTGAGTCAGCCAGCCATTGTCAGACAGGATCCCAATGATTATTTATCATATCTGTTTACAAACGATGATGACGCATTTGGCAAAGTGCTTATCAAACCCAACCCGGGGTATTTCAACGGCAAACTTCCCCGGTCATCACCTCAGTTTTTCCTGGTTAATATAACAGGCAGTGAAAAAGATCCGGTTTCCTCAAAAGTAATAGCAGATGTAATTAAATCTATAGATTTTTCTGCGCTAAAAGATATTTTAGGGAAATAGAATCTCATACATTTCCTACACAACAGTGTGCCATCCCGGGATATTTAACCACGGGGTTACACAGAGTTAAAACAGAGTTTCACAGAGTTTACTTTGCGGATTTGTGAGTATGGGAAGTTGCCTGTCGCCTGACGCCTGATGCCTGTCGCCTTTTCTCACAAATCCTGATATTTATCAATTTTTCTCCACAAATGTTAGACAAAACGATTTATATTTTTATTTTTAACTTTTTCAACTGAATAAATGTTAATTATATAAACAGAATTATTATGAAACTTAGAGACTTAATTAAAACAGCCAGCCTCCTTGTAGTGTTTGTACTTTCGACTGCCGCTCTCAATGCCCAGACGAAAAATGATGTTATTAAAGCTTATAATGAAGGGGCCAGTGCGGTCCAGACTGATCCGCTCGCAGCAATCAAAGCCTTCGAAAATGCGGTAACCCTTGCAAAGCAGGTCGGAGATTCTGCAGCTGACCTCAGGCAGAAAGCAATTAAAGTACTCCCTAGTTTATACTATAATGTTGCCTCAGACGCCTTTACTGCTAAGAAGCCTGCCCCTGAAGTAATAAAAGCTGCAAAAAACGCAGTTGCCGCAGCTGAAAAATATGAAAACCCGACAACCAAGCAGAATGCCAATACAATTCTGATAAAAGGGTATAATACTCTTGCCGGCGATTATTTCTCCAAAAATGATTATGCTAATGCACTTGCATCTTTCGACAGCGTGCTGGCAATCAATCCCGATTATGCCTCAACAATATATAATAAGTCATTAATCTATATGAAGCAGGGCAATTCTGATGATTTTGAAAAGACCATCGATCTGTATCTCACAAAGATGAAACCAGGCGCTGATGATCCTAAAATAAAACAGGCATCAACCATGGCTCTCGGGTACTTCCGCTCAGCAGGATCAAAGGCTGATCTGGCAAACAAACTCGATGATGCCCTCGTCTCACTCAATAAAGCAGCAAAATACGGCGAAGACAAGGACCTGTTCTATTACTTTGCAGAGGTTTATAACAAACAGAAGAATTACGATAAGGGATTAGAATATGGACAGAAAGGTCTTGCCCTTGAGGCAGGAGCTCCTGAAGCCAAAGCAAAGTTCTATTTCCAGGTTGCACTGGCACAGGAAGGTAAAGGTCAGACCGCTGAAGCCTGCGAGACCTTCAAGAATTCATCTTTTGGCGTTTTTGCCGAACCATCGAAAGTAAAAAGGAATAATCTGAAGTGTAAGTAACATAGATTCACTCTCTGCCCACTGGGGTGTTACCCCCCACCCCCCCTAAAGGGGGGCTAATTTCGTTTTGCCAGAGAAAATACATTATTATAAGTGACTTTACCCCCCTTTAGGGGGGCAGGGGGGCCATCCCATTCGGGGGGCAGGGGGGCTATCCCATTCGGGGGCAGGGGGGCAATCCTATTAGGGGGGCAGGAGGGCAAAACCTTATTATCTACAATTCGTCATATTTCTTCGCCGTACCCTTTGATTTTTCAACCGGATATTTCTGCCCGTTTTTCCTGATCTTCTCCAGAACAATCTCTTTAACATCCAGACCATGCTTCCCTGCAAGAAGAAGACTGAAGGCGAAAACATCAGCTAGCTCCTCTTTAAGTTTTTCGCGGTCGACAAGCTCAGATTCCTCAGTGGTCTTCCATAGAAAAATTTCATTCAGCTCGGCAGCTTCGATTGATATGGCAAGTGCAAGATCCTTAGAGTTATGGAACTGATCCCAGTGACGGGCATCACGAAACTTCTGAAGTTCATCTATAAGTATTTCAAAATCGCTCATTGTCTCATAATTAATGAGCTTAAATTAGAAATTATTATAGTCGGAAAGCCAGGAATAGCAAATATTTTAAAGGAAATGAATTCTCAGTTCACTCTGATTCAGGGTAGCCGGCATTCTCATCCTTATGTATCCTCAGCAACCTGAATCTGGTCAGTAAAAATTCCTTTTGAAGATCGTTTAAAATCCAGTAGATAACTGCACTGATAAGCGCTGCGAAGAAACACCAGACAGATGTCAGATACTGGGTGAAAAAGATGGCAGTAACCAGACACGATAAGCTCATGAGGATGCCCATCCAGTGAATTCTTTTCACACTTGAAATGAAAAGAGGTGTTATTGTGGCAATTAAATAGAACAGGAAGGCGACATTTGCCAGCGATTCGGGGAAATCGTTGCAATATTTGATATGATAGCCCACAATCTTTGGACTCAAATGAAATGACATGAGGCAGATTACATAATATAAAGACAACACTCCTCCCACTATCAGCAGAATTTTAATTTGTTTCTTCTTCCTCTCCTCTCCTTCCATAAGCAGAACAGAAAGAGGGATCAATACAGGCCAGATGACCTGTGCCATCGTCATGAATATATATGTCGCAAATTTCTGGATCCCCTGGTATTGAGTAAGGGGTATTGTCAGCCACAGAAGTCCTTCAGCAAACTGCTGCAGACCAAAGAAAAAAGGGATGCATGCAAATAATATCTGGGAAGGTCTATGCACCTTTCTTATAGTTACAGCTCCAATGGCGCAGATAATTGCTCCTCCTGCGAAACTTGCTTCCGGTGAAAAACACATTTTACTACCTTTCTGTTAATTAGACTCGACTTTCAATCTGAAAATCAAACAGTACTTTCGTACAATATACGGCTATTAAAACGACTTGTTGACAAGAATTCACCCTTAATTCCTTCAGGTGGGACTTTAGAGGAGTAAAGAGGTTAAGATAGAGGTTGAGACTAAGGCTTAGCTTTAAGAAAACTCCTTTGCGTACATTTGTGTTGATCCATCTCAACCCTTCTACTCTCCTAAACAAATTCATCTATCATGTGTTTCCCGATAGTATGGTTTGTCTGATTCAATTTCAAACAGTTATATAATAGTGAAAATATTCACCAGATATCAGATATTTATTATAGGCCTGCTCGCAGTATTGCAGTTCACCGTTGTACTCGATTTCATGGTGCTGTCGCCCCTTGGCGCGCAATTAATGCAGGTGCTCCACCTTACAACATCGCAGTTTGGCCTGGCAGTATCGGGATATGCATTCAGTGCCGGGCTCTCAGGACTTCTTGCAGCAGGTTTTGCAGATAAATTTGACAGAAAGAAACTGCTGCTCTTCTTCTATACAGGATTTATAGTCGGGACATTTCTGTGCGGGATAGCCACTAATTATTATTTTCTTCTTTCCGCAAGGATAATAACCGGCTTTTTCGGAGGTGTCATAAGTTCCATAAGCTATGCAATCATTTCAGATTTGTTCGAACTTAAGGTACGCGGCAGGGTAATGGGATTTGTCCAGATGGCATTTGCAACAAGCCAGGTGATGGGTATCCCTGTCGGGCTCTACTTCGCGAACAGGGTTGGCTGGCATGCCCCTTTCCTGCTGATTACCAGTGTAAGCCTCATCGAATTCATAGGGATATTCATCTACATGAAACCAATTGATGCCCATCTGAAAATAGTCTCAGACAGGAGTCCTTTTCAGCATCTTTTCAGGGCACTTTCCAAACCTGACTATCTAAGGGCATTTATTTTCAGCACTTTGCTTGTCACAGGAGGCTACATGATTATGCCTTTCGGTAGCGCTTTCAGCGTAAACAATTTAGGTATTCCTATGGCTCAGTTACCACTACTCTATTTCGTAACCGGTGTGTTCTCAATGGCTGCCGGGCCATTTCTGGGCAGGCTGAGTGATGTTATCGGGAAATACAGAGTTTTCACATTAGGCACTATCCTGACAACTACAATCATTCTATATTACACTAATCTGGGACCAACCCCATACTGGTTTGTGATCCTGTTAAACACTGTTCTGATGCTTGGGGTTCTTGCCCGTTTAATCTCTTCCTCAGCCCTGATCACAGCCATCCCTTCTTACAGTGAACGAGGGGCTTTCATGAGCATTAATTCATCAGTACAGCAGCTATCAGGTGGTATTGCATCAATTATTGCCGGATTGATTGTTGTTCAGACGAGTTCAGGGAAATTATTGCATTATGATACCCTCGGATACATAGTGGCAGTCTCAATGATTGTAACAATTGTGATGTTGCGAACAATCAACAGAAATGTATCTCAGCAATCCCTGGCTAATGAAGTCTCCGTTGACCTTCTGGATGATAATTCAGTAATTCCGGTCAGAGAACCAGTCAAAGTCATTGATTAGAAGCATTAAAAGCTTTAGAGGCTTTAAGTGCATTATTCTTCTGAAATAAGCTCAACGTGGTATCAAAAGAGAATTATTTTCCATACCGGACTCGCGATATTAATCCAGAACCCATTTATTTCCTTCAGCTTACCGGTAACCAGATGCTGCTTATCGATTTGTCTGATTTTTTTACTGAAAAGATGCCTCACTTTGCTGAAAAGAAAGTCTTTATAATAAGTGTTAAAAATTTGAGTACAAAAATATCCTTATCATGAAAGCGGACAACGGAGTATACTGGAATACCAGAAAAGAAAAGCTCCTGAAATTGTATAAAAATCTTTCTCAGAAAGATCTGAAATTCAAACTTGGAGAAGAAAATGCTATGCTGGAAATACTGGGTAATAAGCTCGGGAAATCTAATCAGGAAGTTCTGAATCTTATTATAACCTTGTAAATATCCAACCAGAATCACGTACGATTAGGGAAATCAGGGACTTTCTGATATGCGTAACCTGTTTTTCCACAATACACTAATCAGAATCACCCTCTTAACATCTTCGCCTGTCACCCGACGCCCGACGCCTGTTGCCTGTTGCCCGACGCCTGTCGCCTCACTCCAAATGCTCCTGTTCATTACTGACCTTAAGATACCTGTCGAACCAGTCAGCAAACTTCTTTGTGTATTCCGTCATATCACTCCAGATCCCATGGTCTGCCCCAGGTTTTATTAACAGCTCATATGGCACATTTACGGATTTCAGCTTCACAATCATCAGTCGCGACTGATATATCGGGACCAGTTTATCTGCATCGCCATGTGCTATCAGCACGGGCGGATCATCGGGTGTTACAAAATATAATGGGGAGATCTTTTTGCCAATTTCTGAACGTTTAACTGTGTCAGTTACTAAAGTATAATGAAGTGTCTGTGCATTCCATTCCACAAAGTCGAGCGGAGCCTGGAACTCTTTAATGTCTCGTTTTACCACCTGGTTATCGCACGGCCACTTCCAGTTGAGGAAATCAACAGGCGGATAAAAGCATGCCACTGCCTGAACCCTTGAAGAAACCCTGTCAACATGATCCGTTGCATTTGGATTTCCATCATCACCGGTGGTCCCGGTCATAAGTGAAAGGTGTCCACCTGCCGAGCCTCCGGTTATTCCGATATTCAAAGGATCAATGCCATAATCGGCTGCATGGAACCTGATGAACCTGACGGCTCTCTTTACATCCGGTATAATATCGGGAACAGCATACTTAGGTTGAGACCCGTGAGTAACAAAAAAAACAGTATACCCTCTGTCGGAGAAAGGCTTTGTAAAAATTTTAAACATATTTATCCAGTTGAAATCAGAGGTCCATCCCGCACTCACCACCCAGATAACAGCTCTCTTATTTGAAGCCACAACCGGAGGCTGAACCTGCATGGTAAGAGCCATTCCATCCTTACGTCCATAGATCACTTCCGTTGGCTGCTTCAAAACCTGCTGACCGCGGACATTCAACAAATGAACAGTAAGGAATATCAGTATTATAAATCTTTTCATATTTGGATTATTTAGGCTGAATAAATATACTATTCTATGTCGACCTTGCAATGAGTTAAAAGGAAAAGGAGTGAGGCGCGAGGCGTGAGGTGTGAGGAAGAATACTAAAGGAATAGAAACCATAAACGACAAACGACAAACGACAAACGATAAAAGATAAACTTAAGTGACAATCGATAAACTTTTTGTTCAGTTGTAAAATGGATTGAACGGAAGGTAAAATGAACAGCCCCTCAAACAACAGAATAGATATCTTTGTTCCATTACGACAATCATTAACCTAATTAAGTCAGCAATGAAACAGAATAAATCTCTTCTCCTCGCCTTTATGGGTATGATTTCAATGAATTTGTTCTCGCAACAGGTGGCCGATACAAGCTTCAATCCGTTAATCGCAAAACCGGAATATACCGAAGGAAAAGGTCCGGTAATAGCCCTTGATGAAGGACATAATAATTTCCATACCGCTGATGGAAGATATCTCCCTTTTGCCAGACTTCTCAGAACTGATGGATATACTGTCAATAGTTTTGTGGGACAATTCACAGGATCACAGCTGAAAAATGTACGGATACTTGTAATTGCCAATGCACTTAATAAGATTAATATCCAGAACTGGTATCTTCCGACTCCGTCCGCCTTCTCACCTGATGAGATAGAAACGGTACGCACCTGGGTAAAGTCAGGCGGTTCTCTTTTCCTTATTGCCGACCATATGCCTTTCGGGGGAGCGGCTGAGGATCTCGCCTCTGCCTTTGGATTCAAGTTCACAAATGGATTTGCTATGGATACAGCAAAACCAGACAATATATTTTTCTACAGGATGGACAATTCACTATCATCATGCTCAATAACAAATGGCAGGAATGCAAATGAGACAGTGAACAAGGTTATCACATTCACTGGTCAGGCTATCAGAATTCCGGCTAAAGCTACCTCAATCCTGAAATTCGATAATAGGTACACTCTTCTTGAATCTGACACCGCCTGGGTGTTCGATTCAAAAACCAAGCACACTTCCATCAGGGATTGGTCCCAGGGAGCTTATATGAAATACGGCAAAGGGCGTGTCGTTATGTTCGGAGAAGCAGCAATGTTCTCTGCACAGCTTGCCGGTCAGAATAAGACAAAAATTGGTATGAATTCAGATTACGCTGAAGAAAACTATAAATTGCTACTTAATATAATTCACTGGCTTGATGGGAGGTATGAGTAAAAATTCCTCACACCTCACTCCTCACACCTGTTTTACCTTAACCTCATCTCCCTCACACCTTCATTGGTGATCTTTACAGGCAAAATATTCCCTGCGTTGTCGAATTCCATCTTATCAATACAGACTACACGTGCATTACGGTCAGTCTGATCCAGGGGACGCCTGTGATATATGATATACCATTGATCGGTCCCCGGGATATTTATTACCGAGTGATGTCCCGCCCCGGTGGCAATAGCCCGGTCCTGCTGTAAAATCTTTCCCACTCTTTTAAATGGACCGAAAGGGCTGTCGGCAACAGCATAGGCAACGCTGTAATCAGGACCGGTCCATCCTCCCTCTGACCACATGAAATAATATTTCCCGTTTCTTATAAACATAAAGGGACCCTCAACATAGCCCTCAGGAGTTATTTCCTTAAATGTATTTCCATCGGGAGAGGGTTCTATTCCCTTGAAGTCATCTTTAAGCCTTACTATATTGCAGTGTCTCCACCCTCCGTAAATAAGGTAATATTTACCATCGCTGTCCCGGAATGCAAACTGGTCGATCGGCTGGGCACCGTTATGAAATTTATCAATCAGGGGTTTCCCAAGATAATCGCGATATGGTCCTCCCGGGTTTTCTGAAACAGCTATGCCAATCCCCCCGGGTTCTTTGTCGGACTGTATATCATTGGCTCCGAAGAAAAAGAAATATTTCCCGTCCTTCTCTATCACTGATGGCGCCCACATTGCCTGCCATGCCCACTTAACAGCTGATGTGTCAATTATCCTGGAGTGTTTTTCCCAGGTTATAAGATCTTTTGAAGAAAATGCATCCATTAAGACCTGATCTTTATACGGAGCTGAATAAGTCGGGAAGATCCAGTATTCATTGTTTATTATTAGTCCTTCCGGGTCGGCGTACCATCCTTTAATTACCGGATTCCCGGAGTATTTCTGTGCACTTGTACAAGCAGTTATCAGAGCAAGAGCAAAGAGCAAAAAGTACTTCATAGATTTTTTATTTGCGGTTATTGATCAGTTACTAATATAATGTATATTTTATTTATACCGGTTCCCGCCTGAAAAGCATAATTTTTACTTGCTTACTAAATTTTACCCCCTTTAGAGAGTTTTCCTTTGTACAGATCTCTGGCAGAACATTTACTACGCCCCGTTAGGGGCAGAATAAGTTAGAGCAGGGCATCGCCCTGCTTAGTATGCGACATAACATTCCTGAGCCCCGTAGGGGCGAAATAAGGAGTATGAAATTCCAATTGTTGAAGGATGTATCTGATACTTATTATTACGTCCACTACGGGGCTCAGGATCGACTCTAAATCAAACGTCTCTCCTGCTCCCTGAATTTACCCCCCTTTAGGGGGGCAGGGGGGCAAGCATGGCAGGGGGCCAAGGGTGGCAGGGGGCCAAGGGTGGCAGGGGGCCAAGCGTGGCAGGGGGCCAAGGG
>JGI20214J51088_10001403_pt1 | contig 16454 bp, 16 predicted proteins | sample WetSurMetagenome_FD_51088 | JGI IMG/M metagenome (IMG submission 51088) | reverse complement strand
CCAATCCCACCATCACGACACAAAGGATAATATCGATGACAACGATGGACCATTGTCCGGGTCGGGATATTGCGTCCAAAATGGTAACCACCGTCATTACCACAACGATCACGGCAACAATGACCAGGAATCCGTTCAAAATCCTCGTGCGCCAGTTCTGCAGCACAACTTCCGGATCGACGCTTTGATTTGTATCCATGGCTCTACCCTGCCAGAGGTTCGAATGTCAGGCTATGAAATAAGAATACTTTCCATCCCCCCAGGATAAATCCCCTTGCTTTCCCGCCGACTCTCAATCTTTGTGCCATACCCGCTGCTCCACGTGGTTGTATATCCGGGCACTCTGCTGCCTTTACTATACACGTGGGACAGGGCAAAGTCAATAGAACCTGCAATGGCTCATTGCGAGTAAAAGGTTACGGCGTGCGAGTGAAAAATTTGTCCCGGCTGAAAATTACAACTTAGTCTTTTTCACTGAGGGGATTAAATCCACGCCCCAAAATCTCCTGCGCGGCCGAAACAACGATAAACGCCGTGGGGTCTTCCTTTGCTACTGCGATCTTCAGGTTGTGAGCCTCTGTAACGGTGAGCGCACAGATGAGAACGGAACGATCCTGGCCTGTGTACATGCCTTTTCCGGCAAGAGCTGTCACGCCCCGGTGCAGATCGGTCATAATCCGCTTCGAGACTTGGTCCACCTTCTCAGTAATGATCAGGGCCATGAGCTGTTTTCTGCGATGGCGGGGGGCAAAGGATGGGTGTAGTTCCTTAGTCTTGCCTTCGGATGTGAACATGGAGGCGATGGTATCCGGTCCAAAGCGGGGCAAAACCTCACCGGAGGCGTGGGTCATATTGATGGTGGCAAAAGCAAGGACCGTCAGAAAGCCATAAAAAATCGCACCTAAGAGCAATATCGTATTCCCTGGGATTGGCCCCACCGAGCAACGTTGGACGAATTCCGCAAAGTTGGCAGGAGGTTCCGGAAACAGCCAGCTTTTGGCCAGCCAGGATGCCCCCAGGATCAAAAATATCCAGAAATAATTGCGCCGCAGGCGCCGGCCGAGCGCCTCCCACATGCTGATCGGGAAACTGGGGGAAAGCAAATTTTCGGCCAGGCTTTCCGCCCATTCCGGGGAGGGATGGAATGGGGGGACCAGCATGGCTGCATAGAAGTCTGTCTCCATCAAGCGGACACGGTAGCTCCATAGCTCATAGTAACGATACCTGCGCGATTCTATAAACAGGAAGAGCATGACCAGCAGGGTGTTCAGGATAATGATGCCATGATGGACGCTGGATTGGCTGAAGGAAATCGAAATGACCGCTCCAGTCGTCACCACGGCCCAGTTGGTTGTTGCATCCAGGCGCTGCCTCCAGACATTGGCCCGCTGGATCTCGGCCCGAAAGAGATGCACCATGGCGGTAACAAATTCGCTGGTCTTCAGGCGGTAGCCGCGATAGGTCCAGACCGGCTCCTCTCCATCCTGCGGTCCGTTTTCTTCCGGCTGGGGGGATGATGCAAAATATTCGTCCATGGTTCCTCACAAATTCTGGTGTACACACCCCGCACGATCGACTTACCTAAGGATACCATTTGTTTACCATGGCAGCCAAATCCTAATTCTCTCGTAATCATTTCCATGTTCTGTACATCTATATCTCCCCGGCACGATCGGTCAGTCAAAGTCCGATTGAGGATAATGCAGGGCCTCTTCAAGACTGGGCTGGCCGTTCGTCCCTCCCGCCCTGCGGGTTGATAATGCACCACAAACACAGGCCAGACGCAGGGAATCTTTCATTCCCCAATGATTCAAATACCCGTAGAGAAATCCTGCATCAAACGAATCTCCGGCACCCACTGTATCCACCACCTCCACTTGAGGCGAGAAGGATTTCACGATCTCACCCTGGCTGCACGCCAGAGCGCCCTCCGGTCCCATTTTCACAGCAACTATCCTGACATGCTTCGCCAACTCCCTGGAGGCAGCTTCCAGGTCGATGGCTTTNGTAATTGACAGGGCCTCGGTCTGGTTCGGCAGGAAAATGTCCGTGGCTTCGAATTGCCTGTCCAACGCCAGCCATTTTTCTGACGGATCATAGTTGGTGTCAAGCGATGTGGTTCGTCCCAGGGCGTGGGCGCGTTGAAAGAGGCCATGCAAACCAGGTTGAAGATTGGTTTGTAAAAAGTAAGAGGCAACGTGAATATGACGCGCCTTTTGGAGAAGATCGTCAGAGATATCCGAAGCTCGTAGCGCCGCGATCAGCCCAGGGTGCGTCAGGATCGCTCTATCCGTCCCATTGTTCAGGATAACGCTGAACCCCGTCGCTCCATCCTGGCGGACGATCACGTTGCTGGTATCCACANCCCGCTTTTGCATTTCCTCCAGCATGAAGCGGCCGAAAACGTCATCACCACATATGCCAATAAATGCGACCTTCAATCCCAGCCGCGCTGCACCGCAGGCAAAAATCGCCGAGGAGGATCCAATGGTCAGGACAGCCGATCTCACCAGTTTTTCGACCTGGCCAAATTCAGGAATCACATCGCCCGTCAAGATCAGGTCGGGATTGATTTCGCCGGCGACAAGCAGATCGAAGGGAGCATCATGGATCATGTGTGAGGTGTCGGGTTAGTATTGCTTATACCAATCGAATGATGTATTGGCCTGGTAAAAGTCTGTGAAGGGTTTGGCGAGGGCGTGGCATAGAGAAGTCANCCGGGAGAGGCGATGCAATGCAGTCCGGCGCAGGAAGAGCTGGCGCTCAGTGCCTGTCAGCGTCACCGCCTCCTTCCAGACCGCGCGGCCGACCGCGATCCCGCTGGCGCCCGCCTCGCAGGCCGCCGTGACCTGGCGCAGGAAAGTGTCATAGTCCACTGCTGCAGACAGCAGGATCCACGGTGCAATGGAAGCCGAAGAAATCTCCCGGCAGGCTTCCAGCCACTTGGACTCATCCATGTCATTTACCGCGAGAGGAAATTCCGCTTTGAGTACATCCACACGAAGCGGTGTCAGGCGCCGGGCGGTCTCGACGACGACATATCTTTTTTCCTCAGAGGAAAGTTTCTTATTCTCGTCCAGGGAATAGGACAGTGGCTCGAGCATCAAAACCAGGTCCTGTTTAAGGCATTCCTCCGCAACCGCGGCAGTGAAGTTTTCGATCTCACCGGCAGTGGGTGAGTCGGGATGGTAGTAGACCAGCAGCTTGACGGCGCTGGCTCCCATGCGCTTGGCTTTTTCCACCGACCAGCCCGGGATGATCTGCGCATGCCGGGCGGTTGCATCGCCGGTGTAGCCAGTCGATTCCAGGGCAACCACCAACCCGACGCTTCCGGGGATCGCGCGCTGCTCGACTGCCTGGGCGGCAGAGACCTCCGGATCGAGCAGGACGGCTGTTGCCCGTTTTGCCAAGGCAGTTGTAACATCCATCTTGAAGCGTGACAGCTCGTCGTCATTTACGAAGGCAGGATTGGCCTTGCGAAGGTTTTGTCGATGATCCAGCGCCAATGCTGTAAATGTTCCACGTTTGGTGGAAATCTGTTGAAGCCCGCGAAGTTTACCAATGGAGATGGGTTGCATTGTTTATGTTCCAGGTTTAAAGTGTCAGGTGTCAAATTTTGGACGCGAAGGGGATGCGGGCTAGCGATACTCGGGCAACATATTGCCGTGAGCTTCGATCAATTCATCCACCAGAGACCAGATCTGGTCCAGGCTGAGCTCTGCGGCCGTGTGAGGGTCCAGCATGGCTGCGTGATAAATATGCTCACGTTTGCCTGTCAGCGCTGCCTCCACGACCAGGGATTGCACGTTGATGTTCGTCTGCTGCAGTGCGGCGAGATGTGGTGGCATCTTCCCAATTTTGGCCGGCTGGAGACCGTTCTTATCTACAAGGCATGGGACTTCGACACAACAGCCCTGGGGAAGGTTATCGATCAGCCCGTTGTTCGAAACGTTGCCATAAACCACACGCGGGATACCCGTTTCCATGGAGTGAATAATGAGCGATCCGTACTCCTGGCTGCGCTCATAGCGCTGTTCATCCAGCTCGCCGCGTTCCAGGGCTGCCTTGTCCGCCTCCCATTCCGCGATCTGTATCTCGCAGCGCTCGATATATTCATCCAGCGGTATCTCGTATTGCTCGACAAGATCCGGTCGATCGCGTTTGATGAACCAGGGGACATACTCGCTGAAGTGCTCGCTCGACTCTGTGACGAAATATCCCGTACGGCGGAAAACTTCATAACGAACATGGTCGGCAAGATTGCGATAGCGGCGCCCATAAGCTTTGTCTTCCATTGCCTTGCGGACGCGCGGATACAGGTCTTCTCCATTGTGCTCGAACCTGAGGTAGAACGCCATGTGATTGATCCCGGCGCAAATGTAATTGATCTCGCTGTATGGGACACCGATATCCTCAGCCAGAGCTTCCGCCGTTCCCTGCACGCTGTGACACAGACCCACTGTCTTGATCCTGCTGGCGCGGTTGATCGCCCAGGTATTCATGGCCATCGGGTTGACATATTGCAGGAACATCACATCCGGGCAGAGCTCCTCCATATCTTTACAGATGTCGAGGAAAACAGGGATGGTCCGCAGGCCGCGCATGATCCCGCCGATCCCCAGTGTGTCGGCGATCGTCTGGCGGATGCCGTACTTTTTGGGGATCTCAAAGTCGATCACTGTACTGGGCTTGTATCCGCCCACCTGGAACATACTGATGGCATAATCTGCGCCATCCAGCGCGCGGCGGCGGTCAAGTGTCGCCTCAATGGTGGGTTTCGCTTCGAAGAATTCGGCGACCTTGTGCGCCACCACTTCGGAAGTCTGCAGCCGTACCGGGTCGATGTCCATCAAGCTAATGGTGGCATCAGACAGTTCTGGAAAACTCAGGATGTCACCAAGCAGGTTCTTGGCGAAGACCGTACTGCCCGCGCCGATAAAAGCGATTTTTGTCATCGTGTCTCCTCTAGAAAACTTGAAATATGGCTCACCATGGCAGGCCGCACAGGTCAATGTCACCTGCAGGCCAGGGGCGATCCGTCAATTGCAGCGTCATGACACAGGTCTCCAACCTCCGGCGCTGTTGATCCTGCCGGAAATAGAAAAAATCAGAGGCAGTCTGCCAGCGGGAAAGCTCATAGAATGGACGAACCTCCTGGGACAGATCAGCAGCCCGAACGGAACCCGTATTGTATCCCGCATAAAAGATTCGGTCGCGGCAAGTAATAGCGAGCCCAATCCCTGATGCTGGAACTTTGGGTGGGTCGCCATGCCGCCTACACCTGCCACCCAGACCCTTTTGGTCCCTACGGTGATCTCACGTTTTGGTATACATAATTGTGTGATCAGCTGGCCCTGTAAAAAGCCAAGCGCCATCCAACCGGGAACTGCCCACTGAATGGGAGGAAAATCAGGATCTTCTTCAAAGATTATGCCACCAAATGCAAGGCGATCCAGCTCGTCAAATTCACGCTGAAGTTCCGGCGTGAGATCTGCAAGAGGGATGAAACGAATGTCAAGATCGTCCATAAATTCATGTCACCGTTTCACGCCGCTGAAGGCGATCCCTTCAATAAACTGCTTTTGTGCAAAGAAGAATACCAGCAGGAGGGGCAGAATGCTGATCAGCGCACCGGACATCAAAACTGTGAATTTACCGCCATGCGTCATCTGCTGCTGGAAGAAGGCAAGGCCCACAGTCAGCATGGTGTTCGGTACAGATGGCATATACACGAGCGGATGGAGCAGGTCGTTCCATGCACCCTGGAAGGTAAAGATGGCCAGCGCGGCCAGGGCAGGCTTGCCCAACGGCAGATAGATCTTCCAAAAGATCTGGATCAGGGAGGCGCCATCCACGCGTGCCGCGTCGACCAGGTCACGCGGGATGGTCAGGAAATACTGCCGGAGCAGAAATGTACCGAAGGCGCCGCCCCAGAAGGCAGGCAGCCAGAGCGGTACACTGCTGCCGATAAGGTGCAGGTATTTGAAGATAATGAAATTCGGGATGAGGGTCACCTGCGGCGGGATCAACATGGTCAGCAATAAACCGGTAAAGAGAATATTGCGGCCCTTGAACCTGACTACCGCAAAACAAAAGGCTGCCATTGCACAGGTCAGCAATTGTCCAACCGTAATCAGGATTGAAATATAAGCACTGTTCCAAAAGAGCAGAGGAAAATTGAGATTGACGGAGAAAAGCTCTCTGAAATTATCGAGAGTGAAGGTTGGTGGGATGAGCGTTTTAGTGAACTGGTCTCCTGGCAACTTGAAGGAAGTGGAGATCATCCACAAAAAGGGTCCCACCATCAGCACCGCACCCAGGATCAACAGGGTATAGGTGATGCTATCGAGAAGCAGCTTCTGATTTTGTCTCGTCATGTCCTATTCACTCATACACAACATAACGCCGCTCCAGCCAGAAATAGAATGCCATCAATGTCGCCACGATAACAGTCAGCTCAATGGCCTGTGCGCTGGCGCCGCCGTAATTGAAAAAATTCCAGGCATTGCGGTAAATGGAAAAAACCATCACCGGCACCGAACTGTCGCCCTGCGAGCGCCGGGTAAGTATATAAATATAATCATAGGCTTGAAACGCATTAATCGTGGTGATCAGTGTCATGAAGAAAATGCTGGGCGTGATCAAGGGCACGGTAATGCGAAAGAATTGATTCGTCCCATTCGCCCCATCCAGCTCGGCAGCCTCATAATATTCACGCGGGATGGCGGTGAGACCTGCCAGAAAGATGATCATCCCTTCGCCGATCGCACCCCAGATGTTGACGATGACCACCGAGTACATGGCGGTCCCGGTGCACAGCCAGCAGACGGCCTGCATCCCCATCCGCGCAAGAATGAAATTCAGAATACCGGTATCCCTGCCGTAGATCATCTGCCAGACGAGTGCAGTAGCAACAGCCGAGGTCACCGCCGGCAGGAAATATGCCGTCCGGAACAGGCTTAGCCCGCGGATCTTACGATTCAGCAGTACTGCGATCAAGAGTGAGATGATCACCACACCTGGAACATAGAGCGCCGAGAATTTGACGGTATTGGTCAGCGACAGGAGAATCTTTGGATCCTTGAACAGGTCGATGTAATTCTCGAGTCCTGCCCAGGTCGGCGATGTCAACAGGTCCCATTTGGCAAAGCTCAGGACAATCGTCGCAATGACAGAGCCCAACGCGCCAAAGACCAGGCCGATCAGGGTAGGCGTAAGCATTGCCCACAGCCAGAACTTTTCGCGACCAAGTGGCTTAAGACCGTAATCCATAATCATTCCTCACCCCCTTCCCTTGCGGGAAGGGGGCTGGGGGTTGGGTCATTACTTGTTATTCGCCAGCACTTCATCCGCCGCCTGGACAGCCGCATCCAGCGTTGGATCCAATTCTGCTTCCCCGGTCCAGATCGGCGCCATACCATCTCCAATGGCGCTCGACCACTCATCATAGCCTTTGAAGACCGGCTTCATGTGAGCGAACGCCAGGGAATCGAGAAATACCTGTTCGTTGATAGCGGTCGACTGTTTNAGGAACGCATCACTTTTGGCAACATCCTCAAGGACGGGGCAGGCAAAGCCAAGCTCTGCGAGGCGTTTCTGCGCCGGTTCACTCAATACATACTTTAGAAACTCAAACGAGGCATCCGGATTGTTTGAATCCTTCGCCACGACAAACCCGGCGCTGTTCACGCTGGTAGCCTTTCCCGAAGGTCCGGCAGGCATGGGNGCTACATCAAATTTAAAGTTGGTTTCTGCATANCCAGGCACNGCCCAGTGACCGATGGTCGTCATGGCGGCTACACCGGCCAGGAATGGATCGCCGCCATATTCAAGGGCTGCGTTGGCGTCCGGCCAGGATTTATCCACAAACATCATGTCATGGAAGAACTGCCATGCTTTGCGCGCATTCGGCTCGCCTACCAGTGTCTTGGTATGGTCCGGAGAAACGATCTCGCCACCGTTTGCCCAGATGCCTTCGCTCCAGATCAGCTCCATGTCCCACGGGTCGGCATAGAATCCATACTGGGTTGTTTTTCCGTCCGCGCCTACCTTGGTCAGTTGTCTGGCAGCATTGCGCAGGTCATCATACGTCCAATCCGCGGTGGGATACGCCACACCAGCCGCATCGAACATATCCTTGTTGTAGAAAAGGACAACGGTCTGAAAATCGCGCGGAAGTCCGTACATGCCATCCGGAGTCTTATAAGCTTCCAGGGTCTGTGGATACACTCCTTTGAGCAGGTCGGGATTTTTGTCGAGATAGGGCTGCAGGTTCAAAAGCACGCCGCGGCTTTGATAGTCCAGATAGAGAGGCGCATCCATGGCGAACACATCCGGCGGGGTGTTGGCCGAAAGCAGAGTCTTGAGCTTCGTCCAGTAGGAGTCCCAGTCAGAAACCTCGACGTTGACCGTAATGTTCGGATTTGCCTGGTGGAAATCAGCCACGATCTGTTTCCAGACTTCCAGTTCAGCCGGGTCGCCCCACATCATCATACTGATCGTTACCGGCTCGTTGCTGCCCCCGGATGATTCGCTCGCAGCTGTCGGCGCAGCACGCCCGCCACAGGCAGACAGCATCAAGGAAAGGATCACAATCATGCTCAAAATCAAGGGAAATCGCTTGGTCATCTTTCTCTCCTTTTGAAAATGAATCGACAGATCACAGATGCAAAGGATTATTCGTGCTCACCTCCTAGAGGTCCAGCTTGACAACGGCAGTCAGGTTATTAGGTCGATCGGGATTCATTCCCTTCGTTACCGAGCGGTAGAATGCCATCAATTGCAAAACAGGCAGGTATAGGACGCCTCGGATAGTTTCCGGAAGTCCAGATGCGAAGGAAACATCCGCATCCCGCTCCCCGAGGCTGAGCACCGCGCCCCCCAGCATTTTCATCTCTGACAGCACCTTCGCTTCGTGGGTACGATTCGCATCTGAAAGCATTCCCACGACGAGGGCCTTATCATTCACCATGCTCATCGGTCCGTGGCGGAACTCAAGGAAATGGAACGGTTCACTGTGAGTCAAAGTCATTTCCTTCATTTTGAGGTTGACCTCGCATGCCAGCCCATAGCGGCTGCCGGAGCCCAGGAAATAAAACCGGTCGAAATCAAGGTTAGATCCCACTTCCATTGCAAGGGTCTCATATCTTTCGATGAGCCGGCTGCCCACCTGTGGCAATTCCAGCATGGCACCAAACAGCTCATTCCTCCCAGCCATGCGTGCGCTCACGGCATCTGCCGCGACAAACATCGACGCAAAGGAACGGGTCTGCGCCACCGATTCCTCCTGGCCTTTATCGATGACGATGTTCACATCCGCCAGGCGTGAGAGAACTTCGTTGTAATTGCTGATGACCAGTACATCACCGCGTTTCTCCCGCCTGAATTTCTCCACTGCCTTCACCGTTTCCGTTGTGGTGCCTGAGCGGCTGATGGCAACAAGCAGGGTCCTTTGGCTGGTTAATACGGTTTGCGAATTGAAGAGAAGCTCTCCACCCGGGACCGCACGGGCGGCGCGACCTGTCAGCTCCTGGTAAAGTGTCGATGCTGCCCGGGAGAGATAATAGGTCGAGCCGCAGCCGGTGAACAGAACCTGCCCGTAATTCTCTGCTTCGGGTAAGCTTGTTCCACGCACAAGCTCAATTGCCTGCGCCCAGGCTTCTGTCTGTGATTTGATCTCGTTGTAAGTGTGATAGTTTGATGCCTGCATGATTGTCATCTATAGTCCTATGGGATACGAAGCACTTTCTTGGCATTTTCTGAATAGACTTTTTTCAACACGTCCTCAGGCAGATACAAGCCGCAGACGTACCAGCGTCCCTGCAGGGGAACTTCGCTTGTGTTGTAGTTGAAATATTCATCGTCTGTCTCCAGGAAACGATAGGAGAGGCGGTATTCGTCCAGGTTGGGACCGGCATCCAGTCCGAATAAAATACGATCCTGATATTTAATAAAAAACTGCCGGGCAGTGTATGGCTGGCGGCCCAGCTCGCCAATCCTTGCGGAAATATCGATGTAATAATTCGGGCATTCGTCCAGCATCTTTCCCACCCAGCCAAGATTTTCTCCATAGCAGCCCACATGCGCCCCAATGAAAGTTGTATTCGGATGGCGTTTCACAAGATTTCGAAGCCCATTTAGGATATGCATGAAGGCCGGATACGGCGGACTGGTAAATGCCCAGTCTGGATGCTCGCCGATCTCCTCCCAGCGCTCGTTGGTCTCATCGATCGGATCAAAGAATGCGACCGGATCGGCGACGTGGATCATCACAGGCAGGCCCAGTTCCCCGGCTGTTTCCCAGATCGGGATCAGCCTTTCATCATCCACATCCACAAGCTTATCGTTGTGATCTTCCACGTGCAGACCAAGAGGCTTCCAGATCTTCAACCCTTGGGCGCCACGTTCCTTTTGTGCCCGCAATCTTTTTGCCGCCCATTCCGGGAAAGCATCGCCCATATTGCGCCACCTGAACCATTCCACGCCACCGAAGATCTGGAATCGATCGGGGGCGGCATTTTTGAAATAATCGAGATGACCGCCAAGGATCTCCTCTCCCCAGCCTCCATCAAGATCCACATAGTGTGTGACACCAGCTTCGTCGAGCCGGTCCAGCAACTCGGAGAGTGGCTTATGATCCCATCCCCCACCAAAGGGTTCGGCAAGATGATTGTGAGCATCGACAACCGGGAAGCGTGGGCGGTCGACACGCGTCGTCTTTGTGACAAGCTTCGATCGAGGGTGAAAATCTTTAAGCAGCATGGACCTCCAGGAGCAGTCGCGCAAACCTTAACAGAATGCTTTGCAGCAGGCGTAACCTATGCAATCACTATCTGAATACGCTTTTTCCTTAATGAGAGCAGGAACTTTTTATCCGCGTTTGCATCGGTGACGAGAGTTTTCATCACATCAAGCGGGGCGAGCATGGCAGTGGACACACGATTGATTTTCGAATAATCTGCCACAATGATGACTTCACGACCTACTTTCAGGATGGCACGATCTGTCAGCGTTTCCGGTAAATAGTCATTGGTCAGGCCGTGTTCCAGGCTCAGGCCGCGGGTTCCCATAAATACCCTGTCCACACGCAGCTCTGCCAGTGCCTGTTCAGTGATGTGGCCGATAAAGGAAAGCTCACTCTCACGAAGCATGCCCCCCAATGAAATGACCGTAATTCCCTTCTGTCCGGCCAGCACGTTCAGCACCGGGAGGGAATTTGTGACCACGGTCAGTTGTTTGCGCTCACGCAGGTTACGCGCCACTTCCAACACGGTTGTTCCCGAGCCCAGAAAAATCGCTTCTCCATCCCTGACCAGGCCTGCGGCAGCCCGCCCAATACCCTCCTTCTCATCGGCCTGTTCGGTCTTTCTCTCCAGGATGGGAAGCTCAGGAGGGGCCTTCTCCACGGCCATCACTCCGCCGTGGACCCGCTGCACTTTTCCCTGGGAAGCCAGGGTCTCCAGATCACGGCGCGCCGTGGCCTCGCTGATCGAAAACTGTTCCACGATCTCCGCCACGCTGAGCCGTCCCTGCCGTCCAAGAAGGGAAAGGATCTGTCTTTGTCGTTCTGGGGTCGGTGTAAAATCAGTCATAAGCAATCACAATCGCTCATAAACCATCATAGCACTATTTCAGCTTTTTTCAAGAGGCGGTTTAAAAAAGAGATGCCTGNNCTCAGGCATCTCCAAGTCTCCTTCTTTTCGGATGATCGTAACAAAATATTCAATAAGAAAAAGACTTCATCACTCCAGGATATTCCTGCCAGTCTGTTTTTTCTTGTCGTCAATCAATCTATCGATCTTGGAACTGAAGTAACGGCCACCCTCATGGAGGGTCCGAACCGCAGTAACAAGCTCCTGACCGGCTGCATCCTTGAGCACGAATCCAGATGCCCCGGCCTGTACTGCATGCCTTACATGCTCCTCCGTATGATAAATGGTCAGCATGACGATCCTGGTCTTGGAACAAATCTCACAAATGCGCCGGGCTGCCTCGATCCCATCCATGCGGGGCATGGAAATATCCAGCACCGCGATATCCGGACACACGTTCCTTGCCTGCTCCACTGCTTCCAATCCATCTGCCGCCGTGGCTACAATCTTGATATCCCTGCGCTTCAAGAAGATAACAGAGGGCATCGCGAACAAGGATATGGTCATCCGCCAGGAGAACTTTTATCATGAGCGTCCTTCTTCTTCCGCCTTACTCTCACCGTTATTTTCGTACGGCAGGTAGGCTTCAATTCGTGTGCCCTTGGAGGGGATGGATGAAATTTTCAATGTTCCCCCCACAGCCTCGGCGCGCTCCCGCATCAAAATCAACCCATGACCGCTGCGGCCATTTGCCGGCACATGCCAGGATTGAATTCCCACGCCGTTATCTTCAATGGCCAGGAGCAAGGTTTCATCATCACATTGCAGGGACAGGTTTACGTGATCGGCATGCGCGTGGCGGGCGATATTCAAGAGCGCCTCCTGGGCTATCCGCAGGATCGTCATTTCCAGCCCGGCACCCAAATGAGGGAGAATCCGGCTTGACCTGTCAAACTCAACATGGATGCCATACCTGGCCTCAAACTTCGTCAGGTAGGCATGCAGGGCTGCCTCCAGACCATATTCATCCAGAACAATGGGGCGCAGATCAGACATCACATCCCGAACGATGGAAATCATTTCGGTCACCAGCTTGATCGAGTCCGCAAGGCGGGCAGTGATATGCCCGGTTGCCTGGCTGGCAAGCTGGTCGCTGACGATGGTCAGATTGAGGTTGAGAGCTGTCAGCGTCTGACCGACGCGGTCGTGCAATTCCCGGGCGATGGCGCGCCGTTCCTCCTCCTGAATATCGACCAGCCGCTGAGACAGGATCTGGAGACGCCTGCGGCTTTCGAACAATGCCCAGTTGGCAGACTGCAGTTCAGCAGTCCGCGTTTCGACACGGCTCTCCAGTTCCTGGTTTAGCATCTGCAGGGCCTCTTCTGCCTTTTTGCGCTCGGTGATATCCACCACAATAAAAACTGCTGATTGAGGCTTGTCCACTTCGTCCAGGATCGGGGAAGCACTGACGTTTACCCAAAGAATCGAGCCATCCTTGCGGATAAATCTCTCCTCCAGGTGAAAGGGCTTGCCCTTTTCCCGCAGCCGCTCAAATAATCTCCTACTNTCCTCGATATCCTCTGGATGGNTATATTTCCAGATCACTTCATCTGCCAGATCCGATTCAGTACAGCCTAACATTTCACAGAANGCCTGGTTGACAAANAATGACCTGCCCTGGATATCTGCACGTACGATTCCAGCGGTTGCCTGGTTGATGATGGCCCTGAAACGCTGCTCTGATTCTCCCAGCGCTTTTTCAGCCTGTTTTCGTTCCGTGACATCCATGGTGATCACGATGGCATGCCCGGAAGGATCGTCCATGACTGCATGCTGGGTCCAGTAGATCCGGCCGTTATGCTCGGTCTCGTAACTGATGGTCTCCCCTTCGAAGGCGCGATGGAACCGGGCTTCCATCTTGGCAGCCACCTCCCGGTCGAAGATCTCCTGTACCGTATGTCCCTCGATCATTTCCTTGGAGACACCGAAATTATCTGCGATCAGCCCTTCAGCGATCACGTAGCGCAGGTTCCGATCCACCACAAATATTCCGCCGCGCGGGATGCTGCGCGCAATTGCCCGGTACAGGGCTTCACTTTCCTGAAGTCTCTGTTCCGCCAGTTTTCGATCGGTGATATCCAGCCAGGTATTGATGGCAGCCACGATATTTCCCTGGACGTCATGTATCGGCGCAGCATTGACCAGGACCGGAAGCTTGCGCCCATCAGCCGTCTCGATCACAAATTCCTGATTCCGGACCTCCTCGCCAAAATGGCTGGCCCGGTAAAGAGGCATTTGCTCCGGTGGGGTTAATTCCGTATTCTGGCTGGGAAGGTAAATCTTTAGATTTTCGAGGTCCACCATCGAGGGCGAGCCATTGTTTGTGGCGTTCCTCTGCAGGTTCATCTCCAAACCGTGATGGCTGATCCGCGCAATGGGGAAATCCGGTGGGCCTCCTGTGACTGCCAGCCCGACAGGAATATTTCCGAGGATGGCCTCGAGCATTCTGCGGCCCTCACTCTCACGCTTCAACAAGTGCACGTATTCGGAAAGCAATCCATATAACACACCGAGGTGCCCGCCTATCAACACGAGCCGGTGCACGTACCACCAAAGGTCATATCGCTTTCCTCCCAGAAGCACGATCATACAGACAAAAACCAGCGCCATTTGGGGTAAAGTAATGAAACCAACCAGCCTGTCTCGCGAGCGCTGGTAATACAGGATGGAATAGGTGCTGCCCAGCACGAACAAACACAGGAGAAAAGCAAGCCAGACTCTTTGGAGATACGCAGCCACGCCATTGCCATCCACTAAGCACCGGCAGATTTCCTTCCAGAAGAATGGATAAGCCAAAGACAATTGCGGCAACGATAAGAAAGGCAAAAACCAGCTTGAGCCATTGATTTCCCGGCAGGCTATGCCGGTTGGGCCATGGATTCAATATGGCGGCCAGCAAAAATCCTTCCAGAAATGTGAGATCAACCAGAGCAATCCAGGCAGACGTAGTTGCCAGGTGTCCGATAATCGGATCGCCGTTGGGCAGCAAACCGGGCCAGGTGAGAGCATAGAATATCTGGCCCAGACTATAGACCAGATAGCCACTTCCCACCCAGAACGAGACCGGATCCCTTAGGACCTGGTAACGGCCAAGTGCCACATAACCGATCAGAATGGCGATCAGCGAGATGAATGAACCGACCAGCGGAATATACCAGGGTGCGGACGCCAAAACGGGTCCGGTACCCCAGATCGCTGCCGTACCCCAAACCAGTATGGCCAATAAGAACCCAACGCCCAGGATCGCGATCAGTAACCGATCGTTTTTCGCCTGAATGGCTTTGGCAGTATTCATTTTCTGGCTGCCTGATATCTCTCTGCCAAGTTCCATACCTTCCCGGCCTTCCAGGTCAATCATTTGACTTATGAATCCCGTATTTGCACTTGTTAACCATTATTGCAAAGGTTCTCCATTCAGGACTGGCCATTCACCAAGAAAAACGATAATCCCGCTCACAAATTACGTCTTTGATCATCCTTCAGCGATTGCTGCAACACCGAAACGGCGTTTGATCCAGGAGGGCGGCTGGTAGGCAAATAGGATGGTGAGCGCCGCGCCCAACCCGATCAGGCGGCTGACAATTTGCCACCAATCCTGCGTTGAGAGGCCTGAAATCCCAGCAAGGAATGAGCTCAGAAACCAGATGATGATGCTCCACGAAACCAGAAGGATTCGATACCTTTGCGTTTTTGCCTTTACCCGAAAAAAAAGCATGAAATATGCCAGGCTTCCAAGGATCTGTGGAAATAAAAGTAGGAGAAATGCAATGATAAAAAGAGGACCTCGGATTACATTTTGAAACTGTAGGGATGTATTCCAGCGATTTATCGTAACCCCCACCGGGTCGCCTGCCTCGACAAAGTAAACAAGCAGGCCATAGTAGAAAAAATAAAATATTCCCACCGCCCAGATTATGCTGGTTTTCCCTGTATAGAGATACAACAGGTAGAACATCAAACCCATGAGGGCGACACAAGTTGTCAGAAGATTAATGATGGTGATCGTTATGAAGAGGGGCAGGCCAATCTTCCCCACTGCGCCAAGCAAGCTAAGAACGCCGCCTGAAAGGGTCGCAAGTGCAAGTGCATACCACCATGTCACAAACATCAGCCAGGCCATACTCGCTCCTGAGGAATTTTGTCGACGGCGGCTGAGTACACGACCCACATAGAAATAAATCGCCGCACAAAGAAAAGAAAGGGTTGCCCCAAAAAGCAGTGTTGGCTGGATCATGAATTCTCCTGTCAAATCAAATCAGTCGCGCGGTCGGCAATAGTCGTCTTTTGGTGCTGGGCTTCCACTTCAGCCTGAATTACCGGCTGCTGCCTGCCTTCCACGGGTGCCAGCGTAAAGTAAAACGTGGCGCCTTTGCCCGGCTCTGAGTCAACCCAGATATGGCCACCATGTCTCTCGGTGATTTTCCGGCAGATGGCTAATCCAATGCCGGTCCCTGGATAATCGTCCCGGCTGTGCAGGCGCTGGAAGATGATGAATACCCGTTCGGTATACTGCGGATCAATGCCAATTCCATTGTCGCGGACAAAGAAGAGCCAGCGCTCACTCAGCTGTCTTGCACCCACATGGATGCGAGGCGGCTCCTTGCTGCGAAATTTAATGGAGTTGTCAACAAGGTTTTGAAGCAGTTGTACCATCTGTTCATCGTCTCCCATCACCACCGGCAGGACGTCATGAGTGATAGCACCCCGACAATCATCAATAATGGGCTGATAAGTCTCCATGACCTTATCAAAGACCTTCTCCATTTCGATGGGAGACATTTCCCTGCCGCTTGCGCCAACTTT
>JGI20214J51088_10001402_pt1 | contig 16479 bp, 9 predicted proteins | sample WetSurMetagenome_FD_51088 | JGI IMG/M metagenome (IMG submission 51088) | reverse complement strand
GTTATGGGTGACTGGCCTGGTCTGAATGATTATGAAGGAGCGACATTATTCATAGGTACTAAGGGAAAAGCCGCCTGCGGCTGGGGTGGACGGAATCCAATACTTTTACCGCTGTCAAAGAATAAGGACATAAATATTCCAAAGAAATATCCGCGTGTCGATGGTGATATGGATGGTCATTGGTGGCAGTGGATCGATGCCTGCATTGCAGGTTATGGAAATGCTGAAGTTGATTCTCCATTCGTCGGATATGCCGGTCCGCTTACAGAAACAGTATTAATGGGCAATTTGCTGCTGAGATGTTTCAATATTCAGAAAAAGATTACAAGAAAAGATCCTGTTTATGGGGAAATGGAAGGTATGGTCTTCCCTGGTCGTTATATATCATATAAGTGGGATGGTGCAAATATGAGGATAACTAATTTTGAACCGGCTAACCAGTTTGTCAGAAGAGAATATAGAAAAGGCTGGGGCGAAATAAAACTATAAAAGATTTCTCGCTAAGACACAGAGACGNACAGTAAAATTTTGCGACTTAGCGACTTTGCGTGATATACATAGAAATACAAACTTNTTGAAGCAGATAATTATTAATTTCTCGCTAAGACGCAGAGACGCAAAGAAAGATGTTGANAGCTAAAGTCTTTGCATTATAAAAACTCTGAAATGACTGAAAACGAGCTTTCAAAAATAATAGTAGATGTTGCTTTCAGAGTCCATACGAATTTGGGACCTGGCCTACTCGAGTCGGTATATGAAGAAATTTTGTATTACGAATTTATTAGACTGGGATTGAATGTCGAACGTCAAAAGGCAATTCCCGTAATATGGGCGGCCTAAAAATGGAGTTAGCTTTCAGAGCTGATTTAATAGTTGAAAACAAGGTAATAATTGAATTAAAATCTGTCGAGATACTTTCTCCTGTGCATCCAAAACAACTTTTAAAATACCTTAAAATCACTGGTCTTAAACTTGGATTATTAATCAATTTTAATGAGGCATTGATCAAGAATGGGATTACCAGAATAGTAAATAATTTATAATTTCTCGTTAAGACACATTGATTCAAAGAAAAATTTTGCGACTTAGCGTCTTTGCGTGAAAAACATAGTAATACAAACTCATTATTGAAGAAAATAATATATAATGACTCAAACGAGCTATCGGTGAAAACTGCTGAACTGATAGCAGGTATTATAAATGATAAACCGGATGCGTTGCTTTGTTTTCCTGCAGGTGAAACTTCTGTCGGAACTTTCAAACATCTGATTGAGCTAAATAAAAACGGGCAAATCAGCTTCAGACGATGCAAAATTGTCGGATTGGACGAATGGGCTCATCTGGGGATGATGAAAAATGAAAATTGTTTCTCTTTTCTGAGAAAGCACTTATTTGATCATATTGATTACTCTGATGAAAACCTGTGCTTTTTTGATGGAGAATCTGCTGACCTGAAGTATGAGTGTCAGAAGACTGACGAATTCATTAAAGAAAATGGTCCTATTGATATGATTTTGCTTGGTGCCGGGATGAATGGCCATCTTGGATTAAATGAACCAGGCACTTCCTTCGATCTTTATTCTCATATAGTCGACCTTGATGATACTACAAGGATTGTAGGCCAGAAGTACTTCTCGGGTAATGTAAATCTTTCATCCGGTGTTACCCTTGGTATAAAGTACATTATGGAGGCCGGAACTGTAATTCTTCAGATAAGCGGATCAAGGAAAGCTGAAGTGGCCAGGCGATTGGTTGACAGTGAGGTTTCAACCGGATTTCCGGCCACTGTGATTAAATCACATTTGAATTCTTTCCTGCTTCTGGATAAGGAGGCCGCCAGGTTATTCTAAAAAAAATGTATGTGAATGAGAGAATAAAAAACGCAGTTGCTGCCCTGACTGATCAGCTTGACCACAACAAAACTGTCAATTCAGAGGCAGTTCTTGGTTTTGATGCATGTATCGATAATATCGCGAAAGTTGTTAAAAATCATAATGATAATACCGGTTCAGTTTATTTTGACAGAAGCAATGAGTTTGGGGAATTCCTGATTGGCCTGGAGAACAGAAGCTCAGGGGTTGAAATTTCTACAAAGTTATCCAAGCCCGGGGGCAACATGGTAATCATGGCAAATGCACTTGGGAAACTTGGAATCAAAACTGACTGTATCGGAACTTTTGGACTTCCTGAGATACTGCCTGTTTTCCGTACTATGTCCGGAAACTGTTCCCTTATTACCATTGGTGAAACAATTACTGCCACTGCTCTGGAATTCAACGATTCTAAAGTGATTATGTTTGATCCCGGCCCTTATAATGAACTTACATGGAAAGGGATAAAGGAGATTCTGGGGATCGAAANGATATTAAAGCTGTTTTCCGGTAAACAGCTAGTCTCATTTCTTAACTGGAGCGAGATAGAGCACACTTCACAGATATGGGAAGGGATCATTGAGGAGATTTTGCCTTATATTCCAAAGACGGCCTCAAAGCCATATTTTTTTACTGATTTCGCCGATTGTTCGAGGAGATCAGAAAAAGAGATTCAATCTGCGATCGCTCTTTTAGGCAGATTCAGGGATTATTTCAAGGTTACAATAAGCCTTAACAGGAATGAAGCAAAGTTGATTGCCATGGCACTTGGGGTTTCAACTGATTGTTCTGATGAACAGTTTATCAGATCACTCTTTAGTTCAGCTAATTCTGATATAGTTTGTATTCACAGGACGGAAGATGCACTTGCCTTTGACGGGCATGAATTTGAAAGGTATGGCACTTTTTTCTGCAGTGACCCAAAAATACTTACAGGGGGAGGAGACAATTTCAACGCAGGTATTTGCTACTCGATGCTTCGAAAATTTGATCTGTTCCAGTCTTTAATAGTTGCCAATGCTGTCTCGGGATTTTATGTACGGACGGCAACCAGTCCTGATGTTAACAGCCTGATTGATTTTTTAAAACAAAATATCTGATAGTTTACCGGAGAATCTTAAAGACCTGAAAAGGATCGTTGCTTCTTGCAGCAATAATTAAGCGTCCGCCGGCTGTCGCAATCTCCATAATATCACGTATCTCTCCTTCAAGCCTGAATCCTGATTCCCTTGCAGGAATATTTATGAAGCCGCCCTTGCCATCACCGGCCAGAAATGAACCGTAACTTGCGTCGTAACGTCCAACTTCAGGCTTTACATTAAAAAGGTTACCTCCCAGAAGAAGATCAGTTTTACCATCATTATTGAAATCTCCGGTCTCAGCAGCATAAACAGGTGAGAACTGAGCTTCAACCGGAAGTGGGTTGATAGAAAAATGTCCGGTTCCGTCATTGAGGAAAACTGAAGTTTCCATTAAATAAGCATCAAGATGAATAGAATTCTTAAGCTGTTCCGGTGTGAACATATCAGTAATCTGCTGATCCCTATACATTTCATACTTGGGATACTTCTTTTCGAGCGCTGGTATCTGTCTTGTCAGGTCGTGTTTAAGGGCAAGGGGATATGATTTGTCGCCATCAAAAACACAAATAATCTGTTCGGCTGTTCCATTAAGGTCAAAATCATTAACATACATGCTCACTGGTTTTTCAGGCGAAGCTTTAAACCTTGAATTTAATCCATGATTTCCTGCAACAAAGTCGATATCGCCATCTGAATCAAAATCACCTGAAGCCAGGCAATTCCACCAGCCTTCGGTTTTTAAAGTGCCAAAAGCATTTGCCTTTATCTTGAATTTTCCGGCTTCATTTATAAACACTTTTAATGGCATCCATTCTCCGGCAATAATCATATCCATATCTTTATCACCGTCAACATCTGCCCACAGCATATCACGGATCATTCCAATATTCTTCAGTTCCGGAGCGATCTGAGATGAAACATCAGTAAAATTGCCTTTCCCGTCGTTTTCTAGTAAGTAACCGTTTACTGGTACCCCATACAAAAACGGCTTCAGTCTTATTCCAACAAACAATTCGATCACCCCGTCATTATCAAAATCCTGTGGTCTGACGCATGAAGAGCTTTCATATTTACCGGCAGGAAGTACCTGCGGGGATTTGACCAGGTGCCCTTTACCGTCATTGATATATAACCTGTCCGATAAAGCCGATGAGCTTTCTGGGAATTCATTGCTTCCGCTGGCAACATACAGATCCAGAACTTTATCACCGTCTGCATCAAACATTGCACAATCAATATCCTCAGAAATTTTGTCTTCTTCAAAAAGGGATTTTTCAACAGAATCAAAAGAACCATCCACATTCTGTATCATAAGGGATCCGGGCTGACCTTTTGCACCACCTGCATATATATCGTCAAGACCATCCCCGTTAACATCACCCTTACAAATCCTTGTCCCTTCTGTTGATATCATATTGTAAAGTAATCTATCCACTTCAAAGTCATTGAAATCATCTTCCTTATGGATAAAATCAGAACGTTTTTCAGCGGTAATGTCTTTAAAAAGGAGATCTTCTGAAAGAAGGGTGTGTGGCAATTTTATTGACATCTTAACAGCGTCCTTCTGACTTAATTTCAGGATCTGATCAGCCTTGACGTTTGTAAGCAGCGTAACACGGTCATCAGGCCATTGAACAATCAGCGAGTCGACGACAGTGATCGGACCGAGCCCAAGGTTGGGACGCGGATCGCTTGTCGACAGATACCCGCGCATGGGCATCTGTTCAAGATAAATGAATGTGCCATTATGTATTGCAGTGATCTTTGAGCCGATTGCAGAAGTATTTCCGGGTTCACCATTCAGGATTACTTTCAGAAAATGATTATCAGGAAGTTGATTATCGCTTTCATTACGGTATATGAACATTGGCATATTTGCATTGTTAACAACGAGATCCAGATCACCGTCATTATCCAGATCGCCATATGCTGATCCATTTGAAAAACTGGGTGTGCCAAGGCCCCACTTCTCTGCCAGGTTGACAAAGGAGTAATTTCCATTATTCTTAAACGCGTAACTTGGAATCTTAACCGATGGAATGGCATCAATGAGTGCTTTGTAGTCGACCTTATTTCCTGTAATAATCGACATTGCCATATCGCGGTTTGAGAAATACTGAAGGTAATCCTGGTCAGTCAGATCCTTGTAAATGCCGTTAGCAACAAAAAGATCTTTAAGGCCGTCATTGTCAAGGTCCATTATCAATGCACCCCACGACCAGTCGGTAGCATTGACGCCTGCCAGACGTCCTATCTCACTGAAAGTCCCGTCGGTATTGTTAAGCTGAAGCATATTCCGGGTAAACTGGTGGTGGTAGCCATTTTCAACAGCCGATTTGTAACCCTCCCAGTTGTCAAATGTGGTTTTTGTTTTCATGCGGTCATTATGTTCCGGAACCATATCGGTTGCAAAGATCTCCGGATAATGATCATTATTTATATCNGCCATATCTGCNCCCATTGAGGCAGCAGANATCGATCTCATCATTTGGGGAAGTGTTTCCCTGAATGTCCCGTCATGGTTGTTAAGGTAGATGTAATCCCGTTCAAAAAAATCATTTGAAACATAAATATCCATCCATCCATCCTGATCAATATCTCCGACGGTAACACCTAATCCAAACCCAATCACACTTCCGTAAATGCCTGCCTTCACACTGACATCAGTAAATTTGTTGTTATCATTTCTGAAAAGCTTGTCACCGCCAACCGAATCCCTTTTAAGCCGCTGATTGTCCTTAAGATTGAAGCTACCGATAGCCTTTGATGAGTTATTGAGAAGGTACATGTCAAGGTCGCCATCCTTATCATAATCAAAGAAGACTCCATTTGTCGAGTAGCCTGTGTCATCAAGTCCGAATTCCTTTGCATTTTCAGAAAATGTAAGGTCTCCGTTATTAATAAACAATTCATTACGACGGTCATCCCCCTCCAGATTGCCCGAGTTGCATACGTAAATATCCGTCCATCCATCACCGTTGACATCCGCAAAAGATGCTCCTGTGGCCCATTTACCTTTCCCGCCTATACCTGCTTTATCAGAGATATCTTCAAATCTGAAATCTCCCTTATTCAGGTACAAAACATTCGTACCCATATTTGAGGTCAGGAAAATATCAATGAGACCATCATTATTAATATCCCCTAATGCTACGCCGCCTCCATTGTAAAAATTACGATATGTATAAATATTGAATTTTGTTTTCAGCTGAATATCATAATCAAGATGATTGATAAAATCAGCATTCGTGACAGATGAGGGCATCAGAGTAAATAATTCTTTGTCAGAACTTCCGGGTTGATTCCTGCAGCCAACTGCAGCAAGGCAAACCAGCGCAATCAGGAAAATGCTTTTGGATCTGTCGGACCGGAGTTTTGCANCCATTCCTTTATTCTNATTTTTTAATACTGTCGACGGCAGGTTTTACTGTCTTTAAAGAATCAATGAGTGGTTTTGCAACCGACATATCGGTAAAAACAGCCCAGACATTCATGTCATTTTCCTTAAATATTGTAATGCGGCGGTTCCCGCTTAGCTGGACATATGCAGGCCCTCTTTCAGGATGATCCACTTTCATGAAATTATCACCGTACTTTTTCTTATACCATGTCAGGACATCGGCCTGCAGGCTGTCGGCTGACAACTTTTTATTCCACGGGGCCCAACCGGTATAAACAAACCGGACAGGCATCTCTGATATCTTTCCATCAATAAAATTCGGATAAAAGTTCATTGTCCCTGTGTAATTCAACTCATTCTTTAACAAGTATTCAACCGTTGTATTTTTTGGACCTTGTTTTATAAGACCTTTTTGGTTAAGCTGCCAGCAGTGGGTGTAGAAATCCTTTTCAGGCATTCCCAGGTATAGTCCAAGAAACAGGGAATCATTTCTTACTCCGCTTGCAAGCTCATGCTTTAATTTTCTGTCGTACTTTGATTTTGGAGAACAGCCGGATAAAACAAAACCAATAAATATCAACAGCGTCAATAACCCTACAATACTCTTTTTCATCTCCTGTTTTAAAATTTATAAAATTGTAAATAATCATTGTTTCGTGCAACTGCAATTANCCTTTCTTTCCCGATTTTTAGCTGCTTCAGGTCCCGGATTTCCCCCCTGTTGAAAAAACCGGATAGGGAGGGGGAGAGGGATTGCCATTTTCCTTCCCCATTACCTTTGAGAAAAAGGCCATTAGATGCAGCGTATATTCCTGTCTGAGGCTTGGCCCTGTACTGATTTCCCCCGAGAATAATATCACATTTGGAATCATTGTCATAATCATCCGCATCAATTGCATAAACAGGGGAAAACTGAGCCTCATCGGGAAGCGGAACAATTTTAAATGTACCATTTCCCTGATTCATCATGACAGAGCTCTTCATTAGTTTAGAGCTTAGAATGATTGACTTGCCCAGTACTTCCGGTAGAAAAAGGTCCTCAATGGCCTGATCGGAATAATCGACATATTTCGGATATTTTGACGCAAGGGAAGGNATCTGTTTTATAAGATCATCCCTTGTGGACACCGGATATGATTTGTTTCCGTTATATGTGCAAATTATCTGCTCTACGGTTCCATTAAGATCGAAATCATTCACATACATTGTTACCGGTTTCGAGGCGGAAGCTTTAAAAAAGGAATTCAATCCATGATTACCAAGTATAAAATCAATATTCCCGTCATTATTCAAATCCTTTGCTTTAATTACATGCCACCATCCCTCTGTATTCAGTAATCCGGATTGTTCCGATCTATCCGTAAAGGTTCCTTTGTCATTAGTGAAAATTTTTACCGGCATCCAGTCGCCCGTGATAACCATGTCAGGATCTCCGTCATTTTCGATATCAGCCCATGTCATATCGGTTATCATTCCTATTCCAATCAGGCCAGCTGCCTTTTCTGAAGTGACGTCACTGAATTTTCCATGCCCATCATTTTCAAGAAGATACCCATTTGCAGGCACCCCGTATGAAAATGGCTGCAGACGTATACCAACAAACAGATCGATATCTCCGTCACCGTCAAAGTCAGCAGGCTCCACACAAGAGGTACTCTCATATTTACCTGCAGGCAGAATCTGTTCCGATCTGACGAAATTGCCCTTTCCGTCGTTTAAATACAACCTGTCAGTCAGTGCTGAAGAGCTAGAAGGAAATTCATTTCCGCCACTGGCAATATACAGGTCGATATCCCCGTCATTATCGGCATCAAAGAAGGCACAGTCTGTATCTTCCGATATTTTGTCAGCTTCAAATAGCTTTTCATTTGTTCTTATAAATCCGTCTTGTTTGTCCTGCACAAACAATGCTCCCGGGCTATCCTTTGCACCACAAATAAAAAGATCTCCCAATCCGTCGTTGTTTACATCACCTGCAGCAAAACGGGGGCCTTCATTTGATATCATCTGAAACAACAGCCTGTCTCGTTCAAAATCCACAAAATCATTCTCATTATGTTTAAAATCAAGGCCTTTGATCTTTTCAATCTTGCTGAAAACTGATGCAATCTCTATCTTTAGGATTTCCGGACAATTTTCCGATTCATCCTTTTCTTTCAGAGCAAGAAGCTGGTTTGCTGCAACATCCCTGAGTATAGTGCATCTCCCGTCGGGCCAGTTGACTACCATTGAATCAATTAAAGCGGATTCTCCGAGTCCGAAATGGAGCCGNCAGTCAACACTTGACTGGAATCCGCGGGTCGGAATAAGCTCCTGATAATTAATTTTCCCGTCATAATNCAGTGTAATACCGGCCCCGATTGCANNTGTATTTTTATCTTCACCGGTAAGACTGACTGTCAGAAAATTAGCTTTGTCATTTTGTACCGTTTCATTTTTGTATACAAAGGGAGGCATATTGACATTATTCACAACGAGGTCAAGATCACCATCATTATCAAGGTCGCCATAAGCTGCACCGTTTGAAAATGATGGTGTATTCAATCCCCAGGAGGATGAATAATTTGTAAATGTCAGATCACCATTGTTATGGAAGGCGTAATTAGGTATTTTAACCGAAGGTATCATTTCAATAAGTCTGAGTATAGCTGATTCTTCGGTTTTTATCATTGACCTCATTATTGAAGGATTGGAGTAGATATTAAGAAAGTCCTGGTCAAGCAGATCCTTATAAATTCCGTTTGCAACATAGATGTCTTTCCATCCGTCGTTGTCAAGGTCCATAATCAGGGCTCCCCAGCTCCAGTCGGTTGTACTTACACCGCTGAACCGTCCGATTTCACTGAATGAATTGTTTTTGTTGTTCAACTGAAGCACATTTCTTGCAAATTGATGATAATATCCGCTCTTAAACTTCAGCTGATAGGTATCCCATGTATCGAAAAGTACTTTGGTTTTAAGTCTAGTATTATCTTCCGGAGTCATCTCTGTAGCGTAAATCTCAGGCCATGCATCATTATTGATATCTGCCATATCTGCCCCCATCGCGCCCTGGCTTATCTCAGTCATCTGATTTTCAAGCGATTCAGTAAAAGTACCGTTTTTATTGTTAATGTACAGGTAGTCGCGTTCAAAGAAGTCATTCGATATGTAAATGTCAGGCCATCCGTCGCGGTTGACATCACCGACATTTACTCCAAGGCCAAATCCTATCCTGCTTGAATATATTCCTGAGGTCTGTGTCACATCAACAAATTTCCCCTCATCATTCCTGAACAGTTTATTTCCTCCAAGAGTATCAGGGATCTGCCTTTGCCCCGGTGTCATATCGAATGTGGTTACCGATTGAAATGAATTGTTAATTAAATAACAATCGAGATCTCCATCCCTGTCATAATCAAAAAAAGCAGCATGATTCGAGAGCCCGAAGTTATCCAGTCCATATTCCCTGGCTTTTTCCGTAAAAGTAAGATCGCCATTGTTAATAAATAACTCATTGGACCGGTTCGTCCCACCTGGTTTCCCTGATTTACAGACATAAATATCAGCCCACCCGTCGCCATTAACATCGGCAACCGAGACTCCTGTTGACCATGATCCGGTACACGCGACACCGGCCTTTTCTGTGATATCCTCGAAGACAAAATTACCCTTATTGAGATAAAGCTTATTGCCAGTCTGATTAGAGCAAAAATAAATATCCTGTAACCCGTCATTATTGAAGTCACCCAGTCCGACGCCTGCACCGTTGTAAAAATTTCTGTAGGTATATGTATTGAATTCTTCGGTATAGTTAACTTTATTTATGAAGTCAATATTTGTTTCCTTTGAATCAAGAAGGGAAAACAATGGAGTTTCAGAACGAACTGAGGGATTTGATTTACATGAATTTGTCAGGATAATTATCGGTATCGTAATCGCTACAGCCCAATATCTGAACCTTAGATACTCAATAATATGATAAAAATCTTTCAACAATTAATTTACATAGCTTTTAAATCCATTCTACAGATCTCTTCATTTTTACTTCTGAGGCTGTAAAAAAAAGAGCAGGCAAATATAATAATTGCCTGCCCTCTTTACAGAATTTTTTTAATTATAGTTACTAGTAACCCGGATTCTGTACCAGATTGGGGTTGGCTGCGATCTTGTCCTTATGTACCGGGAAGAGCTTTGTTTTAACACCTGCCTCAAGCCTGTCACCCGGATTGTAGAATGGAAGTGCCCATTTTGACACATCCAGGAAAAATCCCCAGCGGATAAGGTTTGTCCTCTTGTGATTCTCGAATGCAAGCTCACGGCCAATCTCATTGAACAGTTCGCCTCCGGGTACGACAGGTCCTGTCATATCATAGCTCAGCGGGCCGTCAAGTGAAGTCAGAGCAGGAACACCGGCACGGGCCCTTATCTGGTTCACCAGGATAAGAGCTTCAGCTGTGTTACCTGTGCGGAATAATGCTTCAGCTTTCATCAGAAGTATGTCGGCATAACGGAATACACCATAATCGTTACTCATGTTCTGAGGCTGAGCTCCAAGGGCATATTCCCATTTTCCAATTCTGACGCCTGACTGACGATATGCCTGCGGTCCGAGTTCGTTTATCTGGGCCTGGGTTGAGCCAATGTTCCCAAAATTAAGAGGTGCACCGTCGGGATCACCAAGGAGCGGAGGTACGCGGTTTGGCTGCGGAACTTCAAATCCGTCGTCCATTACTTTTCCTCCTCCGTTCTTGTACTGGTAACCCGCAAGGAATGTTCCTCTTTTTGTTGCAGGCGCAGTAACAGTACCTGCATCACCTTTGCGGACATCTGCATCACTGTATGATTTATAGAATTCTTCGAGTGAACAGAAACCGTTCCATGGCTGGGCAGTGAAGTTATAGGTATCCTGACTTCCATAATGCAGTGATTTAACTCCATACTGGAATCCCTGGAAGAATACTTCATCGTAAGGAATTGCAAAGATGAACTCCTTTGAGCCTGAATTATTCACATTGAAGTTAGCGAAGAAGTTGCTTTCAAGAGAGTATTTACCAGAGTTGATAATCTCATTGCAGGCTGCTATTGCCTTGGTCCACTGATTTGTCCCGGTATAAACCCCTGCATTCAGATATAATTTGGCCAGCAGTGCTTGTCCAGCGTAATAATTCATACGGCCGTAGGTTGTACCGTCAACTGCTTTTGAAAGCTTTGGTACAGCAGCTTCCAGGTTGCCAATAACGAAGTTATAAACCTCAAGCCTTGATTTTGTAGCCGGAGCAGATTCGGTGCTGGCGAAATCAGTTACAAGAGGTACATTACCAAACATATCAATCAGCTGCCAGTAGAAGAACCCGCGTACTGTCTCAAGTTCAGCAATGAAAGCATCTGCTGCAGCCTGGGAAACCTGGCCGCCGGTTACAAGAGACTGGAATTGATAGATAAGACGGTTTGCAGTATTGACACCGGAAAACCCAAAATCCCATCCGTTATTCATCTGATAATCTTCCCTTGTCCATGAATGTAAATGAAGTCTTCTCCAGTTACCGCCATCGTCCCAGTCCTGTCCGCGTGTAGGAACTACCATCTCATCGGTTGTAACCTCCTGCAGGGCCATAGTACCATCGGAGGTAGCCCAATCGGCAAACCGGGTATATGCAGCACCCAATGCTGAAATAAATTCCTCCTGTGTCGTAAAGAAGTTGGCAGGAGTTACGGAATCGTACAATTCTTCATCCAGCTTGGTACACGACTGATTGAAAGTGATCGTAAACAGTGCAATAATGCTTACCGTTATAAGTTTAAGAGACCTTCTCATATTATTTCTTATTATCGTTTTCATGTCTTATACTTTTTCAGGATTAAAAAACAAAGTTTGCACCAAATGTAACCGATCTGGTTCTGAACCATGTATTCCTTCTGTCAATGCCAGGCACCAAAGGATTATTGTTGTCTTCAATATCACCATACCTGGGATTAGGATCCACGCCCTTATAACCGGTCAGATAAAACAAATTGTTACCGGCAAGGTAGAGTCTGATCTTACTGAACTGGCCGCCTTTTGGAAGATTAAAGTTATAACCAAGGCTTGCATTATCAAGCGCTACAAAATCACCTTTTTCAATATGGCTGCTGTTCAGAACACCTGAAGAGTTATTAAGGTAAGTACCTGTAGTGGGATTCTTCATATCCTTTGCTGTCTTCGGAAGGTTGTAAGATTTGATCATCTGTGGGACCTCGTAGAATCCGCGGTATGAATTAAGCAGGTCGTGACCAAAAACACCTCTGAAGAATAGGTTCAGATCCCAGTTCTTGTATGTAAAGTTGTTTCCCCATCCGAGAAGTATCTTCGGAAGTCCGTTACCAACTATCTTTCTGTCGAGAGGGTCGATTGTACCATCGTTATTCTGATCAACAAAAATCAGGTTGCCATTTGCATCTATCTCTTTGTAAACAAGAGCCAGCAGCTGGCCGATAGGTTTTCCTTCTTCTGCTCTGACAAGTGGTACTGCACTTTGTCCGGGAGCACCCATTCCTCCCAGGTCGCGAACTCCGTATTTCAGCTCGGCACCATTGTATGTACCTGACAGCGATACGAGTTTGTTTGAAAGGTTATATGAAGGTGTCAGGGATACGCTGTAAGTGAAATCTGGTTTTTTCACGGCATCCCATGTCAATGCCAGTTCGAGACCGCTGCTTCTTATCTCACCAAGGTTTACCATAGCTCTTGTATAGAGGTTTGGAGGAACCGGAACTTCGTATTCGAACAGGAGGTCAGTTGTGGTTCTTGTATAAAAGTCGAATGAACCGTACACTCTCGAACCAAACAAAGCAAAATCAATCCCTGCATCGGCTTCCGATTTCTTTTCCCATTTAAGGTTCGGATTCGCATTACTTACAGGTGCATAGCCGGGAACAAATTCTCCGTTATAGAAGAAGTTGCCGCTCGGGCCAAGACGGAGTAAAGAAAGATAGCTTTCTCCGGGCTGGTTTCCGGTTACACCATAGCTGGCACGGAATTTAAGTACATTGACAGCATCGTTATTTACAAACCTGGCCAAATCGACACCGCCGCCGATTGATGGGAACAAGCCCCATTTGTTCTCAGCGCCAAAACGTGAAGAACCTTCATATCTTGCACTTGCAGTAAGGAAAAACAGGTCCTTGATATTAAGGTTGACAAGTCCGAAGAATGCAATCAGCTTGTTTGAATTCTTGTAACTGGATATATCTCCGATACCGTTTGCAAAATCAAGAGCTGCACCCAGGTTATTGTATGAGAATGCGTCGGTCAGAAAGTCACCGCCTTCTGCATAGGATCCTTCGTATTGAAAGTCCTGATATGAATATCCGGCAACAGTATTCAGGTTTACCGAAGGAGCAATGTCGCCTGTCCAGCGTGCAGATGTTTCAAAGAGCTGGGTCATGTTAATATCAAATCCCCTTGCTGCCAAACCATTTCTGTCGCGTCCTACCCAGTAGCTGTTTTTATCATAGTATCTGCCCCTGAGGTAACTGGCATTCTGTCTCGAATAGAAAGCATCAACCGAAAGTCCCTTCATGATCTGGTAGGTTCCTTTCAGGGCGAGAAGCAGAAGTCTGTCCTTGCCGTCATTCTTATTCTCTTCAAGAATCTGTACAGGATTGTAATAATCATATAAAACCTGCTGGAAATAATGGTCATAAATGTCATATGCCGGGTCATCGCTTTTTACCGGAGCTGTCGGATTATAAACAGAAGCATAACGGAACGCATCGGGAAAACCGTATTGTGAAGTTTTATCTGTTGCTCCAAGGTTTACATCAAGTGTGAACCTGTCATTCAATGCTTTCTGTGTGAAGTTAATCCTTCCGTTCAGCTGCTGGAATCCGGTATTAAGAATTACACCCTGTGCATCATGATAGTTCACTGAAGCTCGGTAGCTTGAACTGCCCGATCCACCTGAAATTGACAGATTATGAACATTTGATATTGCAGTTTGTGTTGTTTCCTTGAACCAGTCGGTATCATAACCGAAATCGGTTCCGGCGCCAAGTTCATCTGACAATGCCCTCCACTCAGTCGCAGTCATGACAGGTGTTGATTTGGCAACCATTTCAGAAGTAACATAGCCGTTATACTCAACAACTGATGTGCCTTTCTTTCCCTTCTTTGTTGTCACAATAATAACACCGCTCGATCCGCGTGTTCCATAGATAGCTGCTGCAGAACCATCTTTCAGAACACTCATTGATTCGATGTCGTTCGGATCGACGTTATCAAGTGATGCACCGATAACTCCGTCAACAACAACAAGCGGCTGGGTGTTTGCACCAACAGTGCTCAGGCCTCTGAGGCGGATGTTGAACCCTTCGTTAGGGTTGCCACCCGGACGGCTAATCGACAGACCAGCGACCTTACCCATAATAAGTTGTTCTGCCCTGTTAACATTCCCTTTGTTGAATTCTTCTGATTTGACATTGGCAATTGAACTTGTGATCTCTTTCTTCTTCTGGGAACTATAGCCTGTAACAACTATTTCCCCAAGGGCACTCAAAGCCGGAACAAGTATAACATCGATCTTGGTCTGATTGCCAGCAGTTATATTCTGCTGTGTGTAGCCGATATAACTGAATTGTAAAACAGCATTTGGCCCCGGGATAGTAAGAGTGTAAGATCCGTTAATATCGGTCATTGCCCCGGTTGTGGTCCCCTGAACGACAACGTTTACCCCGATTAGCGGACCTTCTGTCTCAGAAGTCACTTTACCCGTTATCGTTCTTTGTTGACCGAAGGTTAAAGCAACCGTAATACTAAACAGCAGGAGAGAAAGAAGACTTTTTCTCCAGAAAAGCGCAAAATTTTGCAATGTTGGCATAATAAAGTTATTTAGGTTAGTTAATTAATTGTAAATAAGTTATTGTAATAATTTATGATATTTCTTGCGAGAGAAGATACAACTTTCATAGAGAGGCAGGTCATCAGTAAAAGGTAGTAATTACAACTAATTTTAGAAATAGGCTTTCAAATATAAAAAAAATTTAATCGAGTTTTAATATTTTTTTAATCAATTTTTTAATTGAAGTATGAATTTTAGCTAAAAAGTGATCGGATATTTTCAGGCAAGAGTGAACCCAATCACTTCAGGAATTCGAAAAATTGCAGATCTCCATTATTTACTGCGGATATAAGAAATCGTTTCCCCAAAATCTTAATGAGGAGAATCTTTCTTGCATCCCCTGTTATCTTTAATCCGCTTTTTGCCGGCATAAGCACATTAAACCTGTAATCCGTATCCCCGAGCAGACACCACCCGTAACTGGCATCATAGCGGCCCATGGAAGGTCTTACTGTATAATCGTTTCCGGTAAGCACGAGGTCCATCTTTCCGTCATTATTGAGATCGTGGACAAGAATATCACGGACCGGCGAAAACTGGGCCATAACCGGAAGCTTTTTAGTCTCAAATTTTCCTTTGCCGTCATTAATGAAAAGACAGCTCTCAGACAGAACAGCATTTTTTAGAATGGATTTAGATAATTTCTTCCTGCCAAAGATGTCTTCGGCTGTTTTTCCTCCGAAATCAGAATAGCTTGAGTATTTCTTTTCAAGAAAGGGCATCTGACTTATCAATTCATCAAGTGAAGCAACCGGATAACTGATACCATCCTGATATGAACAGATTACCTGATCAAGCGAGCCGTTATCGTCGAAATCATTGAGGTACATTTCGACAGGTTCCTTAACTGAAGCTTTCAGAATAGAGTTAAGCCCCAGGTTACCTCCGATTAAATCCATATCGCCGTCCCCGTCAATGTCAGCCGACCGGATGCTGTTCCACCATCCTGAGGTTTCTTCCAAACCGGCTTTACGTGTCACATCGGTAAATGATCCATTATTATTCTCCAGAACCGTAACCTTCATCCATTCTCCTACTATTATAAGATCATCATCGCCATCCTTATCAAAATCAATCCAGCATGCATCGGTCACCATTCCGATCTTTTTAAGATGTTTCATTCTGCTGTCAGTAACATCTTTGAAATTTCCCTTTCCATCGTTCTCAAGTAACAGCTGATTCGGCGATAATCCATAGATTCCGGGGATAGATCTTGAACCTACAAACAAATCGATATCACCATCGCCGTCAAAATCACATGGTCTTAC